>ERZ857882.4967-NODE-4967-length-10883-cov-5.540451_pt1 | contig 10883 bp, 8 predicted proteins | sample MGYA00519697_ERZ857882 | MGnify/ENA primary metagenome ERZ857882 (study PRJEB31778, sample SAMEA3449373) | human gut metagenome | biome: human gut; feature: human-associated habitat; material: faeces | place: United Kingdom | collected 2010/2012 ... | reverse complement strand
ACGGCTTCATCAACTCATAAGAATTCTTGATCATTTGTATATGAGCGTATGCTGGCGGAGGTCTCGCATCGGGCGAATTGAGGGAGGCTTTGCCGTGCGCTTTTACCTTTGTTCCGCCTTTCCTGCATCACGGCGCGCGCACCCCATGCCGCAGCCGCTACAGGCGCCGCCGCAGGAACAGCCGCCTTTTCCCCGTGCTTTGTTCCGAACGGATGCGGCTACGATCGCAATCAGGGCCAGCGCTACCAATGCGGCTACGATGATCGTCGGCAGATTCATGACAACGTCCCCCCTCGGCTCTCACCACAAACCGTACCGACGGCGGCATGATGGTCAGCATATCGGTTTTTCCTCAACAGCAGATAGCCTAATATCACCAACACGCCAAAGGCCACCGCCGTCCAGAGCGTAAATGCGCCCGTGATCATGAGCATTCCCAGTTGATATACGATGAGCGAAACAGCATAAGCAAAACCGCACATATACCCAATGGCGCCCCACGTCCATTTCGCACTGTTCATCTCCCGTTTGATCGCACCCATGGCCGCAAAGCACGGCGCACACAGAAGATTAAAAATCATGAAGCTATAGGCTGCTAAGCCGCTGCCGCCGAAGAATTCCAGTCCGATGAGATTCAAATTGGAGACCTCGCCCTCGATCGCGCTCAGCAAGTCTGCCGCTGCCTCGGGGTTTGCCGCTGCAAACATTGAGGAAAGCGAACCAAACACGCCGACGACCTCCTCCTTGGCGACAAGGCCCAGCACCGTCGCAACCGCCGCCTGCCATCTGCCAAAGCCCAGAGGAGCGAAGACCACAGCGATCGCCTCGCCGATGACATTCAAAATGGACATTTCTTCACCGTCTCCAATATAGTGCAGTCCACCCGTAAATGTCAGGCTGTTGAGCACCCAAATTACAACGCTGGCCGCCACAATGACCGTACCGGCCCGTTTGATGAAGCTCCAGCCGCGCTCCCATGCGGAGCGAAGAACGTTTGTCGCCACTGGCGCATGATAGCTCGGCAGTTCCATGACAAAGGGCGCGGGTTCACCAGCAAACGGCCTTGTCTTTTTGAGAATCACGCCGGAAACGATCACCGCCGCCACACCAATGAAATATGCGCTTGTGGCAACCCATGGGCTGCCGCCGAACAGCGCGCCGGCGATCAAGCCCACGATGGGCATCTTCGCGCCACAGGGAATGAAGCAGGTGGTCATGATGGTCATTCTGCGATCCCGCTCCTGTTCAATGGTACGGCTGGCCATAATGCCCGGTACGCCGCAGCCGGAACTGATGAGCATGGGAATAAAGGATTTCCCTGAAAGGCCGAATTTGCGAAAAATTCGATCCATAATGAACGCGACACGGGCCATATAGCCGACATCTTCCAAAATGGCCAACAGGATGAACAGGATCAGCATTTGAGGCACAAATCCCAAGACCGCGCCCACGCCGCCGATGATACCGTCCGCAACGAGACCGACGAGCCACGAGGCGCATCCGATTGTTTCCAGAAATGTGGTTACGGCCGGCATGATCCACGCGCCAAAGAGCGTGTCATTCATAAAGCCCACCGTCCAGTCGCCGACGGTGCCAATCGATATCGTATAGACCGCCCACATGATAAGTGCAAAAATCGGCAGCGCTAAAATGCGGTTGGTCACGATGCGATCAATTTGATCGGATGCGGACATCCGGCCCGCGCGCCGCTTCTTATAGCAGCCCTTCAAAACCGCCGCGATATACAGGTACCGTTCGTTGGTGATGATGCTCTCTGCATCGTCGTCCAGCTCCTGTTCAGCCGCCTTGATATCCTCCTCGATGTGTGCAAGGACAGCGGGATCGATACTGCGCTGCGATAGCACCTTGTCGTCCCGTTCAAAAATCTTGACGGCATACCAGCGCTGCTGCTCTGCCGGAAGGTCATGCAAGGCCGCTTCCTCAATGTGCGCGATCGCATGTTCCACCGGTCCGGAAAAGGAGTGTGCCGGCACGGTGCTTTTACCATTGGCAGCCTTGATGGCCGCTTCGGCGGCCTCCTCCACGCCCTCGCCCTTGAGCGCCGAGATCCCGACGACCTTACACCCAAGCACACGCGAGAGCTCGGCAACAGGAATCCGATCCCCATTCTTGCGCACATCATCCATCATATTGATCGCCACGACAACGGGAATGCCGAGTTCAAGAAGTTGTGTCGTGAGATACAGATTTCTTTCGAGATTTGTGCCGTCCACAATGTTGAGAATTGCATCCGGTCGTTCGCCGATCAGATAGTTTCTGGCGACCACCTCCTCGAGCGTGTATGGCGAAAGCGAATAGATTCCCGGCAGATCCATTACAATCACATCGTCATGTTTCCGGAGCTTTCCCTCCTTTTTTTCCACGGTCACGCCGGGCCAGTTCCCCACGAACTGGTTTGCACCGGTCAACGCGTTGAACAGCGTTGTCTTGCCGCTGTTCGGGTTGCCCGCAAGGGCAATTCTAACGACTTTTCCCATATTCCCTCTCTTTCTTGGTTAGATATGTTTAACCTCCAGCCTAAAAAATAAGGCTGGCCACCATCGGTTTCTATTCAACCTCAATTTTCTCCGCATCCTCCTTGCGAATGGACAGTTCATAGCCCCGCACCGTAATCTCCAAGGGATCGCCCAGCGGGGCCACTTTTCTCAGATAGACCTCCACACCCTTGGTCAGCCCCATATCCATCATCCGCCGCTTCACCGCACCCTCGCCGTGGAGCCTTACAACCCGAACCGTTTCCCCTACCTTTGTCTGGCGCAATGTTTTCATCCCCATGCCTCCTATATCATAATTTTACTCGCCAACTCGCGGCTGATGGCCACGCGCGAATCCCTGATATGTACGATCAGATTCCCGCCATTCGCCGCAATGACCGTAATGTCTGTGCCTGCAACAAAACCCAAATCCGCCAAGTGTCTTTTCATCTCCGGACTTCCGCCGACATGCCGAATCAAGCCCGGCTCATCTTTATTCGCCAATGTGAGTGGTAACATGGTATCCTCCTCCGCTTTTATCCTCGATTCGTGATCAAAAAATCGCGCCCATCGGTTAGATTCCCTTAACCGTTTTTCAGTTTAACATCTCTAACCGTTTTTGTCAATCCCTTTTCATGAACTGTGCAAGACCTTGCATTCAGAATGAAGCTGTGTTAACCTGAGGACAGATCAAATTGAGAGTTGGTACATGATATGAAAATCCATAAATCCGCCGAGGATTATCTGGAAGCGATGCTGATGATGAAGGAGAAGCACGGCTTTATCCGCTCCATCGATGTGGCGGAGCAATTGGGCGTAACAAAGCCGAGCGTCAGCTATGCCACAAAGCGCCTACGGGAAAACGGATATATTGCGATGGACGCGGACGGCTTGATTTCTCTGACCGCAGCAGGTATGGAGATTGCGCACCGCATATACGAGCGCCACAAACGGTTGACGACATTCTTTATTGACCTTGGTGTGGACGAAAAAACCGCCCGGGAGGACGCGTGCAAGGTCGAGCATGATCTGAGCGAAAAAACGTTTGACGCGCTTTGCCGCCATGCGGATCGTGCATCAAAACCGGGGATTGCAGACCAAAGCAGCCATAGGAAGGCTGCTAAGACCGATTTTTGAAACGATTGCATCTGCATTCCATACGCATAAGAACAAAAGCACCTTTCGAAAGCCTAGGTAAAAAGGAACGCTATTACTGCCTTGCAAGATACAATTGCTTCGTTTACTGCGTAAGCGACAAGAAAACGTTTCAAAAAAGGGTTGAACAGTCTCCCCCCCATAGCGGCAAGCAGGATACCCGGGAACGCGGCGTGTTTGCAAATTGATGCTGCTGCGCCTCACCGATAAATCTCATTTGTCGTGCAGCATCCTTCAAACCGGCTGCCATTAGCGTTCCAATGACCGACTATTCCGGAGACTGCCGTTGCATGCAGACGTCTGCATGCACGCTTTTCCTATGCAGGCGGCCCGAGCGTCAAAAGCCAAACCGCTCAATCCAGATGTGCCGTGATGCGCCCATCCGTAAAGAACGCGGAATTGATGCTTGTGGCAAAGCACAGCATGATATAAACATCCTCAACGCCGTAATAGGCCATATACTCCCGAATGCTGGCGCCCGCTTTTTCCGCATCGTAATAGGAGGGGCGCAGATCGGTCATCAGCACGCGATCGTAATGCGGCAACAAAAAGGGCAGCAGCGTATTGCTGTACGAATCGCCAATGAGCAGCGCCGTTCGCCCGGTATGGCTTCCGGTTTGGAACAGGCGCCATGGGCCAAGCGTTCCTCCCAAGTAGGCCATATAGCCGTTGATGGAATACCGCATATAGGGCAGCTGTTTCATCCGGCTGAGCGATTGCACCAAATAGCTGTCGACCGGTTGGATTGCCTCAATCACCTCAATCGTAGCCGTTCTAAACGGCCGAACAACATACCGGTACTCATCATATGGCAGAGAAAGCATGCCAAGTCGCTCCATCATTGCGCAATAAACGGCATGCGCGCCAAGCGGCGTCCAGTGGTGATCCACCGAAAAGTACACCTTGTCGCCGCGCTCCAACGGATCGAGAAGCACCTCCGACGCATTGATGATCTCAACGCCCGGGTCGACGATGCTTTGGAGCTGCTGTTCCATGTCGCTGCCCCAAGCCGCGTTGTTCTCCCGATCGCGCTGATAGCTGTTTCCGGTCTGTGCGATTGGGACTTCCGAAAAGATCACATGGCCGTTCTCCGGCAGCAATGCGCGGAATCGATTGAGTATTTCAGCGGCATTCTCAACATTTTCAACGGGAAAACGATAGACATTCCGCACCGTACCGTCATTCTTTCGTATCCAAAAGGTTGTCTCCTCAATAGAAGGCCTTTCGCCCGCCTGCGCCTGCGGCTCGGTCTCAGCCGCTTGGTTCGCCGTCGGCTGCGCGGTCTGCTGCGGCACGGCTTGTTCCGTTGCGGGCGTGGTCAGCGTTTCCTGCTGAAGCGCCTCCATCATCCGATCGCCCGCCTGCAAGTCATCCTCCGCCTCCACGCAGAACGCGGTTTGTATGGCGTTGGAGAGCTTCACCATGCCGGTTCTGCCGATGAGCGCGTCGCTCAGCCAGGATTCCACTCCCGTCATGAAGCTGCCGTCCAAAATGGAGTCCGTGCCGCATTCGGGCACGCCTGCCAGCATCCGGTTTTCCTCGTCGTCCCTGCGCGGTTCCACCGGCGCCGTCACAAGCGTCAAAATGCCAAGCAGGGCGAGCATCAGGAGCCATCCATATTGCACAAGGAATACAAATTTCTGCTTCATGGCAAGGCCCTAGAATCGGAAATAGATAAACGGGTTATAGCTCTGCCCAACCAGAAAAACTACGGAAAGCGCAAGCACAAGCGTTTGCAGCAACACCGCCGCCACGGGCGCTACGCGCACGCCGAGCGCCGTTTTTTCCAGTCCGTGTTTGATGCGGGGAAGCACCGGTAGGCAGCAGACGGCGGCAAGGAGCGGAAACACCGTATAGGTTTGAAGCACGGTCACAACATTCGCATCGATCAGGCCGACCGGGCCAATGCCGATGAGCGCGCCAATGTGTGCGCCGGCCAGCGACAGATCCGTATGATAGAACAGAATCCAGCCGATCAGCACGATCAGCAGCGTGCCGGCAACGCGCGCCGCTTTCGGCATGCGGCTCAGGAGTTTGGGATACAGGAAGCGCTCCGCGACAATCCAAACGCCGTAGTAGAGTCCCCAGAGAAGGAAATTCCAGCTTGCGCCATGCCAAAAACCGGTCAGGCACCAAACGATCAGCAAATTCCGGATGGTCTTTGCGGTACCTGCGCGGTTCCCCCCCAGCGGAATATAGACATATTCCCGAAAAAAACTGCCGAGCGAAATATGCCATCTGCGCCAGAACTCTCCAACGCTGTCCGAGACATACGGATAGTTGAAGTTCTCTTTATAGGTAAAGCCCATCACGCGGCCAAGTCCAATCGCCATGTCCGAGTAAGCGGAAAAAATCGAAATAAATCTGAAGCATATACATGATCGCGGAAAGCCATGCTCCCGCAACCGAAAGCTGCCCGCCCGCCGGCAAAAGCTGCTCCACCATTTTGCCGCACAGATTGGCAAGCAGCACCTTTTTGCCGAGCCCGACGGCAAAGCGGCCCATGCCGTCCGAAAAATCCGCAATGCGGACGCTGCGCTGCCGAAGCTGCGCCTCGATATCGGCATACTGTACGATCGGCCCTGCAATCAACTGCGGGAAGCAGGAAACGTACAGCAGCAGCAGAAAGGGATTTTTCTGCACAGCCGCCTTGCCGCGGTAAACATCGACCGTATACTTCAGGATTTGGAACGTGTAAAAGCTGATGCCGATCGGCAGCGCAACCGCCGGGATCGCCCAGTCCTGATGCAGGAGTGCAGAAACGTTTGTCAGCAGAAACGATGCATACTTAAAATAGACCAGCGCCAACAGGGATGCGGCCACGCCGACCACCAAAATGAGTTTTTTGAACAGCGGGCGCATCGGCCTGCTCATCCACAGCGCGCAGCCATAGTTGATCAGCGTGGCGCCGATCATGCAGACGATCCACTTGGGCTCGCCCCACGCATAGAACAGCAGGGAGAACAGCAGGAGCACCGCATTGCGCCAAGCCGGTTTTGCGCTCACAAAATACAACAGCAGAAACAGCGGCAAAAACAGCAGCAGAAATACCAGGCTGGAAAACACCATGGGGTACATAATTCCTTATCCATATAATAGCAGCTATCATTTTAACAAGCGCCCGGTTATCTGTCAAATATCGATGTTGCCTGCGATGGCGTCGCTTAGGAAGCCTCGTTGTCAAACGCGATCCGAACATCCCCGTTATTGGCCGTTACAGAAAGCGCCTTCTCGCCCTCTGCCTTCTCAGCCGGCAGATTGCACTCTCCCTTCTTTGTGGTGCAGAAAATGGCGAAATCTTCGTATGTTCCTAAAACTGTCCCGCTGATATTCCCATTTTTCGCTTCGAGGGTGAGCGCGTTTCCCACATCCAACAGCAAAAAATCAATATCGCCGCCGTTTGCCGAAAGGGTAATGCGATCCGATACCGAAAGTGCGGGGAGCGTTATATCCGCATTCGTTGTGGACAACATCAATGCAGACAAACGTTCTTTTGGCAGTTGCAGCGTGATCGTTCGATATGCCGGATCGGTTTTTGTTCCGATATAGTCCCGCCACTCCTTGTCGTTCTCTAGAACCATCGTCAGCGTTCCATCGTCTGCAAGAGAAATCGCATAGAATTCCTTCGCGCTCGCATAATACCCGATACGGATGGAATCATCCTCGGAAGCAGACACCTCGATGCGCCGGTCGCGAACATCGATGCAAACCGATTGAATGCTGTCGCCATCCGCCGTGTACTCTCGTTCAGCAAAGCTCTCCGCATTGGCAGTGCACCCCGTGAGCAGCAAAATTGCCGCAAGGAGCAGAACCGCGACTATCTTCCTCATCATAACAACCTCCAAATAGCCTTGCAGGGGATGATACCGCTGGAAATGGCGGCGGCTCTGAGAATGGGGCAAAGCACCTTTTACGACCGGCTGAAACATCCAGAGAAATTCACACTCGGCGAAGTTGCGTCTATGGCAAAAAAGCTGCGTGTCAAGGAGCAGGAGCTTCTGTACGGCGGCGGCCTGATTCCGTAATGGAGGTGAGTAACACATGACGTCCGCAGAAAAAGCGGAGAGCCGCCCGATGTTGGCGCATCGAAACGGCTCAAGAGTAACTGGCTGCTGGAGAACGAGCTACCGTCCGCCAAGTATCTGGACAAGTACCTCGAAGCCTACGATGAGTATGAGGCCGAGCAGCAGGCGTACCAGAACAAGGCCAGGGCCAAGAACGATCTGTACGAAAACGCCGCTCGCGCTTCTGTTGAACTGGAATTGCAGGGCATTTATAACGACGACAAGGAATATGACTGGACGGACGCCGAGGGAAACACCGAGCAGCGCTCCGGTCGTGATATCCACGCCGACGCATTCTTTGACTTGCTCGGCAAGGGCGACTATGGCGACGACTATGTGTTCGACAACTCCGCGCTCGGCAAGGTGGAGACGGACTTTGAGACGACCGCCGAGTGGCGCGAATACCAGCTCAAGCAGGCGGCGAAGTCCTTCGACCAGCAGAGTGATTGGGACGACGCCACCAGCATTTCCTACAACGACTTTCTGCAAAACTACAGCGCTGCGCTGGACAAGCAGATCAAGGCGCAGAAGGTTGTCGGAGACGCGCTGAGCCGGACGTGGGGCGAGTACGCCGAAGATCAGGCGACCGACCGCGAGAAAGCGGCCTACGGTTCGCTCACGACCGATGCGGCGCTCGACGAGTTTATCTCCGGGAATCAAGACGACCCCGCCGACGTGATCGCCAAGATGTACGAGTACGGCGTCGATCAGGGCAAGATCAAGCGCGCCAAGAATCAGTTCGTGAAAAAGGCCGCGACCGACGAGGACAAAAAGGCTATTCTGGACGCCTTTACCTCCGGCAAGCAGGCGCGCAAGGAGGCGGAGCAGCAGGCGCGGGAACGGCAGCAGACCGCCAAGGACGGCGTGCGCGACATATTCAATAAAACGGTCAAGTACGACGGCGGCGGTGCAGACGCGGACAGCTTGACACAGGCCGTTGAAGCCGCCCGTGAAGCCGGGTACAGCGCGGAGGACATTGCGTCCGCTGCCGCCGACCTCCGGCGCGAGCTGGCGCAGGGCGGGATGCTCAGCGGGGCCGCCAATGGCGTTTTGCGGGACGCGGTTCACCCGGAGCGGAAAGCCAACGCCGACGCGGACGCGGTTGTCAAGAGCGTGCAGGAGAGCTATACCCAGAGCACGACGGAGCTGTCCCCGGTGACGCCCGATCAGGTCGCAAACGTCATCCTGTCGAACCTCGAATATCAGGGCAACCGCGTGACGGATGAGAGCGTGCAGGCGGGCATGGATGCGGCGATCGCGTCCGGCGCGTCTTACGCTGTGCTTCGCGAAGCGGCGAACATGGCGCTCGGACAGCTCGAACGCGGTGGAACCGCTGACAACGGCGGCAGCCGCGTCCCCGGCGCGTATACCGGCGACTTCACCACGAGCGAGATCATGAACAACGCGCTCGCGGCCGCCAAGGCCGAGGACGAGGCGCTTCTGGCGCGCGAAGTCCGAAACGCGCTTTCCGTTGAGGGCTACTCCGATTTCGAGATCGACCAGACGTTCCGCCGTAACGGGTGGAGCGGCCTGCTCAACGACGAGGACGCGGCGCGGGACTATTTCATTGAGGTGGCGATGCCGCGCGATATTGAAGCAGACCCGGACGGATGGAAGGAAGCGCTGGGCGACCTGACGCCCGAACAGTACGCTACCCGGTATTGGGACAACATGACCGACGAGGAGCGGGATGAGTACGTCGCCTCGTTCAAGGAATCCGCCGGCTACAACACGGACTTGCACCGCACCCACGGCGAGCAAGCCATCGCGCAGTTTGCCATGATCGTGCCGCGCGTGCTGACCGGTATAGCGTCCGGCGCTGTCAACCTTGCGGACATGGCCGAGGGCGTATTCTCCGGCCGTACCGACCGTTGGGAGGCGTCCAAAACGCTGTCCGAGGCGAGCGCGTTCACGCAGAACCTCGGCCGCAGCGTCGATCAGGACTTTGCATCCGACTTCATCGCCGGCGCGAACGACGTGGTTACCGAGGTGCTACGGATGTACACGCTCAACGCGGCGGGCTCTGGCCTTGCCAAAGCGTTCAGCGGCATCGGCGCCGCGACCGCTGCCGTTCCGGGTGCTGCAACCGCGAGCGCCGCTGTGACCGGTGCGTCCAGCAAGGGCTTGGGCAAAATGCTTGACATCGCCAAGAATATGTTCTCTGCTCAGAGTGCGCCGTTCATTGCCACCGCCATGGGCGGATACTATGCCGAGGCCATGGAGAGCGGCGCGACCAGAGAGCAGGCGACGCTGTATGGGTTGATCGCCGGTACGGCAGAGGGCGCTCTCGAATCGCTCAACGTGGACAACTGGATAAACAACCGCATCGGCGGCGGCCGGTTCATCAAGCAGGTGCAGGCCGCCGGTCGGGACGCGCTCCGGCAGGGCTACACCAAGGGGAAGAAGGTCATCGGGCTCGCATCGAGCGCGCTGGGCGAGGGCGCGGAGGAGGGCGCAAGCTACCTCATTTCCACGCTCATGCGGAAAGCAACGTTTGACCCGAACGCGGAGATTTCCGGTTCGGAGCTGTTGGAGCAGGCATTCATGGGCGCGCTGATCGGCGTGTTCGGCGCGGGTGCAGCTATGGCGGGCAATCCGCAGGCGCACACCGAGACGGTCATTCTCTATAACTATCTGGCCGAGAACGACTACGACGCGAACGTGGCCGACGCGCTGCTCGCCTCCGTGCAGTACGATCTCATGGACGCGAACACCCGCGCGACGGCAGAAAAGAATCCGGCTATCCTCTCCATCGAGGACTACCGGTCGCACATGACGACCATCGAACAGGCTGGCAAGGCCATGGAGACGGCGGAGAAGAACCTCCGCAGCGCTATCGAGAATGGCAAGGCGGATGTGGAGACGCGCAGGGCGGCGGTGCTACAGCTCGTGGAGGAGCTGTCTGCAATCAATGCCGGAACGGTGGAAAGGGCCAAACGGATGGCCGGTCTGAGCGCGGAGCTGACCGCGGCAAGGGGCCGTCACGAAAATGCAAAGGCCACCTCGGCGAGCACCATACAGAAAGCGCAGGACGCGCGAGATGCCTCTTACGTCCAGAACCAGAGGGCAATCGAAAAGGCGCGCGACGATCTCTACCGGCACTTCGTTACGGCAAAGCTGTCCTATGCGATCGCTATGGCATGGAAACGCGGCACGCCGAACGGCGAGG
>ERZ857882.4966-NODE-4966-length-10885-cov-3.392890_pt1 | contig 10885 bp, 12 predicted proteins | sample MGYA00519697_ERZ857882 | MGnify/ENA primary metagenome ERZ857882 (study PRJEB31778, sample SAMEA3449373) | human gut metagenome | biome: human gut; feature: human-associated habitat; material: faeces | place: United Kingdom | collected 2010/2012 ... | reverse complement strand
AATCACTTAAACTCTTATATTTGCGTCCACAAATATAGAGAAAATGCTTACAACGATATTATTAACGGTCATAATTCTTGTTATTTGTGTTGTGTTACTTGCTGTAAAAGTGATATTCAAGAAGGGGGGAAGGTTCCCGAATACGCATGTCGGAGGTAACAGAGCACTGAGTAAAAAAGGTATCCATTGTGCCAAGACGCAAGACCGCGAACAGAAGAAGCAAAAGAATCTATATGATAGAGTAAAAGAAATAGAAGAATAAAATAAGGATTTAATTTACACTTTATGAAGAACATTAACTACGTAATTAATGGTGTGCTCGCGGTGGCTGTCGTGATATTGTTCATAATGCAATTTTCCGACAAGAAAGAATCAACAGTAACAAAAACATTTGCATCCGGAGAAGGTGATACAACAAACCTGCTTCCTATAGCCTATGTCAATGTAGATTCGCTTTTGCTTAATTATAATTATTTCAAGGATCTGAATGAACAGCTCCTGAAAAAAGAAGAAAATTCGCGTGCTAATGTAACACAGCAGGCACGTAATTTGCAGAATGAAGTTCAGGAATTCTATCGTAAAGCAGAAAATAATGCATTCCTAACTCGTGAAAGAGCTCAACAAGAGCAGGAACGTCTGATGAAGAAAGAACAAGAACTGAAAGACTTGGATGCTAAATTGTCACAGGATTTGTTAATGGAACGCCAGAAGCTGAACGAACAGCTTCGTGATACAGTAGTTTCAAAATTGAAAGTATATAATAAGGAAAAAGGATATCAGGTAATTTTCAGTAACACCGCAGAAGATAATATTTTGTTAGCCGGCGATGCTTACGATATCACAAACGAATTGATCGACTTGTTGAATAAGAGTTATTCCAGCGGAAAATAAGTAGTATCAAAAACGATATACAAAAAGCTGTTGCATTAAATGTAACAGCTTTTTTTGTATCATACCGTTTTATTTATTGTTATGCAGAGAGTAACCCCCATTACAAGGGGAGTATTTCCCCACTCTAATGGGGGTGTTTCCCCACTACAATGGGGGTATTTCCCCATATAGAAGGGGAAAATTCCCCACATAATAAAATAGGGTGGGGAAATTTGATAGGATTATTTTTGTTGCTTTCCGGAAACGAATGATGAGTAGAGCAATAGTACGGCTGCAATTGTCAGGCAAATAATCCACTCTTTCATATCTTTGAACATCAACCCGGAGGCACAGATCATCAGGACAGAGGCTATTATGTTAAAACGGTGCAACCTGCGTTCGCGAAACTCCATATCTTTAGTAGGGAGTGTCAGGAAGCATACAGCCATACCAGCGGCTCCGACGGCAAACAGGTAAGGTGCCAGGAACCATTTGGTAAGGAAAAGGACTGCCCCGGCCAGTATCAGTAAACCGGCCATATTGAAAATGATTGTTCTTGCTTTTTGATTCATTATTTCTTTTTGATGATATAGACGTCTTCGTTCGGCTTCTTCATGAAATATTCTTCACGGGCGAAGCGTTCCAGACCTTCTTTGTCGGTACGAAGATCGTTCAGTTTCTTACTGTTTATCTCGATCTCTTTCTGATAATGTTTGATCTCTCTTTCCAGGCTGCGGATCTTTTCGTCGTATGTATACCGCTTATACAAATTGCTGTCGCCCACTGTAAAAGTGAGGATCAAAAATCCAATGATAACCAACCAGTAGGCATTTATCCTGGATAGATACTTGTTGTAAAAGTCTTTTATGCGTGACATGGAACTTCGTTTTTGCAAAGGTAAATGAATTATTTTGTATATCTTTGTGTTGTTAATAAAAAAGCAAAGAATGGACAATTATATTGTATCGGCAAGAAAATATCGCCCGTCTACCTTCCGTAGTGTTGTAGGGCAGAAGTCTCTTACCACTACACTAAAAAATGCAATACAAAGTAACAAACTTGCACATGCCTACCTTTTCTGCGGACCGCGTGGTGTCGGGAAGACTTCGTGTGCACGAATCTTTGCGAAGACAATAAACTGCCTGAACCCGGCAGCAGACGGCGAGGCTTGTAACGAGTGTGAATCATGCCAGGCTTTCAATGAACAGCGTTCCTATAATATTCATGAACTGGATGCTGCCTCCAACAACTCGGTCGACGATATCCGTTCGTTGATCGATCAGGTGCGTATCCCGCCTGCAATCGGAAAATATAAGGTCTTCATCATCGATGAGGTTCATATGCTGAGTTCGGCTGCATTCAACGCTTTCCTAAAAACGTTGGAGGAACCGCCGCATCATGCTCTGTTTATTTTAGCGACAACCGAGAAGCATAAAGTACTTCCGACTATTCTGTCGCGTTGTCAGATATATGATTTCTCCCGCATCTCGATTGCCGATATGGTGGAACATCTGGAATATGTTGCCTCTCAAGAAAATGTGACTGCTGAGCCGGAAGCTTTGAACGTAATTGCCCAGAAAGCTGATGGCGGTATGCGTGATGCCCTGTCTATTTTCGACCAGGTAGTTAGTTTTACCAATGGCAATATTACTTATCAGGCTGTCATCGACAATCTGAATGTACTCGATTACGAATATTATTTCCGTCTTACGGACGCAATCCTGGCAGGAAATGTCCGTTCGTCTATTCTGATCCTGAATGAAATATTGAGCAAAGGATTTGACGGGCAGAATATCATTACCGGGTTGGCCGCCCATTTCCGTGATTTGCTGGTTTGTAAGGATGAGGTAACTCTGATCTTGTTTGAAGTCGGAGCCTCGATCCGCGAAAGATATAAAGAGATGGCAAAACGCTGTCCGGATCAGTTGCTTTTTAAGGCGATCGAACTGGCCAATACCTGTGATCTGAATTATCGTGCCAGCCGTAACAAGCGCCTGCTGTTGGAACTGACGCTTATCCAGCTTTGCCAGTTGAGTAATGCAGGGCAGGCAGCCGACGATAAAAAAAAAGGAGTAATTGAACCTATCGCATCCGGTGCTCCTGGACAGCCTGTTTCTCAGGGCACACAGGCTTCACCACAGGGGCAACCTGTTCGTCAGCCAGTTCAACCATCCGGTTATTCCGGTTCACCGGCTTCACAGCAACCGGCTGATATGGGTAATAACAATGGTCGTGTAGTAACTTCGAATATGCCTTCTTCGGCAACAGTTATTCCGCAGCCTCCTGCTGCAACTCCACCTAAACGTCCTTCCCGTCCGCAACATTTAGGTACGTCGCTGAAAGAAATCGGTGTGGAAAAACCGAAGAACCAGATGGGGCAACAGGAAAACCGGACAGTTCAGGAGATGGTCAACCAGTTCACGGAAGAAGACCTGGTACGTTGTTGGGATGCTTATGCGGCAAGCGGAATTATCAATAAGAAAGTTTATCTGAAGAATACGATGATCAACTGTAAGCCTGTTTTGCAGGAAAACTATTTCTTTGAAGTAGGTGTACATAATCCCGGTCAGCAGGATGAACTGAGTAATGGTTGTGTGGATTTATTGAATTATTTGCGTGCACAACTCAGAAATACACGTATCCAGATGCGTGTCCGGATTATCGAAACGAACGAAAAGCATTTAGCCTATACGGCAACCGAGAAGTTCGAACATTTATTGACCGTAAATCCCGTCCTGGGAAAACTGAAAGACGAGTTCAATCTGACACTGGATTAATTCTTTCAACGGATGAAACAAGGGCGGTTTTCTGTTTAGACGAATATTATAACGTTTTTGATCAGCCTTTATCCGCTAAATATTTGTATTTTAGCGGATAAATAAAAAATGTTGATATGAGAATGAAGAATTGGCTCCTGTTTCTGATGATACCTGTGATTGGCACGGGTTGTGCGACAATGGATCCGACATCGCGTACGATAGTGGGTTCGCAGGTCGGCATGTTGGCGGGTACGGTTACCGGTGCAGTGATCGGGCATGCGGCCGGAGGATATCGCGGAGAGGCGATCGGTTCGTTTGTAGGATCGGTCGGAGGGACAGTTCTGGGTGCTGCCGCCGCTTCCTCTCAAAATCAACGTGACAGGAATACAGCGAGTGCCAGAGAGTATCAGGTCCCCTATCTGGTTATTGAGGATATTTATCTGGAAGACCGGAATAACAACCAGATCGTAGATGCAGGAGAAAGTTGCCGCATCTCGTTTATCTTATCGAATGAAGGGAGACAAACGGCTTACAATATTGAGCCTGTTATCAAGGTCGAACAGGGAGGCAAATATGTGAAACTTTCAAAGCCTCTTGTTATCCGTCAGTTACCGCCGCATAAAAGAGTCAGTTATACTGTCACCTTGCATGCTTCTCCTAAATTGAAAGCCGGAGAAATAGTGCTGTCTGTCCGTTTGAAGTCTTCAGACGGTTATCTGACGGATAAGGAGACTTTTACATTGCCTGCTGGAAGATATTAGGCATTTATTTTTATAAAAAAACATCAGGCAATGATTATAGAACAAGGCACAACGCATCATCTTGACGAACTGGAGGTTCTTTATGACGGGTTGAATGACTATCTGTCTTCCACGGTAAACTATCCGGGATGGATAAAACATATATATCCTGTCAGGGAGACGGCCATGCAGGGGATTGATGAGAAATGCCTGTTTGTTGCCATTGAAAATGGAACTGTTGCCGGAAGTATTATATTGAATCATGAGCCGGAAAAGGCTTACAGTCAGGTTCGCTGGCTGGTTGAGGCGGAATATGCTGATATTCTGGTGATCCGGACGTTGGTTGTACATCCTTCATTTTTGAAACAGGAGGTGGCGACCCGATTGATGGAGTTTGCTAAACAATATGCGGTTAGTCACCGGATGAAATCGATCCGGTTGGACGTGTCAGTCGATAATACACCAGCTATTAGCCTTTATAAAAAACTCGGTTATCAATATATTGGGACTGTTGATCTGGGACTGCCTTATGAGCATTTGAAATGGTTCCAACTTTATGAATTGGTTTTATGACGCTTGTCCGATGAAAAAGTCAATACCCCGCCATACATTTTATAAGCACAAGTATGGTAGTGAGTTACTGGTGGATGTTGTTGAACTGAAAAACATCAAGAAGTTTCTGGATATCAATCCGGTGCATACGCTGACTTACTATGACATTACTTTTGTCACCGAAGGTTCTGGCTCTTTTTCAATTGATAACCAACAGTATGACGTCTGTCCCGGTGATGTGATTTTTTCAAAGCCGGGGGAGATACGTCATTGGGATAAAGACCATATTATAAATGGGTATGCACTTATTTTTGAGGAAGAGTTTCTTTCCTCTTTTTTCAAAGACGACCAGTTCGTTCAGCATCTCAGTTATTTTGATCCAGACAAAACTGCGGCAAAAATACATCTTTCGGAATCAGTTTCCGATCGTATCTTCCAACAGATATGTAATATTAGGGATGAGATCGGCCTGTTTTCCAGGAATGGTGACCATGTGTTGAGGGCACTGCTTTATGAGGTTCTTATGCTCCTTGACAGGGGATACAAGGAGGAAGAAGGGAAAACGGATATAGTGAAGGGGCGTAACCTTCATCTTACTAACTTTATCCGTTGGGTCGACAAGTCTTTTAAAGAACATCGTGCAGTCAGCTATTATGCTGATAAATTATGTATTACGCCGAATTACCTGAATGAAATGATTACGGCCTCCATGCAGGTCAGTGCCAAACAATATATTCATAACAAAGTGATGGGAGAGGCCAAAAGGATGCTGACCTATACTGATTTACCCGTCTCGGAAATAGCCGCCCGGCTGAACTATGATACTGTATCTTATTTTATCCGTTCATTTCGTCAACATGCCGGACAAACTCCATTGGCATACAGAAAAATGCACAAACCGTAAAAAGTGACATTTTCTCCCTGTTTACTGTTGCATCCGGGATAGCTTCATACTCTATTTTTGCCCTTATTATAAACGAATAACAGTTTAATTATGAGAGATCCGGAAAAGACGATAGGTAATATCGTTGACAAACAGACAGTTTCATTCCTCGGTTCGGTTGATGAGGAAGGTTTCCCTAATATCAAAGCAATGCTTCAACCTCGTAAGCGGGAAGGAATCCGTACATTTTATTTTACTACCAATACATCTTCCAGGCGTGTGGCTCAGTTCAGGGAGAATGACCGTTCCTGTATTTACTTTTGCGACCGGCGCTTTTTCAAAGGTGTGATGCTGAAAGGAACAATCGAAGTCCTGACCGATCCGGCAAGCAAAGAATTAATCTGGTTGCCGGGAGATACAATGTATTATAAAGAAGGTGTTACCGACCCGGATTATTGTGTGTTGAAATTCACCGCTTTTTCGGGAAGGTATTACAGTGGGTTCAAATCCGAGGATTTTAGTGTTGAGTAGCCGTACGGATAAATTCACTTTGTTCCCCTGAATATGTCACTGTCAATTGATGCATTGCTCGGGTTACTGCCACATAAAGCATGCTTTTATCGATTTCCGAACAGTAATTTGTCTTATTGGTTTGGGGGATGATTACTTCATCGAACTCCAACCCTTTTGCCATATGGGAAGAAGTGACGATGGTGCCATTTATGAAAGCGGAACTTTGACTGGACAGGAAATATATGTTTTCGATTTGTTTTTGAAGTTTTTCTGCCATTTCTTTTGCCTGTAATTCAGTTTTGCATACGATTCCCAATGATTTGTAATCTGATTCTCTGAATACAGAGACCAAATGAGCGATGGCGGATATTTCTTCTTCAGCATTTCCGAACCGGAGAATTTCCGGCTTTTTGCCATGACGTACAACCGGTATCAGTTCGTCATTAGAACGTATCTTTTGGGCAAAGCCGGTTATTTCGACGGTCGAACGATAACTTTTGCATAATTTCATGACCTCTCCTGCAGCAAATGCTTTGCGAATCATTTCGGCTGTTGATGAACCATAGGGATTTACCGATTGGCATGCATCGCCGAGAATAGTTTTCCGGCAGGGATAAAGTTTTTGAATTACCTTAAATTGGATGGGCGAATAGTCCTGCATTTCGTCTATCAGGAGATGTTTGATATGGGAATATGTCGTGTTTCGGTCCAACGACATGTGCAGGTAGGCCAACGGGGCAAGGTCCGCATATTCAAGGATATGGCCTTTACGCAGTTTTAACATTTCAGGTTTCCCGGTCCATTTGAAAAAGTCTTTATATACCTGGAGATCGTTGTTTCCGCCGAACATCTTTTTTATCTCTTTTTTCAGCAGGTTCTTTTCTGACGTGGTTACGGATATGTTGTATTGGATTTTCATCATATCCAGTATGTAATCAGTCATTGTCTCAAACCGTTGTCGCATCGGATAACGGTTGAATCGTTTGAACTGTTCCTCGATGAAGCCGGCGGGGATGGTGATATGTCTGGTGAGCCGGACATCTGTAGCCTTGAAATAATTGTTTTCCATGTGGAGGATGAATTTGTCCAACAGGGAAATGAAATCGAACGATGCCTTGTATTGTATTCGTTCGATAAAATCCCGGGATGGTTTTTCCAGCAATTCGGTTACTTGGTCGAAGAAATTCCGGTATTTATATTTATTTTCGAGTAATTCCGAAAGGATTTGTTCCATACTGGTTTCAGGAACTGTCTCTTCTCCGAGTTCGGGTAGTACGTTGGATATGTAATCGGCAAAGACTTTATTGGGGGATATAATCAGAATATCCCTGGAAGAAATATTTCCTTTCAGGGTGTAAAGCAGATAAGCGATACGATGCAAGGCAATGGAGGTTTTACCGGAACCGGCTACTCCCTGTATGATAAGTACGGGAGCTTCTTCGTTACGGATAATTTGGTTCTGCTCACGCTGGATAGTCGTTACGATATTCTTCATTTTGTCGTCGGCATTGGCACTGAGTTCTTTCTGTAGAATGTCGTCATGGACGGTGAGGGAACTTTCAATCATATATTCCATCCGGCCTTTACGGATGCGGTACTGGCGTTTGAGCGATATTTTGCCGTTGACTTCGCCGTTCGGGGAGGTGTAGGAGGCTTCGCCCAGTTCATGGTCGTAAAACATGCTTGAGACCGGGGCTCTCCAGTCGTATATCAGATTGGTCCTGCTTATGGAGTCGTAGAATGTGTGTATTCCAATATAAACAGGTATGGTTTGGCTGCCATCTTTCTCTTCTTTGAAATCTATCCGTCCGAAATAGGGAATATCGAGAATCCGGCCTAACCGTTTGCGTTTATCGATGACGTTTTCTCCCAATGCGAAATGGTTCAGGATACTTTCACGCATGGAACGAATCTCGTGTGGGTCTATGTCTTTGTTAGACCATAAATAATCCTTGTATTCTTGCAGGGTGTCTACATGGTCTTTAACTGATTTGTTTACGAGAAATGTGACAAAAGTCGTGCCATAATCGTAAAAAACTTGTAGATAAGATGTTATCTGTTGTGCCGGGTTTGATGATCGTGCATATACGCACAAAAGGAGTTCGGATGCGCACGGTTTATCATAAGCATCTGTATCTTTTACCCCGTTCTTCTGTATATATTAGCACGCTTGTCTTAACCCATAAATCGTTCGCTTGGCGGCGAACGGTTGTCCGCTTGCAAGAGAACGATCGTCCGCCATCAAGAGAACGATCGTTCGCCGCCAAGCGGACAACTTATAAGTAGAAGGAAAAGAGCTAAATAATACGGTACTTCTTCTTAATTCATATAGTATAAGTTCTTAAATTGGTTATTATAACCATACCTCTTCATGTTTTATGCGTCACTATATATACTGCAAGTGCGAGGATAATTCCATTTTTTCCGTATGTTTGTGGTGTTCTAAAGAATCAGATATATGGAAAAGACAAATAACGCGTCTTTGTATTGGTACGTTTTCTACAATGACCAACTTCTACTGCAAAAGAAAGCTGAAGGCTATGTAATCCCTTGTACGGACGAAGCGCCTGTGACGGTTGCCCGCTCGCTTCCGGTCGAGATGCAGGACGGGACAATGGCGATGGCGGCTTTTACCGATGCGCCCCTGGAAGAGACGGATGTTTTCATGCCTATGGGACTCCGCGCTTCCTATGATCATATCGACCGTTACTCCTATGATCAGGCGGGGAAAGCGTATGAGATTGTCTATTGGGATCAACACAGCCGGTTTTGTCCTGTCTGCGGGACGCCGACGGAACTGAAAGGGCCGATCATGAAGAAATGCCCTCATTGCGGCAATGAGATGTTCCCGTCGGTATCGCCTGCCGTACTGGTCTTGATCCGGAAAGGTGAGGAAATCCTGTTGGTGCATGCGCGTAACTTCCGGGGAACGTTTCATGGGCTTGTGGCCGGCTTCCTGGAAACGGGGGAGACGTTGGAACAATGCGTGGAACGTGAAGTGTGGGAGGAAACAGGATTGACGATCAGGAATATCACTTATTTTGGCAACCAGCCGTGGCCGTATCCGAGCAACCTGATGATCGGTTTTATAGCCGATTATGTCAGCGGGGAGATCAAATTGCAGGACGAAGAGCTGAGTTCCGGCTCGTTCTTCTCGAAGGACAACCTGCCGGAAATACCGCACAAGCTGAGCTTGGCGAGGAAGATGATCGACTGGTGGTTGGGAAATTGAAAATTGAAAATTAAAAATTAAATCATAGATTATTATGAAACCAATGTTTTTATGTTCTCTTTTGTGTCTGCTAACTATGGCATTCGGTGCGGAAAGTGCCGCCTCGCAGGTGACGCGTGCCGATTACGAGCGTGCCGACACGATCCTGAAATGCTCCGACCGGGTTTATTCTCCTGCTATCCATCCCGAATGGATAGACAGTTCACACTATTTCTGGTATAAGAATCATGAGAAGGAAGGAGATTTCTACTATCTCGTCAATGCGGAGAGTGGAAAGAAACAGCGTGCTGCGGATAAGAAAGGATTGGCGGCATTCTTCTCCAAAAAGCAAAAGAAACTGGCCGAATCCCTGCTGAAAGAGGAAGAGAAGAGGCCGGATCGCTGGCGTCGTCGCGAAGAGGCTCCGGTTCCTGTTGTATCGCCCGATAAGAAGTGGGAAGCGTATGTGAAAGATAATAATCTCTATCTCTCGCCCGTCCGGGATGAGAAGGAGAAAGATAAACCGAAGGAAGAGATTGCCCTGACGATGGATGGCACGGCGAACCTGCGCTATGACGCCTGGTCGATCATCTGGTCGCCCGACTCCCGGAAGCTGGCAACCGTGAAAGTGCGCGACGTGCAGGAACGCCGCATTCCGCTGATCGAATCCAGCCCGTCCAGCCAGAAGCAGCCGATCCTGCAATGGCGCAACTATGTGAAGCCGGGGGATGTATTGCCTGTTTACCTGCCGGTGCTCTTCGATGTGGAGGCGCGCAAGCAAATGGCGTTGAATGTCACTCCTTATGAAAATCAGTTCTATCTGAACCTGACCGGTTGGCGCGAAGACAGCCGCGCGTTCACGTTCGAGTTCAACCAGCGCGGGCATCAGCGTTATGTCATTGGCGAAGTGAGTGCTGCCGACGGTTCTATCCGTCATTTGGTGGATGAGCAGACGAAGACTTTCATCTATTATTATAACAACTATCGGTATGATCTGGATGACGGAAAAGAATTGCTTTGGATTTCCGAACGGGACGGATGGCGTCATCTTTATCTCATAGACGGAACGAACGGGCAGGTGAAACGACAGGTGACAAAGGGTGAATGGGTGCTCCGTCAGGTCGATTATGTGGATGAGACGAACCGGGTTGTCTATTTCACCGCTTCGGGCTTTAATAAAGGCGAAGATCCTTATAACCTGCATTACTGCCGGATTAACTTGGATGGAACAGGCTTTACCGATATGACTCCTGAGAACGGGAACCACCGTGTGACTTTCTCTGCCGACCGTTCTTATTTTACCGATGTCTATTCTCGCCCCGACCTGCCGCCTGTCAGTCAGTTGAAGCGGACTTCG
>ERZ857882.4965-NODE-4965-length-10886-cov-9.968424_pt1 | contig 10886 bp, 12 predicted proteins | sample MGYA00519697_ERZ857882 | MGnify/ENA primary metagenome ERZ857882 (study PRJEB31778, sample SAMEA3449373) | human gut metagenome | biome: human gut; feature: human-associated habitat; material: faeces | place: United Kingdom | collected 2010/2012 ... | reverse complement strand
TTATTTTATCACTTTAAATTTTTAATTGCTACGCGTCGATTTTTTGACGCTTACAATCCTTTAGTTACTTGCTAACTCATCAAAATTATCATCTGATAGATTATTATCTTTTTCACTTCTTCTGCTTCCAACAAATTTAAAATCTTCTGCCACAACTTCAGCAATGTATTTTTTATTTCCATCTCTGTCTTCATAGCTTCCTGTTCTTAATCTACCACTCAAACTTATATAGCTTCCTTTTTTTAAATACTGGCATACCACTTCTGCTTTTCTTCCCCAAAAAGTAACTGGAATTAAATCTGATTTTCTTGTTCCATCTTGAGCCTTGAAGTTTCTATCTACTGCAATAATAAACCTTGTAAATACTTTATTGCTTTCTTCTAAGGTTCTAAGTTCAGGGTCCTTTATTAATTTACCTAGTAATACAATTTTATTCATTTTACACCTCCTGAATATTTCTTCTTTGATTATATCCACTTATTTTTTTTCTATTCAGGGTTTACTGAATTTATTATTTACTATAAAAAAAGTATATGATTTTTTTAATAAATAAGTCATATACTTGAATAATTATTCTCTTGTTACATGTAGAACTGAGTTAAATTCTGCACCAATAATAAGTATTATAGATGTAATATATAACCAGGTCATAAGTACGAATACTGCCCCTATGCTTCCATATAATCTTGAATAATTTGCTATATTATTAATATAATAAGAAAATCCTAAGGATACTATTAACCATCCGAATGTACTTACTATTGCCCCAGGATATGCTTCTTTCCATGGAATCTTTTTTGCAGGAGCATATCTATACATACTAGCAAAAACCATTATCATAACTAACACAACTATTATATATCTACTAATATTCCATAGCCTAGTTATAAAGTCTTCAAATGGGAATATTGCTAAAATATGCTTTCCGATTACTTCTCCAAATACCAACATTGCTAAGGTTAACACTATAACCACAACTAATGCTAAGGTAAAAATAATAGCTATGAAAGCTCTTTTAATAAAAGACCTAGTTTCTTTAATGTTATACGCCTTATTTAGCCCTTTAATAACAGCTCTAAAGCCTGATGATGCTGACCAAACAGTAATTGCAATAGATGCTCCAAGTAATCCTACGTATTGGGTGTTTATTATCTCTACTACAGTTAAATCCACTAGCATAAAAACATTATTAGGTAAAATGGCTTTAAGTCCATCTAATATATCGGCAGAATCTAATCTAATAAATCCAATTACAGTCATTAAGAATATTAATAATGGGAAAAATGATAACATTAAATAATATGCTAGTTGTGCACCTAATGCAAAAATATCATCACCTTTTATTTTTATAATAAAATATATTATTCCATCTAGAAATGATTTCTTATTTTTATTTTCACTTCTCATTTAATCACCACATTAATAATTATTATATCTTTATATGATACTACATTATTATAAAATTTATAAGTATAATAAGTTATTTCTTTCTAAAAAATATCTATTATAGTATAATTTATACATATACATTTACCAGTTTAAGGGAGGAGTTTTTTTATGAAATTTACATTGGAAAATGAAAATATAAAAATATCTGCAAATACTTTTGGTGGAGAACTTAATAACCTAATTTTAAAAAAAGATAATACTGAATACTTATGGAATGGTGATGAGAAATATTGGAATTACCACTCTCCTATATTATTCCCCATCGTAGGTAAAGTTTTAAATAATAAATATAGAACTGAAAGAAATGAATATGAACTTCCTCAGCATGGACTTGCTAGAACAAAAGAATTTAACATGATTGAAAAGGATGATACTCATATTGTCTTTGAACTTCTTTGGTCTAAAGATACTTTAAAAGTTTACCCTTATAAGTTTTCTCTAAGACTTAGTTATGAATTATTAGAAAATGGCGTAAAGGTTGGATATAATGTTAAAAACCTTGATAACAAAGAAATTTATTTTTCTATAGGTGGTCATCCTGCATTTATGTGTCCTTTATTAGAAGGAGAAAAATTTGAAGATTACTACTTTGAATTTAATGAAAAAGAAAATGCTAGCATTATGGAATTAGCTACTAATAAAGGTTATTTCACTGGCAAAAGTAAGCAATTCTTGAATAATTCTAATATAATTAATTTAAATCTAGAATTATTTAAATATGATGCTTTAGTTTTCGGCGACTTAAACTCTAATCTAATAACTCTAAAATCTAATAAAAATAATAAAGAGTTGACAATGGACTTTACAGGTTTCCCTTATTTAGCTTTATGGACTAAACCTACTGGCGCACCTTTTATATGTATTGAACCTTGGTATGGCCATTCAGACTATGGTGATTTTACTGGAGAATTAAAAGATAAACAAGGAATAGAAAAATTATCTATTAATGAAGAATTTAAAGCAGAATATTCATTATATATTAAATAACCTAAAAATATTCTATTGAGTATATAGAATTAAATAAGAAACTTCTTTGGGATTTTCTAAAATAAATATATCCTTAGTAATTTATTTCAACTTACATCAATAATTCTACACTTTTAATTTGGAGCTGCTAAGGCAGCTCCTAAATAAATACTTAATACTATACCAATAGCCTTATATTCTTGTTTAAAGGTGTTTCTACAATTTCATTTGTTATTGCAATGGCCCTTATTGGTGAAGCATCTGCATTTTCTATCTTTAGTGGAGTTGCTACTAAAGTAAACTCCTCTTCTTTCACTTCATTTAAATTAGCTATATTTTCAATAATCATTATACCTCTAGAAAGTATAGTATTGTGAATTTCAAAATCTATACTATCAAAGTTATCTATAGATATTGTATCAGTTCCTACTCCTCTAATATTAAAGCTACATAGCCATTTAGCTGCTCTTTCTGTTAATGTAGGAAAACCTTTCAAATAGTCACTACTCCCCCAGTACCTATCCCATCCAGTTTTTAATATAACAAAGTCACAATTATTGATTTTTTCCTTGTAAGTAATTAAATTCTCTATATCTATTTTTTCTAACTCTGAAACATCTATAATTAAAGCAATTCCAATAAAATCATTTATATTAAATTCATCTATTGTCTTCCCTTTATTAATCATATGACTAGGTGCATCTATATGAGTTCCTGCATGAGTACATAATTTTAATAGCTTCTCATTATATCCATCTTTTTCTATAGATGCTATATTATAGCCTTCAAATTTCTCATCCTTTGTATAAGTGCTCATATTACCATTTATAGTATGACTTAAATCAATAACCTTCATAATATTCTCCTTTAATCTATTAATTCCCATTCTCTTGGAAGTAAACTTCTATATTTTAATGTATAGTATCTATCATCAATAAGTAATATTCTACCTTTATCTGTTTCTGTTCTTATAACTCTTCCTGCCGCTTGCATTATTTTATTTATTCCAGGATAAATATATGCATAATCAAAGCCCTTCTCTTCATAATAATCCTTAATTATATCTCCTTCATTAGAAATCTTAGGAAATCCTACTCCAACTATTATACTCCCTATTAATCTTTTTCCAGGTAAATCTATTCCTTCTGAAAACACTCCTCCTATAACACAAAAAGCTAATATATTAGAATCTATTTTAAAACTATTTAAAAATAACTCTCTTTGCTCTTCTGTTAGTACTTCCCCTTGACAAATTATATTTTTATCTCCATATAATTCTTTATATCTTTCAAATATCTTATTTAAATATTGATATGAAGGTAAGAATACCATATAATTTCCCATTTCCTCTTCCTTGAAATTATAAATTAAATTACATACAGTATCTATGTTATTTTCTCTATGCTTAAACCTCATATTCAAAGGCTTACCATATATCTTCAAATTTTCTTTTTTAAAAGGAGATGGCAATTTCATTCTATAACTCTTATCATCCCCTCCAAGTAAATCAATATAATAGTTAATGGGTGTTAATGTAGCAGAAAATATTATAGTGGAGTAACTACCTTGAACTATTTTTGATAAATTTTTAGAGGGATTAACACAAAATAATTTTATCTTCACATCATTTTTATTAATTTCTACTAAAGTTACATATTCCTTACTATAAAGTTCAGATATTGATATAAATGCTCTAATTTCAAAATAAAGATCTTTTATTTCATCGTACCCTTCAGTATTAGCTGATTTTACTAAATACTCATCACACTCTTTCATAAAAATCCTAAGTAATTTATATAAATCTTTATATTCATCCTTCTTATATAAACTATTTACTTCTGCCTCTTGAAGTTCTTTTCTAATTTCTATTAAGTATTTATTTATAGCATTTAGTGCTTTAAATAAATTAGGTGCTTTTCCCTTAATAACTTTACTTGCTTTCAATATTTTATCTTTATATATTTCTGCACTAAACATACTTCTAGATCTATCCACAAGATTATGTCCTTCATCCACAAGTAATACGTTATTACCCACATCATCTTCAAAAAATCTCTTTAATCTTGCTCTTGGATCAAAGGCATAATTATAGTCACAAATAATTAAATCACACCAAAGGCTTAAATCTAATGATAATTCAAAGGGACATAATTTTTCTTTTTTAGCGTATTCCTCTATTTTCTCTCTTGTAAATGTATCTTCTTCTTTAAGAATATTAAAAATAACATTATTTACTTTATCATAATAATTTAATGCATATTCACAGTTTTCTGGATTACATGATGATTTTTCCTTAAAACAAATTTTTTCTTTTGCAGTTAAAGTTATACTTTTACATTTTAGTGACTTATCTTTTAGTTTCTTCACCGACTCTTCTGCAACAGTCCTAGTTATTGTCTTAGCAGTTAAGTAAACTATTCTATCCCCTCTAGATTCTCCTAAAGACTTTACTGCTGGGAAAATGGTGGATATAGTCTTTCCTATGCCAGTTGGTGCTTGAGCAAATAAAACAGCTTTTTCTTTTATTGTATTGAAACAAGCTATAGCTAGTTCTTTTTGCCCCTTTCTATAATTGTCAAAGGGAAACTTTAAAGACTTTATACTTTCATTTCTTATTGTAAGTAATTCAGACTTTAGCAAAACCCATTTTTTATATTCATTTATAATCTCAAAAACAAAGCTTTCTAAATCTTCAATATTAAATTCCCTGTCAAAGCTTTTTACTTCTTCTGTTTCTAAATTAAAATAGCTTAATCTTACTTTAATATTATTTAACGTATTTTGTTTAGAGTATATATAAGCGTAAAATTTTGCTTGAGCCCAGTGTAGTTCATTATAATCTTCATCTATTAATATAAGTGACTTCATTGTAGATTTTATTTCTTCTATATAAACATCTTTACCTTCAATTATAATACCATCTGCTCTTCCATCTACTATTAATATTACATTATCTATTTGAAATTCTTTTTGTAACTTAACTTCTTTTTTATAATTGCTATATATCTTTTCATTATTACTTTGAAGTTTTTGATGTGCCAAAGTTCCTTCTAAAGCCCTAGTACTTCCTGTATATCTGTCATCTATACTTCCTTGCTTTAAGATATATTCAATAATACCTCTAACTGAATCCTTAATAATAATCTTATCTTTCATTAAAGTTCTTCCTATTCTTATATTTTAAATATATTATAATCCTAATAAGAATATATTTATAGTTTATATAATTAAAAATAAGGTACTATAAAAAAACAGCACCTTATTTTTAATTTATTTAATTGAATTTATAGTTTGAGATAAATTGTTTATGCTATTAGTAAGTCCTTCTAGCTTTCTTTCAACCCTTACTAAAAGATATATAGAAACAGCTATGGGAAAACCTATATTAGCAACTAAGTTAACTAATTCCTCCATAAAATCACCTCATCTATTATATACGTAAAAAGTGAGGTGTTTTTAAAATTTCTTATTCTGAATGATACTCATTTACCATCTTTTGTACTAACTTTTTAATTGCACTTGCTTGAGCAATTAAAGACATTACTATTACAAATGTTCTTATACTATTTTCATCTTTTTCATTTAAATTAAGTTCTGAAATTATATTATCTAACTTTTCTTCATTTACAGCAGGCTTACTTAAGAAATCCTTAAAACTTTCACTTTGAGTTTCAGAAAATATCTTATATGCATCTTCCCAAGATATAATATCATCTGATCTATCATTGATTTCATTAAATGCTAGACTGAATACTTTTTTAATTTCTTCTGTAGTAAGTACTGGCCTCATATAACTCAATAAAACTAGTTGAACTAAATGAATTTTAGTATATCCTCTCTTCTTGCCATCCTCTGGTTTACTAATTACTTCACTCTTTATATAATTTTGAACTATATTATTAGTATATTTATCATCAATAAACTTATCATTTAAAAAATCAATAACTTGAGATAAAAAAAGATCATATTTTGGTAAATCATCATAGGTAATCATCGTACCATTTGCCATCTCTTCCGCAACATCTTTTATATAATTAGTATCAATTTTCTTTACCATTATATTCACCTCTACGCTTAATTATTAATTTAATTATATAGTATGTATAAACTTATTACAAGTTATTTTTATCTCCTTAATTTTAATTTTATACCTATTACAATTTATTATTTACATTTTTTTCTTTTTTTATTATTATTTTTTTAATTTCTATTTTAATTATCCACATTTTTTCTTTATAAAACAAGTAGACAAGCCATTCTACATTTTTTTGTTATTTTTTTGGAAATTTGAATAATTAGTCTTGACTTTTCTAATTTATGGTAGTATATTGTAATTAGAAAGAAGAATATATAAAAAAAATGTATTTTTAGAAAAAATTTTGTTTTTTTATTGACTTTTAATTACATTTTTAGTAATATTAACTTTGCAATATGTCGAAACTTGTTTAAGGAGGGTGTTTAATGAAATCAACTGGAGTTGTAAGAAGAGTGGATGAACTTGGAAGAATAGTTATCCCAATAGAATTAAGAAGAACATTAGATATAGCAGAAAAGGATGCTTTAGAAATCTATGTAGATGGAGAACAAATAATCTTAAAGAAATATGAGCCTGCTTGTATATTCTGTGGAGATGCTAGAGATGTTGTTAACTACAAAGGTAAAAACATCTGTAAAAATTGCTTAAATGAACTAAAAAAGTAATCTTAATTAAATCCCCTATGTGATTTTTTCACCTAGGGGATTAGTCTTTTATAATTATAAATTAGTTGAATATTTATAAACTTCTTTCTTAGATAAACCTCTTTCTTTAGCAACTATTTTTATAGCTTCTTTTTTATCTATTCCTGATTCTATAGTCCTAATTAAATGCTCTTCAATACTTAAAGAATTCCAGTGTGCTTCTCTTTCTGCCTTAATATCCTCATCAGACTTTCCTTCAATAACTAAAACAAATTCTCCTCTAGGTCTAACTTCACTAAAAAACTCTATAGCTTCTGATATTTTCCCTCTATAAATTTCTTCATGTAATTTAGTAAGTTCCCTACAAATTGCTATTTTTCTGTCACCAATATTATCTTTAATATAATTAAGTGTATTTACTAATCTATGAGGTGCTTCATATAATATTATAGTATCTCTTATATTTTTTACTTCATCAATTATAGGGTTTCTATCTTTATTTTCCCTTGGCAAAAATCCCCTAAAGGTAAACTTTGTAGTATCTAAACCAGAATAAACTAAAGCAGTTGTAATAGCAGTTGCCCCTGGTAGAACTTCAAATTCTATTTTCTCTTCTATGCATCTTTCAACTATTACACTTCCCGGATCTGAAATGCCTGGTGTTCCTGCATCAGTTATTAAGGCAATATTTACTCCATTCTTAAGTTTATTTATTATATCTAAACTTTTTCCTTGTTCATTATGCTTATGATAACTAAATAAACTTTTTTTTATCTCAAAATGATTTAATAGTTTTAAACTTGTTCTTGTATCTTCTGCTGCTATTTCATCAACACTTTTTAAAACTTCTAAAGCTCTTAAAGTTATATCCTTTAAGTTTCCTATAGGTGTAGGAACTAAGTATAATTTTCCTGCCTTCATTTTAATCCTCCCTCCCATAAATTTTATTTATTTGCTTTGTATAAGTACCATCCTCATTATATACACATATTGGTGGTTCCCATTTTAAATATGCTCCTCCATCACGTTGTCCTTCAACTAAAACTATATTAGGAGCTTTATTTATATTAGGTTGTATCATTTGAACTCTCTTTGGTTCTATTTTATGCTTTCTCATAAGTTCAAATATATCTATCAACCTCTCTGGTCTATGTACCATATAAATCCTTCCATTATCTTTTAAAAGCCTTCTAGCAGCTATAATCACATCTTCTAAATTACATAAAATCTCATGTCTTGCAATAGCTAACTTATCCTGTGAATTTATAATTCCTGAATTATTTAACTTATATGGTGGATTAACAGTTAAAACATCAAAGGTACCTAAAGTTTTTAATAATTTTAGATCCTTTAAATCAGCATTTATAAATTTTATAGTATTATCTAATTCATTGTATTTACTACTCCTATTTGCCATTTCTACCATATCTTCTTGAATTTCAATACCAATCACTTCTTTTGGCTTATATTTACCATATAGTAAAAATGGAATTATTCCTGTACCTGTACATAAATCTACAACTCTATGCTTATTTTTTACATTAGCGAAATTAGATAATAAAACAGCATCTACTCCAAATCTAAAACCTTGTTTTTTTTGTATTAAATATAAATTATCTAATTGTAAATCATCTATAGATTCATCATCTAATAACTTTATATCCTTATTCATTTTGTTACCTCTATCTCTATTTTTATCTATAATATTATTTTACTCCTTTAATTTTCTTTAAATATAATAAATTATATCATAATTTATTATTCTATATATAAAAATAAACTCCGTCTAAGGACGGAGTTTATTTAGTTAATATTAATTTCTTAATTAAAGTACTCTTCTAGCTGCATAGAATGATGTTACAGGTGATACTTTAACACTTTGACCTGGTTGCGGAGCATGTATATACTGACCGCCTCCAACATATATTCCAACATGGTCTAACCCATAAGTAAATACTAAATCACCTGGTTGTAATTCTCCATATGAAACTGGTGTACCAACATTAATTTGTGAGTATGTTGTTCTAGTTATTTCTATGCCAGCTGCATTCCTAAATACATAGCTTGTAAATCCTGAACAGTCAAAAGCATTTGGTCCTGTTGCTCCATATACATATGGAGTTCCTATGAATCCATAAGCAAAATCTACAATAGCATTTCCTGTAGCAGATGATTGACCTCTATTTGGCATACTAGCCGCTACTTGCTGTGCTTGTAAATCTTCAATTTTAACCTTTGCATTTTCTATTGCATTATTTACTTCTTCAACTACTGTAGGGCTCTTTAATTGCTTATCCGCAATAGTTACTAATTGTGCTATTGCACTTTGTAACTCTGAAATTTCACTAGATGATCCTAAAATACCAATTTGATATTCTACTAAGCTTCTTTCTGCAACTGATAGATATTCAGCATCAAACTTTTCTTGCTCTGCTTGTGCTGCAGCAATTAATACTTCTTGCTCTTTTTTCTTACCTTCAAGTTCAGATAATATTTTCTTATTTTCTTCATTAATCTTAGCTATTTCATTAGACTTTTCTTCTAATGAAGCAACTTTTTCATCTAATTTTTCTTTCTTTTGTAGTAGATCTTTTACTATCTTCTTATCGATATTAACTATTCTGCTAGCAGAATCTATCTTTGTAATAAGATCGCTAAAGCTTTCTGCACTAAATAATAGAGTCAAGTAACTTCCTTGTCCTCCTGATTTATATAGCTCTCTTAATCTTTTTCCTAGTACTTCTTCTTTAGCTTCGATTTCAGCCTTTGAAGCATCGATTTCTTTGTTAGTATTGTTTATTTCCTCTTTTATAGATTCTATTTGTTTTCTGTTGTTCTCATCTTTTTCAGCTAATGGAGCTATTTGCTCGTTCAAATTATATATTTTTCCTTGAATGTCTTCTATCTTCTTATTTATTTCGTCATACTTTTGTTGACTTTGTATTACTTCCTCATTTGGAGTAGCAAAAACTGGCGTTACCGAGGTAATTGTTAAAGCTCCAGCTATAACAATTGATAAAATCCTTTTTTTCATATTCGCTGGTCTCTTATGACCATCCCCCTCTCCCTATATGTTACTTAACCATTATAACACTTATGGTAAGCTTGGACAATGGTAATTTTTTAAAATTATTATAAATAGAGCATGTAAATGTATACTATACATATTTATTAAAATTATTTTTTTAATATTTTTATACAATACTCTCATTAAAGTATATTTATTTACTTGAATTTTTATATCAAAAATTTATACATATCTTAAAATCAGTCTATATATTTTTATATTTCTTAAGCAATTTATTTTGAATTGTTGATAAAATAAATATAAATATTATATAAATTATTATTATGTACTTAGATTTTTCTGTAAAGATCATATCTAATATTCCTAAAACTATTCCTACTAACCCTAAAAATAAATTAAATACTCCATTATAATACATAAATTTATCTGTATCCTTATATACTCCACTTTCCTTAAAGTATTTTTTTATTCTCTTACTTAGTAAAGATATTAATCCAATTATTAAAAAGCCAAAACTTCCTAAAAACATTATTAAAGTTGTACTTTTCATTTACTTTCCTCCTATCTTAATATTTGCCTACTTTTTACAATTTTAAACATAAGTATAAATTATTTTACCAATTTTGCTTCTCTGTGTAAATTTTTTTTATTTATCTATATAAAAAGTGTTGACACAATTATATATAGTTACTATAATTATAATGTACTTCGGGGTGTGGCGCAGATGGGAGCGCGCGTGGTTTGGGACCATGAGGTCGCAGGT
>ERZ857882.4961-NODE-4961-length-10897-cov-2.737133_pt1 | contig 10897 bp, 7 predicted proteins | sample MGYA00519697_ERZ857882 | MGnify/ENA primary metagenome ERZ857882 (study PRJEB31778, sample SAMEA3449373) | human gut metagenome | biome: human gut; feature: human-associated habitat; material: faeces | place: United Kingdom | collected 2010/2012 ... | reverse complement strand
TGCTCAACCCAGCATGGACAAACAGGTTATCTCCGACCACTTGTATAGAGTTACGAGTTTTCAACCAATGTCCCAACTCGCTTTTCTGCCAAAGCTCCGGATAGGTCATTCCTAAAGTATCCGCCAATTGAGTATATTTCTTCTTCGTATATCGCAAATCATTTCCCAGAACCATGGTCTCATGATTTCCGATTAAGAAAGTCACTTTTCCACCGGCATCCTCCGCTTCTTTCTCCAATTTGTAGATCAACCAATAGATAGGGAGTACATCCACGCCCCGGTCAAAGACGTCACCGATTATTACCAATTGGTTAGTCCCGAAAATCCAATTATAGTCCGCATCGATCACTTTTCCCGCCTTTAACAGGGAGGCGAAACAAGACCAGTTCGCATGTGGATCTGAAAGAACAAACGTCTTCTCTGGTTGCACATCTTTCCATTTCGGACGAGAGACGGAGTGTATGGTTACCGGAAACAATCTCTCTCCGTTATCGGAAAACACCTCGAATGAAAAGGTGGTAGGTATACTTTTATAATGCTTATCCAATAACCGGCCCTTCCCATCTACAAATATCGCACGCATACTACCATCATCCGCTTTCAATAGATAGGGACCATCGATCGATAACTTCTCGATCGCTTGACGAGGTTTCTTATCTTTCCCACAAACCGGACTGAAGCAAGAGGTCAGTAAAACAAGGAAAACAAGGATACGGCATTGAATAGAATTCATAGCAGCTTAAATCTTTAGTTCGTTAAACCTGAAAACAATGTATGTATTTATTATACAAATATAAACGAATTCTTTCACGAACACTCACTATCTTCGCGTAAAATAAAAGGGAATAAAAATGACTTTCAATTACGATGTAATAGTAGTAGGCGCAGGACATGCCGGCTGTGAAGCCGCCGCCGCCGCGGCGAATCTAGGATCAAAGACGCTTTTGATCACGATGGACATGAACAAGATCGCCCAGATGAGTTGTAACCCGGCAGTCGGGGGAATCGCCAAAGGACAGATCGTACGAGAGATCGACGCGCTAGGCGGATATATGGGAATCGTGACCGACCAGACCGCTATCCAATTCCGTATGTTAAACCGTAGCAAAGGACCGGCCATGTGGAGCCCGCGTGCCCAAAGCGACCGTGCCCGTTTTATCGATTGCTGGCGGGGCATACTGGAGAATATGCCGAATCTATCCATCTGGCAGGACATGGTTCAAGAACTGATTATCGAGCATGGACAAGTCTGCGGCGTTCGTACGGGAATGAATGTCGTATTCCGTGCCGGAGCGGTGGTGCTTACGAACGGGACCTTCCTAAACGGCCTGCTTCATATCGGAAGAACCCAGATACGGGGCGGACGTATCGCCGAGCCTGCGGCGACCGGACTTACCGAGCAACTTATCTCTTTAGGTATCCAAACAGATCGCATGAAAACCGGAACACCGGTCCGTATCGATGGCCGGAGCGTTCACTTCGATGAAATGGAGGAACAACCGGGGGAGAACGATTTCCATAAGTTCTCCTACATGGATACCAGTCATCGTAAATTAAAACAATTGAGTTGCTGGACTACCTTTACGAACGAGACTTGCCACGATATATTACGGGAAGGTCTCCCCGACTCTCCTCTTTATAATGGACAGATCAAAAGTATCGGTCCCCGTTATTGTCCTAGTATCGAAACGAAAATCGTGACGTTCGCCGACAAGACGCAGCATCAACTATTCCTAGAGCCGGAAGGCGAGACCACGCAGGAATACTACCTAAATGGCTTCTCCTCTTCCCTACCCTTGGATATCCAGCTTCGTGCGCTCCAAGCGATCCCCGCTTTCCGTGACGTGCAAATCTATCGTCCCGGATATGCGATTGAATACGATTTCTTCGACCCGACTCAGCTAAGACACAATTTGGAGACCAAACAAATCCGAAATCTTTTCTTCGCCGGACAGATCAACGGGACGACCGGATATGAGGAAGCCGGCGGACAAGGTTTGGTAGCGGGTATCAACGCCCACATCAATTGCCACGGCGGACAACCTTTTATCCTCGGAAGGGATGAGGCTTATATCGGTGTCCTTATCGATGATTTGGTAACAAAAGGCGTGGACGAGCCTTACCGTATGTTTACCTCTCGTGCGGAGTACCGCATCTTACTGCGCCAAGACGACGCAGATATGCGACTCACCGAGAAATCCTACCAAATGGGATTGGCCAAACAAGACCGCTACGATTTACTGCGAGAGAAAAAAGAGAGCCGTGACGCTATCATCCGTTTTGCGGAGACCTACTCCGTAAAGCCTCAATATATAAATAGCGGTTTGGAGAAACTGGGCACAGCCCCCCTATCCCATGGTTGCAAATTATTCGATGTCGTACTCCGTCCGCAGACTACCTTGGAGAACCTTGCGGATCTAGTTCCGGCCCTTCGTGCGGAGCTGGACAAAGTCCCGGCCTCTCGTAAGGAAGAGATCATCGAGGCCGCCGAGATATTGATTAAGTATAGCGGCTACATCAAACGAGAGCAAATCATAGCGGACAAGATAAACCGCTTAGAGAATATCCGGATCAAGGGTAAATTCGATTACAATTCTATCCAGTCTTTATCTACGGAAGCCCGCCAGAAATTGACCCGGATAGACCCCGACACGATCGCTCAAGCGAGCCGCATCCCGGGTATTTCCCCTAGCGACATCAACATCCTTTTGGTACTGCTCGGAAGATAAAACACGAAATGTTCCACGTGAAACATATTAAAGGAGATATTCAAATGAATGAAGCTAAAACACTGGTTATACGAGGAAATCTGGTAGATATAATCAACAGGCGCACCTTCGGGGCAGAGATTTCAATCCTAAACGGGCATATCGGAAAGGTAATCCCTACCGGACAAGATGAGGGATCTTACCTCCTCCCCGGCTTTATTGACGCGCATGTCCATATAGAGAGTAGCATGGTAACCCCTGCGGCATTCATTCACGCAGCCGTACGCCATGGCAGTATCGGTGCCGTGGCGGACCCTCATGAGATAGCGAATGTAATGGGCACCGAAGGAGTCGAATATATGCTCGACAACGCGAAAGGGATTCCTTTCTACACATGGTTCGGTGTCCCATCTTGCGTACCGGCTACGATTATGGAAACCTCCGGTGCGATCATAGACGCAGACGAAACCGCTCGTTTGTTGGAACGAGAGGATCTACACTTCTTGGCAGAGATGATGAATTACCCCGGAGTCTTAAATAAAGATCCGGAAGTTATGCGCAAAATAGAAGCCGCAAAAAACGCAGGGAAACCCATCGACGGACATTATCCCCTAGCAACAGGCCCCAAGCTAAAGGCATATATCGAGTCTGGCATTTCCACCGATCATGAAACCATCTATCTAGAAAAAGGCCGTGAAAAATGTGAGCTTGGGATGCATGTCCTTATTCGGGAAGGAAGCGCAGCGAAAAACTTTGACGCACTTCATCCGCTATTGAAAGAGTATCCCGAACAAATCATGTTCTGTACGGATGACGCACATCCTTCGTTTTTAAACAAAGGACACATAAATAGGATGGTAAAAAAATCGCTGGATTTAGGATATGATCTATATGATGTATTACGGGCCGCTTCCTATAATCCGGCCATGCACTATAAAATTCCCGCAGGTTTCTTACGAGAGGGAGACTCCGCCGATTTTATCCAAGTAAACAATTTAAAGAATCTAACCATACAGGCAACCTATATACAAGGAACCTGTGTATACGATGGAGAGAAATGCACGCTTCCTTTCCACAAACCTATACTCCGCAATAATTTCCACACGAAACCGATCCCATTAGAAAAGCTAGCGGTAAAAGCGAAAGGAAAACAGATGCGTGTCATTGTTTGCGAAGACCGCGAATTAATCACGAAAGAAGAACTATATCCTGTACATACATTCGATGGATTTGTAGAATCAGATACAGAACGAGACATTTTAAAACTCGTCATTCTAAATCGCTATCAAACGGCTCCTCCCGCTATTGCCTTTATAAAAGGAACAGGGCTCAAGCTCGGTGCCATCGCTCAAAGTATTTCCCACGATAGCCATAACATCATCGCTATAGGCGTAACCGATTTCGAGCTTATGCAAGCGATCAATGCGGTAATAAAGGCTAAAGGTGGAATCGCAGTAAGCAGTATGGACGAAGTCACTCTCCTGCCCTTGCCGGTAGCGGGATTGATGAGTGACGAATCATTGGAAGAGACGAGCCGCCGTTACGAAGAGATCGAGGAAAAGATCAAACGGTTAAAGACACCGATGGATTCATTACAAATGACGCTTTCTTTTATGGGATTGCTGGTGATCCCATCCTTGAAACTTAGCAACAAAGGTTTGTTCAATAGCGAGACATTCCAATTTACTTCCCTATTCGTATGATAGCCGATAAAGACGAACATATCAAGACGATCCTATCGGTCATTCCGGAAAAGCCGGGATGCTACCAGTATTTCGATGAAAACGGAACGATTATATACGTCGGCAAGGCGAAGAACCTAAAACGACGGGTATCCTCTTATTTCAACAAGGTACATGACAGCAATAAGACCCGTGTGTTAGTCAAGCAAATCCGGGATATCAAATATATAGTCGTCGATACGGAAGAAGACGCGTTACTACTGGAAAACAACCTCATCAAACAGTATCGTCCCCGCTATAACGTATTATTGAAGGACGACAAAACCTACCCTTCCATCGTGGTAAAGAATGAGTACTTTCCCCGGGTTTTCCAAACCCGGAACATCGTTCGGGACGGATCACAATATTACGGTCCTTATCCCTCTTTGTTCACGGCGAAAGTGATGCTACAGATGCTAAAGGAACTTTACCCTTTACGCACTTGCAAATATCCCCTCACTCCCGAATCCATCGCACAAGGACGCTATAAGGTTTGTCTGGAATACCATATCAAGCGTTGTAAAGGGCCTTGTGAAGGCTTGCAATCATTGGAAGAATACCAGCAAAATATTTCCGAGATCAAAGAGATTCTGCGAGGCAACATCTCGCAAATTAGCAAACACCTCTATGAGGAGATGCAATCGCTCGCTGCCGAGCTCAAGTTCGAGGAAGCGCAAAAGATCAAGGAAAAATACGAAGTCATCGAGAACTACCGTTCTAAATCTACGGTCGTAACCCCGATGCTACATAATATAGATGTATTCACTTGGTTCAGCGGATTGAAACCAGTCAAGGCTGTAGGTTTCGGTTCTCGCCACCGTCGTATCACTGGCGACCAATATGATAACTTCAGCGTTGATTTCACAATGGAAAATGGTATCCATATGCATAGTATGTGCCGCCAGATAGATGGTTGTGCAAATAATGTAAGCGAATTCATCCAAGGAACCAAGGGATCATGGAGCAGTGACACGATGGAGATCAAGGATTTGGCAGGAAACGTTATCTGGAAATATGATAGTGAGGCCGAAAAAGCGAACTTCAAGCAAACTGACCCGTATACATTAGAGCATGTAAACTGGATCAACTGCATCCGTGGTGGTAAACAAATCGAGCAAGCTTCTGAGACTGCTATCTCCAATATGGCCGCAATCATGGGTCGTGAGTCCGCTTACACGGGTGCCGAGACCACTTGGGATGCCATGACTGCCTCAGCATTGGATTACACTCCGAAAGATTTGAACTTAGGAAAGATGGATATGAGCGGCTTCGTCGTTCCTGTTCCGGGTAAACCAATCGACAAGAAATAATCCAGACTGTTTATGACATTAAATAGAAGAAACTTTTTAAGAACCTCCTTATCCGGCGCTGCTTTAGCGGTAGGAAGTACGGCCTTGGCCTCCTGCTCTTCCAAGTCGGCAAACACTGCCAAAGGAGAAAAAGGGAGCGACAAGCCCGGCAAGGACCTTGAATTAAAGCTTTCTTTCCAAGAGGGAATCGCCCCGGGTGAAAGTTTGAACGAGAAACTTGATTTTATGGAGAAGTTGGGCGTTGTAGGTTTTGAGCCGGGTGGCGGAGGATTAGCCAGCCGGGTAAACGAGATCAAGCAGGCCTTAAACGGACGCAATATCAAAGTGAGTGCCATTTGCGCCGGCTTCAAAGGCTTTATTCTTTCTACCGATCCAGCCATCCGCAAGGAATGCATGGATACGATGAAAGAGATCATCGCCGCAGCCGGTGAATTAGGTTCTACGGGCGTGATTATCGTTCCTGCCTTTAATGGTCAAGTCCCCGCCTTGCCTCATACGATGGAGACACGGGATTTCCTTTGCGAGCAATTCAACGAGATGGGAACTTTCGCCGCCCAGCATGGGACTAGCGTCATCTTTGAACCTTTGAACCGAAAAGAGTGTTTTTATCTACGTCAAGTAGCCGACGCCGCCTCTTTATGCCGGGATATCAATAATCCGGGTGTACGTTGCATGGGCGACTTCTGGCATATGACATGGGAAGAGACCTCTGATATGGGAGCCTTTATCTCCGGTGGAGAGTATCTCCAACACGTACACGTGGCCAGCCGCAAACGTCGCAGCATGCCGGGTGAGGATGGAGATGCCGATAACTATATCAATGGCTTCAAGGGATTGAAAATGATTGGTTATAACAACTACGTAAGTTTCGAGTGCGGATGTCAGGGAGACCGTAACGTGGTAGTCCCCGCCGCCGTCAAGTTATTACGTGAACAATGGGAACAAGCTTGATAAGATGCCTTTAGTATACCCAAATATGCAATTGAGTGAGGTGGTGGAAGAACACCCCTCACTCATTCCCGTAATCAACCGGTTTGGGATTCGTCTCGGGCTTGGCGACAAATCGGTGAAGACGCTCTGTGAAGAACATTCGCTGGATACGGACTTTTTATTGACAGTGATCAATACCTTCCTCAACGAGGAGTATTTTCCGGAGAAGAAGTTACAAACTTTCCATACATCGCAGATTATTGATTACCTGACAAAGACGAACCAATACTATTTACGTTATCAGCTCCCCAATATAGAACGCCATCTAGGTTCCTTTATCTCGATGAGTACGCCCGGCAATCCTACTCTTGGATTGATAGGACGCTTCTTCTCCTCATTCAAGGAAGAACTCATCGCCCGCATTGAGAAAGATGATAAGATATGGTTCCCCTACTGCATGTCGTTAAGTAAAAAGCTGGGAAAAGAACCGGCGCGAACGATCGATGGATTGCAAATCACCTCCGAGCAACGTACGGAAGATACCATCGAGGCCCTTTTAGCCGACTTAAAAAGTATCATGGTCAAGCATCTTTCGGGAGATTACGACGAGAATTTATGTTATGCCGTCCTCTTCTCCGTCTGTAGTCTGGAGAAAGACATCAAACAACACAACCGGATCCGGTATCGAATCCTTACCCCCATGGTCTCGGCCATGGAAAAATTATGTATCTAACGATCTGAAATGCATCGAAACAAACAAATAGCGATCATACTGTCTGATACCCTAAGAAGTATTGGGCTGCAAAGCTTGCTGACCGACTACTTCCCCCCGGTAGAGGTTTGCTATTTTCCAAATTTCGAGATGCTTTCCTCCACAGGAAGCGACACCTACGATTACTATTTCACCGATTCAGATACCCTTGTGCTCAACGCAGATTTCTTCCTCCCGAGAAGAAACAAGACCGCCCTCCTCATCGACAGCACCGAAGAACACGGGGCGCTCTCGTCTACGAACCGTATCACGTTACGTTCCTCCCAAGAGACCATTATCGAGCAATTGCAACAATTATTTACGAGCGACAGCTCCGGCAACACCACTACCGAAAACAACAAGGACCTATCCAGCCGTGAGGTAGACGTACTTCAACTGATCGTAAAAGGCATCACGAATAAAGAGATCGCCGATAAGCTGAACATCAGCTTGAACACCGTCCTCACCCATCGTAAGAACATCACCGCCAAGCTGGGCATCAAGACCGTTTCCGGCCTCACCTTCTACGCCATCATGAACGGGATCATCTCAGGTGACGATATCGAACTATAGCGAAGCCAACAAACCAGCTTTCAAAATCACTACATCTAGTGATTGACCATCCTGTTTCTTTACCGTTTCTTCGCGATTGAAAAAATATACTAACAAAAGAAATTCGATGAAGAGACACTACTTAGGTATCATCGCCCTAGGTGCGTTGGGGCTGCAAAATGTATACGCCGAGAATATCAAGGCTAACGAGAACGACACGATAAAAACCTATAACATGGGTGAGGTAATCGTGACCTCATCCACGAAGGAGACAAATAACCTCCGTACGTTACCCGGTTCCGTATCAATCCTTTCCCCGCAAATGATCTCCGGCAGGCAGATCGACGCATTAAAGGATATAAGTTCTTTTGTCCCGAATCTATACATGCCGGATTATGGGGCAAAACTAACCTCGGCCATCTATATCCGCGGTATCGGAGCCAGAAGTAGCGGACAATCCGTGGGCTTATATGTAGACAACGTGCCTTATCTGGATAAAAGCACCTTCGATTTCGAGCTGACCGATATCCAACGCATCGAGGTATTACGAGGGCCGCAAGGAACCTTGTATGGTCGTAACGCCATGGGGGGCATCGTAAATATCTATACCATCTCCCCGTTCGATTACCAAGGAAAGAAACTCTCCCTATCGGCCGGAAGCTACGGGCAATATAAAGTCAAGGCCTCTCATTATGCTAAGTTGAGCGAGACCATCGGATTCACCGCTGCCGCTTACTATGACCATAGCGACGGCTTCTACACCAATGCCTACGATGGGAAAAAGATCGATAAGGAAGACAATGTAGGCGGCCGATTCAAGTTAGAAGGTCGCTTCAATCCAAACTTCCGTACCTCCTACTCCCTTTCCGTAGATTATACGGATCAAGGAGCGTTTCCATATGGTATGTTCATCGGAACCGGAAATACCGATCACAAGTATGTAAATCCTATCAATATCAACGATCCCAGCTCTTATAAACGGACGGTCATCGCCAATAACCTGTCCCTCGAATACCGGAATGAGCACGTGATACTGAGCAGCACCACCGGTCATCAATATTTCAAGGATGACATGAAGATGGATCAAGACTTCTCCCCTCTCTCGATCTTTACCCTCAACCAAAAGCAAAAGCAAAACGCTTTCAGCGAGGAATTGGCGATCAAGAGCAACACGAGGAATAATTACCAATGGTCCTTCGGACTCTACGGTTTCTACGATGATCTACATACGGACGGCCCGGTCGATTTCAAGGAAGACGGAATTAAGACCGTTCTCCAGCCCGTATTCGATCAATTGAAGAAAGATCACCCTAAGATGCCCTATCTAAAAATACTGGACGATCATCTTTATATTCCGGGTTCTTTCGACACCCCTTCTTACGGTCTTGTATTGTATCACCAATCCACTTATAACAATCTGTTCACGGAAGGTCTGTCAATTACCGCCGGTATCCGCTTGGATTACGAGAAGCAAAAGATGGATTACAATTCTGAGGCTAAGATGAGAATGGGGTTCGGCTTCGTAGAAAACGGACCGGTTATCGACATAGAGAAACTTTTCCCGATCCCAACCACCGTGATGGACGCCAGTGTCTCCCAAGACTTCTGGCAAGTACTTCCGAAAATATCTTTAAAGTACGAATGCTCACCAAACACGTTCACTTACGTATCGGTAGCGAAAGGTTATAAGACCGGGGGCTACAACGTACAAATGTCGGCAGACGTGATGCAAAGCCAGATGCAATACGATATGATGAGCGCTTTCAAGGACATGATGCCGATCGAGGTCAAAGAACCTACCCCCATCGAGGAAGTAGCCGCCTACAAACCGGAGAAAAGCTGGAACTACGAGATCGGTATCCGTAGCGAGTTGCTATTCCAACGCCTAAGCGCAGAATTAACAGGTTTCTATATGGACATTCAAGACGTGCAGTTGACCAAATTCGTGAACAGCGGCAACGGCCGTATCCTCACCAACGCCGGGAAAGCCAAAAGCTACGGTATAGAGGCCTCCTTGCGTGCCCGCATCATCGATGGGCTAACCGCCGACGTTAATTACGGTTTCACCCATGCTACGTTCCGGGATTACAACAATGGGAAAGAGGATTTCAAGAACAACTTCATCCCATATACCCCACGTCATACCTTCAACGTAGGACTGCAATACACCCGCCTGTTCCGTAACGCATGGATAGACCAATTCTCCGCCTCCGCCCAATTCAGCGGTGTCGGAAAGATCTTCTGGACCGAGCGAAACGACATCTACCAGAAATTCTACGGAACGGTGAACGCAAAGGTAGGCGTACGCAAAGGTATCGTCAACGTAAACCTATGGAGCCGTAATATAACGAACACCCATTACTCTGCATTTTATTTCGAGTCATTCGGGAATCCGTTTATCCAACTGGGTAAGCCCTTCCAGATTGGTGCGGAGGTAGCGATCGCCTTTTAAGCGCAAGCGTTCGATAGAAATAAAAAAAGGGAGAGCCGGTTCTTACACCAACTCTCCCGATTACTTTATTCCGACTTTCCTATATTCGGTAACTTACTTCAAAAACTATAATCCTTCGATCTTCTCTTCCGGTAAACCGGTGCTCTGGGCAATCAAAGATTTAGATACCCCCGACTCTTTTAAATTCTTGGCGATAGCATATTTCTCTGATAGGCGACCTTTCTCCAGACCTTCCCTCAAGCCTTCCTTCATCCCATTCGCCTTTGCTTCCGCTATCGCTTTCTCTTTTGCTTCCTCTACTTCCTGCAAGAAAGTCTCTTCCGCAAGACGGTTAACATTGTAGCGATCCACGGCACGGTCATAGGCGAGACGATTCTCCGGAGAGAGATTCGCCACGGCGGCCAAACGAGATAGATGAGCGAACACCTGTTCTTTCAAGGCATCCGGCATTCGAATCCAATGTTCCATATTCT
>ERZ857882.4957-NODE-4957-length-10912-cov-4.224371_pt1 | contig 10912 bp, 16 predicted proteins | sample MGYA00519697_ERZ857882 | MGnify/ENA primary metagenome ERZ857882 (study PRJEB31778, sample SAMEA3449373) | human gut metagenome | biome: human gut; feature: human-associated habitat; material: faeces | place: United Kingdom | collected 2010/2012 ... | reverse complement strand
CCGCTATTGCTTCTGCCGCCTACCGTGCCGGGGAGCGATTGTATAGCGAGTATTATGGCGAATACAGCGACTACACCCGCAAGGGCGGCGTGATACCTTCCCATAATCGTCCCAGAGGTGTGGTAAGATACCATCCGAGAAGTTGGGATTGCTCACTTTTTTCTTTCCCAGTAAATCGCCAAAGCGTAGGATATTCACATCCACCGCGCCCTCGGTCCGGTTCAGGATCGTCAGCTTGAGGGCATTGTACTGGCTGGCAATGTTCAGAGAAACAAACTCCAGCCTGGCCCGCAAATCCGGGTCAAGCTGGATATAGGCGGATCTGCCCGCATAAGACACAACGCCGCTGGTTTTGCACTGAGTGAGGATTTTCCTCAACTCCTGTCCAAATGGATTCAATTTTCTTCTTTCCCTCCCTACATGGTTAATTCCGGGACAGTCGGCGCCAGTGGATGAGCTAACTCCAGCGTACTGCCTTCCAAGGCCAGAACGCCATCCAGCCGGTGAATAAGGCCCTCCATGTGTTTCTGCCATCCGTCCCAATCCTTCGGATCAAACCAGCCGCCGGGCAGCTCGCCGGCTTTGATCTGCCGCTCCGCTCTGATCCTGGCGTATTTCAAAGTGTCCGCAAGGTAATCCCGGAGTTCCCGGAGAGAAGCCCTTGATGCTGTAAACGAGGTGATGGACCGGAACTTGTTGTCCTCGGCCGCCCACTCCTCATCATAGCTATACCCGCCTTGTACGGGAGAGAGCCCAGTACCATTATTGTACTGAATTTTACTGACCTTTCCGAAATGATATATTCCTGCAGATGGTGTTTTGTTGGTCAAATCAAATGGTGTAGTAACAACGGCATGGTCACTTGCCCGCACTACGGTTACACGCACCCCTTCGTTTCCGGGGTTCCAACTGCCATGACTCGTCGCATCCCCCATACTCCCGCCGCCACCATCAATGTTACCAGACCCGCCAGTTCCATTCGCGGCATAAACTTGTATGCAAGTAAAGGAAAATATCATCACAACGGCCAGAAACAGGTTAAAGAGTCGTTTCACTTGATCTCCTTTCCCACAAAATAAAAAGCACAGCCAAAGCTGTGCTTTTTGAAGATGCGATATTACTTTATCCCATTATGCCAACCTGAGTATTGATATCTCCATCACTATCGATACTTCCACCTTGATTTGCGCCTGCGTTGGGAACATTATCGAAACCAGGCAGGCCGCCACTGGTGTTGGTGGAGGGCTGTTCAGGGGGAGGCGTCACATTGTTGTGATCTTGCGGCTCAGGAGTACCCTCGACCGGAGTCCCATCCGGCGTCTTGGTGGGGTCCTTCAGTTCATCCTCTGTATATTCCGGTTTGACCGGGTCCGGCTGAATGGTCTGCTCTGTGCCGGTAAAATCAGCGCCGTTTCCATCATCGGTGTTGGTACTGGCATCCGGGGTTTCCGGGTTAACGGTCACATTATCTCCCGGCTTCTGGTCATCCCCGGATTCTGCGGGAGGCGGGGTACTGCTGTCCGGGTCCACCACTACATCGCCCTGCTGGGAGCTGCTGGGCGGGAGCAGGTCATCAGTGACCTTGTCTTTGCTGAAGCTGCTTGCGATCACAGCAACCAGGATTGCGCAGACCACAAGACATCCGGCCACGGTCAGCCACTTCTTGGTATTCTCCGTCATCGTTTGGATTCCTCCTTTTTCTGTTGATTATGCTTCTTGTCAAACTGTCTGTGTGACTTCAGGCGGCCAAGGATAGTTCGGCTTTAAGATCTGCTGCCTACATTTTCCTATACCGCCCGTCCTTTGTCAACACGAACCCTACCACAAACAGGCAGAGAAGTCTATTGGGACAATAGAAAACTTTTTGAAAACTGCGTTAAAACCGAGGGGCATAGCCCGCGCTGACCTTGACTGTCATCCGCATGGGCGGCAGAAGCTCTCCTCCAAAAGACACTGGAACCTCCAATTCGATTTCACAGTCCGCCACAAAACGGTCGCCGGCGCTGTCGCCGGAAGCGAACGGTGCGTTGCGGATCTCCACATCAAGGCCCCACACACGGAACCCCATCCCACCATCCTCTGTGTACTGAGTATGGTAGCCGCCCCGATAGGTCAGCCCAAGGATATCGTCCAAGCGTCCATAGATATCGCCATAGTCCAGTGATTCCTCAAAATCTCCCGCCAACGGCTGGTAGGCGCCGGAGTAGCCCTACCGGACGCCATGGTACACATCGTCATAGTTGTCGTTGACGGTGGAGATCACAGCCTCCTGCACCGCATCCCGAACCCCCTGGGCCACGATGAGCAGACGGAAATATTCGCTGATGCAGCACATCAGCATTACCAGCACCAGCACAATGGCAATAATCAGGGGGAAAGCCACGCCGCGCCGGTCTTTCAAAATCTGCCTGAGTCTGTTCATTTCCAGTACACCTCCGACTTTCCTGTGGCATCTGCCCGCAGGGTGATGGGGAAACTGCCAAAGCCGGCAAAGAGACCGAGGTCGATCTCATGAGTGAGCGTGACCGTGACCTCCTCGTTGAGCTGGATGCGGCCGGTATCGCTCCATTCAATCTCCGGGTCCAGGCCGGTCTGCTCCCGCAGGGCCTGTTCCCGGCGGTCAGTTTCCGGCCCGATCCTGCCGGCGATTTCCGCCTCACGCACCAGTTCAGTGGCAAAGGTATCGAGCTGCTGTTTGGCAATAAAGGCTGGGAGGACCTGCACTGCCAGCGCGATCACCAGCATGGCGCAGAGCACCAGGACGCACACATCGATGTATCCCTCTCCGCGTCGGGATCTCAAAATCCGTTTCAGCACATGGTTACCTCCTCGCCTAAAGTCAGATCCCTTTCCTGACACTGAGCATTATATTCGCTCAAAATACTGGAGATAGAGCTTTCCGATGAAAGATCAGTTTTATCACTTGTCAGGAATTGGTATAGTGCTTCCACAGGATTTTTTGGCTTAAGGATTAAATCCAAGTCATCATCGTCGAGTTCATAACTGTCATGGATAAGAGCAGAAAGCAGGCTTTCCTTTGCCGCAGTTTCAGCTGAATGGCGATAAATTTCATCGGCAGATAGCTGCTTCACCCTTTGAGCATATTCCTTCATTTCATCTTCCGCACGATCAATCAATCGATAGATGCTGCCTGTATAGTCCATTGGGCACCTCCTCTCTTAAAACATCCCGCCCAGGGAATGGATGATCTCGTAGATGATGATGGACAGATAAGTCACCAGGAAGCACATGAGCAGGACAAAGGAGAATACACGGATCTTAGGCGGGATTTTCATGGCCTTTGCCTTGAGGCGCTGGAGTTCCAGCTGCTTCATATCGTGGCTGAGCATCTGAAAGTAGTGGACCCCGTTGTCGCCTCGCAGCACGCCGATGAGTCCGCGGACAATGTCCGAAAGCAGCGGAGAGTTGAACCGGGCCTCAAAGCGGGTCAGCGCCGCCTCATAGGAGCCGGAACGCATATCCGCGGTGAGGACATCCAGTTCAGCGGAGAAAACAGGACCGGAATTCTGCTTATAATGCTCAATCATGCTCAGCACATCCCGGCTGGCGGCCAGTTCTTGGGTGATGGTGGCCACGAACCGGGGCAGTTCCGCCTCAATCTCGTCCCTCTTGGCAGAGAGTTTTTCCTCCGCCCTGCGAATCTCTTTGAAATAAACCGCCACCGCCAGAAGAACAACTATCAACGCCAACATTGGGAAAATCAACAGGCACGGAATCACCGTCAGCAGCACTGCACCGGTCTTGACCATGGCAAAGGCGGTGTACTCCTCCGGTGTCATGTTCAGCCCAGCAGCGGCCAGCGTATTTTTCAGACGGCCCCGCTTATACTCATCCATATGGATGTGTGGGGCCAGCTTGATCGCCCAGCCCATGAGCAGGGCCTCCACACTGCGGGCCTGCTTCTTCTCCTGGCGGCCCACCGAGAGCATGGCACGCTGGGTGGCCAGACGGGGGAGCCTGAGCAGATCAGCCGTCAAAAGAAACATACCCAGCGCAAGGAATATGCCAAATAAAAACAGAAGGAAAGTCATGGTTGTTTTGTTCACCTCCACATAAAAACAGAGCCAGTACACGACAGATGTGTACCGGCCCTGTTTTTCTTCTTATGCTGTATTACAAGGCACTCTTTCTATAGCATTCCACCCAATCATGGCATGCGTGAGGCCATTGTAATGGATGCAGGTTAGCTCATTTTTGCAGAAGCTACCGTCTTTGATTCTCGCCTTTTGGAGTGCGTCGCTGAACTCCGCAAAGGATGCTGGCATTTTCATTACCGTGGCCGTCTCATAAGATTTAGGTCCACTGTTGCTGATCTCCACCTCGAAAATTGTCTTATCCAAGAGTAATCCCTCCCTGTGTAGACTCTTGCTCAGGAGCCTCGGGCGGTTCCATGTCTGAGTGAACTTCGTTCACGGTTTCCAATATGGATTCCAAGTCTCTTTTCCGAGAAATATTCGCAAAATCCACGGAGCGGCAGTATACTTCGCCATCCTTTCCCACAGAGCACTGTGTCTGCTCTTTGCCTCGCATCTTTTTCGATTTCACTGCCAGGCATCCGTCATCGGCAATTCGTGAGGAGAAGCCCTTTTCCTTTAACCGCTCCGACAATACCGAAAAAAACTGCCGCGTTCTCCCATCAAGATCCATTTTATACGCCTCTTTCTATAAACTCATTCCCTGCATCTCAATATCTTCTGCAGGAGCGGAAGGGGCCTCATAGAGTGTGCTTCGGCCATAAGCGATGCGGATGATATCCTCTGCGGAGTAGTCGGAGCCAGCGCCAAAAAGATGCCTGAACTGCAGGCGGTCTGACGGAGCAATGTACCATGTGGAATACTGAGACTTCAGCCCTTTCAGGGATTCAGCCGATGTTTTGAAGGTCAGTTCCACTCCGTTCTTCTGTACCGTGACATTGACCGTCTTTGCGCCACTTTTTTGGAGGGCATCTGTAATCGCCCGCATCCGATAGACCGGTGCATCGCTGTCCTGGCTGAGCATCTGATACTCTGCCAGCAACGCATCCTTCTTTAGAAACTGCGCCAGAAATTCCTCCTGGTTGTCCCGCATGTACTGTTCCGCAGTTGTTTTTATATAATCCTCCGGGGATTTGAGGTAGGAGAGCAGGGTGTCTTCTGTCAAGGATGTATAATACTCACTGTGAAACTGTACATCGGGTTTCTCCCCAGAAAAAACGAGGGAAGCTGCCTCCCGCCCTGCCTCGGTTCCCTTGTAATACCGGTATGAATTGATGTTCCTCTCACTGGTGAGTTCCCTGACAGAGAGGCGACTTCGCTCATTGGAAATGGCCGCCTCAACATAGCGGTCGACCTCCTGAGCGATGCGCTTCCCAAACGCCGTAGAATCCTGGCATTCTTCTTCCGTCAGTCCGGAGACAAAGTTGGGAAGGGGGTCATCCAGAAGATGGAGCGCCTGGTGTTGCCGGTCGTACAGGCCGCAGAACTCCAAACGGTCGCTCCAGCTGATCCTCTCTCCATAAAATGTTTCGCATCCAAAGAGGTAATCAATCTCTGGCGTTGCGGGAACTTTCACTACTGAGCCCAAATGCTTGCCCTTTTGCAGAACTAAAACTGGCACAGCGGCATTTTCCAGCCACTCTTGAAACTCCTGCCGGGGAAGTGGGGCCTGCTTTTGCTGCGACATTACAAAATCCTCCCATTTTACTGTTTCTGCTCAAAGTTTGCACAACTTGTCTGTCCCGAGTATGACTCTTCATAGTGTTTGGGGTCAGCACCAGGCACATCCCACCCAGCCATGCTTCCTATCTCCATAAGAGCCTGCTTCCCAGTTTCGGTCAGTCCATAGTTGCAGGGACGGCGTGAATTGTCCTCACCGGCAAAATCCAACAGGATATCGTCTACCGCTTTTTTGACCTCCGGATCGTCTGTCAGCGTTTCAAAGCGGAAGCCGGTTGTGCTGCGGAAGGGCAGTTCCTCCCGGATGGCCTGGAGCAACGCCTTGGAATCCGTGAACTCCTGCTGTTCGCCGCTGGCGAAGGTTACCCGACCCACCACAGGGTGTTCCTGTCGGTACATCTCCTGCTGGCAAAGATCATAGCAATAGAGGTACCCCTGATACTCGCCGGGAAAGGGAGTACAGCGTAGACAGAAACGGTAATTTTCTGTTTCCGCAATATAGCCATAACTCCTGCGGTCCTCTGTGATGGAGCCGCCATGCTGCCAGCAGTAGGCGTCCATGGCCCCCAGATTCTTCAGGAGTCCAGTCTGACGCAGGTCGTCCACAAATCGCTGCAGCACCTCTTTGAACTCCGGGGTGTTGAACCTATCCTCGTTATGGGGCCACCAGGTGTGCCAGAACTCCTTCTCACCATGGCCGAAATCCATGCGGAGGTGGCCTACAGTACCCAGTGCCTCGTCCAGCTTTTCTTCGGAATAGAACAGCCCCACCTCATCCAGGGAGGCGGGGCGCAGTACAAACTCACGATTATCCTGGGGGTAGGCCAGATCATGCTCCTCGCAAAACTGCTCCAGCGTCATTTCTTCTCCCAGCAGATAAAATGTGCCGTTGACCCGGCGCGAAGCAGTACCTTCATGCTTTAAAGGGATTGGAGAAAGTACGGTTCCTGCATGATAGTCAGCGGCATGATCCACCAGAGTGGTTCGGGTGCTGGGAGATTTATGTGTCCCCCGCAGGTCATAGCAGTACCACCCATCAGGAATGATATCCCGCTGAATCAGCCAGTTGGTGAACAGCACAGGTTTTCCAAGCAACGCTGCGTGTTGCATGGAGTCTGTCCAGATGTTAATGCTCATTTAATCCCTCCCATATTCACAGTGTTTTCCCACTCGTGCTGGTTCCACAGCGTATCTTGTATCTGCGTACAGGGATTAATGCATCTGCAACCCATCTTGTACTTCAGGGAACGGATCACTGAGCTTTCGGAGCAGGCCAAATTCGGTCCTTCTCACACCATCCTCCCGCATATAAAAGTTGCCCATTGCTTCGAAATCCGTAAAGCCATCGAGGGTAGAGATCAGCTCCTCGTCCGCCCCGATCCGCTCCAACACCTGCTTGCCATATTCCTCCGGATCGTCCGGTACACGCTCGTAGTCATCCAGTTCGATGGAAAACCTCAAAGCCTCCTGGAGCGTTGCCGGCTGTTCCACCTCAAGGACAGAGAGGTATTTCAGCAATGCGCCATCCTCCTGATCCATTATCCGGATATTTTCCGCCAACTCGTCCAATTGCTCCAGTCTCAGATCCATCCCCTGGAGAGGAAGATATTCCCCCAGATAAGGCCGCAGGGCCTCCACCCGAGTGAGTTTCGCCATATTGAGGCTGTCCACTCCCAGAAGTTGTCTGGCGCTCTCCAATTGCTCAAAGGTCGCAGGCAGAGTGATCTGCGCTGTTTCGCTCTGTACACGAACAGGGCAGGGGTTTTCCATCCATATCCGGAAAACGCCGTCCAATCTCTCGTTCTCCAAGAGTTCAGGTGTCTTTTTCTGCACATAATTGCCGCTGGAATATTCTCCTCCATGCTTTTCCCGGTATTCAGCCCCCACACGGGCATAATTGATATAGGGCTTGAAGCGATCCGGAAATGGTGTGATCCCTTTGTTCACAAGGTAGATGCCCAATTCTGAATCAGACGACACATTGTTGACGAGCATATACTCATCCAGCCTGTCCGCCACAGTAAGGGCCCCCTCCAAGTTCCAGACACACTCCGCATCCAATGCCCCGGAAAAGATGGCGGCTTTCGCCGGAGAAAGTGCCTCTGTGCGTTCCGCCAGTTTTTGTAGTTTTTGAAACTGCTCCGAATCTTCTACATCCACATCGTACAGGCATCGGTAAAGGACCGGTACATTGCTGCTCACATCCAGGATGGCGGTGGCTGTGGTATCGAGGCTGATTCTGTCCAGGGAGGCAAATGCCTCCCCAATCTCAGCGGGACTGGCGGGCAGTTGCAGACGGACAGTTTCTTCTCCTTTTCCCCGGCTCAGAGTCAACAGAATCATCGTTACATTCCTCCCATCTGAAATTCCTGTTCCCGCTGGTGCTGCTCTGCCGGACCGCCGGCCATCAGCTCCCCCAATGTCAATGTGCCACAGTAGGCCACATATCCTTTCTCCGTGAAGGCTCCTGTTTCCTTCTCCATACGGAGTTTGCCGTAACGCTCATAATCATAGAACTCCTCCAGATTGGGGTCATATTCATAATGGCCGGAGTCCTGGATCATGTATCTGCCATATTCGGCGGGAGTGCGGACTTTGGGTGCAAACTCAAACAGCTCCAGATTTTTGGCCAGTTCGCGTATCTCGCCGGCACACTCCGGCTTGGCCATCTCCATGACCGCCGTCAACTTTTTCTGTTCCAAATCAGACAGTGCAGCGATGGCCGTCGCCATATCATTCAGCGCGAATAGATCCTCCCGTTGTCCCTCCAGGACCTCCTCCACCTCGGATGGAAGCAGACTGTCCTCATACCAGATGCGGGCATCGTGGATGTTAACGCCTGAGCGTGCAATTCCACGCTGGAGCTGTTGCTCGGAGCAGGGCAGGAGCAGCCAAGTGATTTGATCTGTATTTTCCGGCTCCTGCCGGGAGGAAAGCCCTACCGCCAGCAGATTCGGCTGGTAGTGGTAACAGGGGAAGTGGCGGCCGTCATAGAGCTGCTCCAGTTTCATCCCGTTATCATAGACCACGCCATAAGGGGTAATCCTTCCTTCAAGATGATTGAGGATCAGGTCCAGAGCGAACTTGCGGCCATCCAGCCGCTCGAGCTCCTCGATTCTGCAGCCCCCACCCTGCATCGTCATGTAGTGCTGCCGCCCAATGGCGTCCAGGTCGGAGAAGTCTGTGATGACCGTGGCCTGCTGGCAGCAAAAGGTCAGATTGATGAAATCCTTTATATTTGAGACGCCCAATTTGCAGGCCATTCCCTGGAACTGGGCAGCCTCACCGTCATCAAAACTGTCCAGCCGTTTGGCCAGATAGTCCAGCTCATCAAAATTGACCAATGAGCCAACCAGCCTGTTCAGTACGGTATAGAAGCTGTCCAGTTCATCCACCCGGCAATCCTGCCGGAGCGCGTCACCGATTTCCAATGGCTCCAGCAGTTCGATCATGCGGTCATATTTCTCATCGGGGATAGGGAATGGAACCGTAATCTGCCCATATTCCGGGTGCTGAGCGCTGCTCAGTACCGCTTTCAGCACATAGCCCATTCTGGTGCCTCCTTACTCGCATCCATGACCGCCTTTCCATATCTGGCAATCATGGTTGCGTAAATAATATTGTGGAAGTCCAGATCACTCACCAGTTTTGGGTGTGCCAAATCTTCTGCCTCCATGGGTGACTTCAGGTCATACAGCCGTCTGGCGGAATAAAAGATGGGGTAATCCTGTATCGCAAATCCATGGGGTTTGGATACGATGCAGCTGAAATCAATGGAATCGTGTGAAAGAGCGGAGAGCGCCGGTTGCCAGAGTCGCTCCTTTGAGGCGAGAAGATAGAGCGCCGCCAGATAGCCAGGAGGCGCATCATCCCATACCCTGTCCGCAAAGCGGCTTCTGAGGTGGACGGACACTGTGTGCAGGACTGCCTGATCCGGCCCGCTCCAGTGTTCCACAGCCTGAATCCTCTTGTGCAGGCCGGCATGAGGGATGTGTCCGAAATATTCCAGAATCAAATCCAGGTACTCAATCGCGCCGGACTTCAACCGCTCCGCGATATACGGACAGGTGCGGACTTGACAGGATCGGCGGCGGTAATGCAGGCAGTACCGGCAATCCACATCCTCCGGCTTGTAGCAGAAGCGGCTGAGGATCATCATCCCGCCGCCGCGCTTCTGGAAGCCAGGGACGCTCATCATCATATGCTCCAGACCAGCTCGAGGGGTATTCTGAGCGAAATATCTTGTCATGGCACACTCCTTCTTTCAAAACAAAAAAGCGGGAGCCGCTTATGCTGCACAGTGTGTGCAGATGCGGCTCCCGCTTTTTCTGATGTCACATATCAATTTGTGGCTCCTGTGCTTGTCCCTGCTCCAGTCTGTCCGCCAGATCTGGGACAGTATATTCGATCTTTGTCCTTGCGGTCTGCATGGCTTTGAGGTGTCCATCTTCCAGCTCTGGGCCTTCATCCAGCAGGTAGTCTGTGGCCCGGTAGAGTTCAGTTAGCTCCTCCGGTGAGAAAAGCTGGGTCTTGGAGATCAGCCCGGAGCGGACGGCAAAATCCTGCTTGGCCCCGCAAAAATCTTCATCATAATAATGTCCGTAGCTCACGCCGGTTCTGTTATAGTCCCAGATCCAAGTGACAAACTGATAGCCCCTGCCATTTTCCAACTCCCGGCCAGCCAGCACTGCGCCGCCAAAATCCGCCAGCAGATGGAATTTTTCGCTCAGACCGCTGATATGAAGGGTGGGCGCAGTTTGAACCGCCTCAACATAAGTGTACACTTCATCTGCGGTCTGTGCGACTCTGTGGTACAATTCACTGGCCTCCGGATTATTGCTTCCGGCAGGAAAAAGGAACACATCGTTTCCTGGAGAAACAAAGAGGACAGGCTGACCATGGAGGAAAATCTCCAGCCGCCTATCCTCTACATTGGATGATTCAACTCCGCCTTCTCTCAGGCGCCGGGAAAGTTCTTCAAAAAATTTTTTCAATGGTTAAACCTCATTTCTTTTTTATCTGTTGGGACGACAACAAAAAAGCGGAGATTCTATCATCGAATCTCCGCTTCAATAACTATATTGGTTTTTCTCCGGGGGAAGGGAATCAGGTGTCCGTCCTCTTTGTGTTTTCGTATGGATAGAACAATGACTCACACATTTGGTCTGTGTGAGTCATTGTTTTTGGTGGAGATAAGCGGGATCGAACCGCTGACCTCTTGAATGCCATTCAAGCGC
>ERZ857882.4955-NODE-4955-length-10916-cov-2.381825_pt1 | contig 10916 bp, 20 predicted proteins | sample MGYA00519697_ERZ857882 | MGnify/ENA primary metagenome ERZ857882 (study PRJEB31778, sample SAMEA3449373) | human gut metagenome | biome: human gut; feature: human-associated habitat; material: faeces | place: United Kingdom | collected 2010/2012 ... | reverse complement strand
TTATGGAAAGTACGCAGAACAGCCAATCAGGGAGCTGTTTAAATTAGATTATCCTGAATATGAAGTGGAACATCATGAATTCAGAATCCTGAGAAGCATTCAGCATCCATTCATGCAGGCTTCACTGGATGGGGAGCTGACAGATCAGGATGGCAGAAGAGGAATTCTTGAGATCAAGACTACAAATATCCTGCAGAGTATGCAGAAAGAAAAGTGGAGAGACCGGATCCCGGACCACTATTACATACAGGTTCTGCACTATTTACTTGTAACAGGATATGAATTCGTTGAATTGTGTGCCCACCTGAGGACAGAGTGGGGTGGAGAGAAGCGTACAACGGTAAAACATTACCATATAGAACGGGCAGACGTTCAAGATGATTTGGACATGCTGCTCAGAGAGGAAACGAAATTCTGGAATTATGTAGAGAGTGGCAGAAAGCCGCCCCTCATACTTCCTGAAATATAAAAAAATCAAGGAGGAACAGTATGGAATTAAGAATTATCAACCCGTCAGAAGAATCAGGATTTCTTTCAGAGATCCAGTGGAATTACGAAGAGGTAAAGGCATGGGTGGCATCCAGGGTGGAGGAATATAAAAATATTGCCTATACAGAAGATGCAGCCAAGGATATGAAGCAGGACCGTGCGGAGCTGAATAAAGCAAAGACGGCAATCGAGAACGAACGCAAGCGGATCAAAAAATTGTGTATGGAGCCGTATGAGCGTTTTGAACGTCAGGTGAAAGAAGTCACAGGTCTGATTGATGAGCCGATCGGATTGATTGATGGACAGCTGAAAGAAATCGAAGAAAAGAGAAAACAGCAGAAGCAGAAAGACATCGAGGAGCTTTTCAAAACCATCGGCTTTCAGGATTTTATTGTATTGGAAAGAATCATGGATCCGAAATGGCTGAATGCAACGGTATCTCTTGGCAAGATTGAAGAACAGATGAAGAATATCCTGTTTAAGGTCGGAACAGAAGTTGCTACAATCAGCAGTCTTCCGGAATTCAGCTTTGAAGCATTGGAAATTTATAAGAAGACACTGGATCTGAATCAGGCGATTGCCGAAGGACAGAGACTGGCGGAGATTCAGAAGAAAAAGCAGCAGTATGAGGAAGAACAGAAACGTATTGCAGCTGAAAAGGCAAGGCAGGAAGCAGAACAGAAAATGGCAGTACAGCCTGCAGTTGAGCCTCCGGTTGCGGACAGTGTTCCAGTTGTTGAAGAGAATGCGGAAACTGAGGCAGAAACAGCTCAGGCTAATCTGATTCAAATGGATTTTCGTGTATGGGCTACCAAGGAGCAGCTGCTTGGTTTGAGAGAGTATCTGATCGGGCATCAGATTAAATTTGGAAAGGTGGAGTAAAAAATGGCAGTACAGAACAGTTTAGCAAAAAGACAGACGAAGACAGGAATGGCAGCCTACCTGACGCAGGATGCAGTAAAGAAGCAGATTAACAGTGTAGTTGGTGGGAAGAATGGTACAAGATTCATTTCCAGTATTGTATCTGCAGTTCAGACCACACCGGCTCTGCAGGAATGTACGAATCCAAGTATTTTGTCAGCAGCATTACTGGGAGAGGCTTTGAACCTTTCTCCATCCCCACAGCTTGGTCAGTTTTACATGGTGCCTTTTGATAATAAGAAGAAAGGATGCAAAGAAGCACAGTTTCAGCTTGGTTACAAAGGATATATTCAGTTGGCAGAACGTTCAGGATATTATAAAAAATTAAATGTTCTTGCAATCAAAGAAGGTGAGCTGATCCAGTATGATCCTCTGAACGAGGAGATCGAGGTTGAACTGATCGAGGATGATGTGATCCGTGAAGAGACTCCGGCCATGGGATATTATGCGATGTTTGAATATGAAAACGGATTCCGCAAAACGATGTACTGGTCGAAAAAGAAAATGCTTGCACATGCAGAAAAGTATTCTCAGGCATTCAAGAGAAATGGTGGAGCGAAATCTTTGGAGCTTTTGGAGCAGGGAAAGATTCCGGAAAAGGACTTATGGAAATATTCTTCTTTTTGGTTCAAGGACTTCGACGGAATGGCCATGAAGACGATGCTCCGCCAGCTGATCAGCAAGTGGGGAATCATGAGCATTGATCTGCAGAATGCCATTGATAAGGATATGGCTGTGATCCATGAGGACGGAACTACAGATTATGTAGAAAACGAACCTGAACAGAATACTGTTGTAGCTGAGCAGGAGATTCAGGAGGTGATGGATGGAAAAGCAGCAAAGCAGGAAAAGAATATTGAAGATGAATTTTTCAGTCAGCAGTAAGAGGAAAGGAGACCAACTATGCAGCATATTAATTTAGAAACTTTCGCAAATGGTGCTTTTACGGCACAGGTAAACCGGGCAATTGAAGAAGTTACAAAAAATATTCAGGATCCCAATACGGATGCAACGGCAGCGAGAAAAATTACTGTAACCATTGGATTCAAGCCAAATCAGGATCGTACACTTGCCCCAATCGGAATACAGTCAAAAACGACACTGGCACCTGCCCTTGTAACCGGAGAGGTACAGGCAGCCGAGATTGGGAATCAGATTCCGGGGCAGATGTCTATGGATGATATGAGTCATGGTCCGGAGGCATCAACAGTTCAGACTATCGATGGGAAAGCTGTGGATACAGAGACCGGCGAAATTTTGGGATCACAGGATGCAGGAAATAAAGTAGTAGATTTGAGAAAAGCAAGAGAAGCATAGGAGGATATGAAGATGTTTGAAGAATTAAAAGATGCGTTTGTATATGTAGCAAAGCTGAAAGAAGAGTCCATGGAACCAATTGTAAAGACGATTGATGGAAAAACTTACTGTAATAAAAGTCTGGTGCGGTATGGTGAAGAGGATCTTGCTGATCCGATCAGAGTTAATACACTTTCGGCACTGGTAGATTACATCAAAGGGATGCCGGAAGAACTGAGAGATAAGATGATCTTACATATTGTGAGTCCGAAAGAAGTGAAGCTGTATTCCGGACTTTTGGAGGAAAAACATCGTGAAACGCTGTTTAAATGTGAAGCAATCGTAAATGAATTCCGCTTTGATAAATATTATGATCAGGAACGTTTTCTGATTGAGCTTCAGGCCAATTTTGTTACAAGTGAAGATCTTGAAACTATTATGAAAGTGTCCGGAAATATTCAGGCAGGAACTACAGCATCGTATTCGGATGATGGCGTGTCGCAGAAAACAACGATCAAGAGTGGCGTACAGAGAGCAGATGTGATTGTTCCGAATCCGGTAAAACTGGTTCCTTATCGTACTTTTTCGGAAGTTGAGCAACCTTCCAGCCTGTATGTGTTCCGTATCAGGGACGATGGTGGAGAGCCGATGTTTAAACTGGTAGAAGCCGATAATGGCTTATGGAAAAATGCAGCAATGAAGAAAATCAAAGAATATTTCGAGTATGAACTTGCAGAGATTCCTATTCTGAAAGAAGGAAGATTAACGATTATTGCGTAAAATGATACTTTCTTATGATTGATCATATGTCACACACGTAACTTATAAATCATGTTTCTCCCGCACCGGATACGCTGATCCGGTGCGGGAAGAAAGGAGAAGAAATGAAATCAGTATCATTTCATGTTCCGGGAAAACCGCAGGGAAAGGCAAGAGCAAGAACTGTCCATAATAAAAATTTAGGTCATTCTATCAGTTATACACCTGAGAACGACTTATTATATGAAAATCTGATCAAAGCAATGTATATCACTGCTGCCAAAGGAACAAGATTTGACAAAGATATACCGGTGGCTCTCCGGATTGTAGCAAGATTTGAGCCTCCGAAGAGTACCTCAAAGAAAAAAGCCCAGCAGATGCTGGCAGGTGAGATCCATGTCATGAAGAAGCCGGATGTGGATAATATTGTAAAAGTTGTAGCAGACGCTCTGAACGGAGTAGCCTATAAGGATGATACGCAGATCGTATTTGTTGCGGCAAAAAAAGCATATTCAGCTGAGGAGGGACTGGATATCGTGGTGGAGGAATATAGAGCAACAGAATAAGAGGAAAGGTGGTGGCAGCAGTGCCAAGACCAAAAAAGAATGGGTTGGATTACTTTCCACTTGATGTTGACTTCCTCGATGATCCGAAAATAAAGATACTAAAAGCCAGATATGGCAGGGACGGTATCGTATTTTATATCTACCTCTTGTGCGAAATATATAAGCAGGGATATTACCTGCAGGTAGATGATGATTTTGAGTATATTATATCGGATGATCTGAACATGGACAGTCACAAGGTGAAGCAGGTCTTGAACTTCTTGCTGTCACGGTCACTGTTTGATAACAAACTTTTTCAGTCGGACAAGGTCTTGACCTCTGCCGGAATACAGAAACGATTTCAGCTTGCTGTAAAAGAACGGGCAAGAAAAAATCCGATAGAAGTTGGAAGGTACTGGCTTTTGAAAGAAAATGACACAGAACCTTTTATTAAGTGTACCCATTTTATGGATTTATCCGAGAAAAAAGAGAGTTATTCCGGGAATAACGATTGTAATTCCACGGAAAAATCCCTAAAGAAAAGTAAAGTAAAGAATATAAATAATATATTAGGATTCAGCCCGGAACTGGAACAGGCATTTCAGATGTATATTCTTGTTCGTTCCAGCAATTACGGAGATATGATACCGGAACAAATACAGGCACTGAGAGAGGATCTGATCAAGTTGAGCGACAAGGAAGAGGAACGGATTGCGATTGTGAAAAAAGCTACTGCAGGAGGGTGGAAAAGTTTCTATAAAACGACCACTTCGGAGAAAAAAAGAAAAACAACTGTAAGGAACAATAACAACTTTGAGCGGCGAAGATATGACATGGATGATCTGGAGGCTCAGTTGGTTGGGAAGAGATAAGAATATTTGGAGGTACAGAAGAAGTGAATGCAGAAGAGTTCGTAAGAACTGTACAGAACTGCGGATACGGTACGAAAAATGGAGCAAAGAAGTATGTGGAGCTGAATCCGAAAGATGAGTACGGAACAGAGGATTTGATCGCCTTGCATGAAGGCAATATGCACTGGCAAGGAATCAATGCAGATAAAGGACTTAGATATGCTTATGGAGCGAATGGCAAGACTACAGCTTACAGCAATGGGATTTGCGGAAACGCTGGGGCGAGACAGGACTGGGGGATGTGAGGGTGAAATTTATAGATTTTTTCGCTGGAATAGGTGGCTTCCGTAGAGGAATGGAACTTGCCGGGAATGAATGTGTCGGTTTTTGTGAGTTTGATAAATTTGCGACTGCAAGCTACATATCCATGCATCTTCTGACAGATGAGCAGAGAAAAGTACTAGAAGAATTACCGCTGAAAAAGCGACAAAAGGAGATTTTGAAAGATGAATACAGAAACGGAGAATGGTACGCAAATGACATTAGACGAGTTTGTGCCGATGACATCCCAAAAGCAGACTGTTGGTGCTTCGGATTCCCTTGTCAGGACATTTCAGTCGCAGGAAAGCAACTTGGATTTCAAGGAAACCGTTCGAGCTTGTTTTTCAGAGTTATGTATCTTGTCGGACAGCTCAAAGAAGAAGATAAACCCACTTACCTTTTCATTGAGAACGTTAAGAATTTGCTTAGTGTTAATGGAGGATGGGATTTCGCCAGATTGCTCGTTGAAATGGAGCAGGAGGGGTACGATGCAGAGTGGCAGGTGCTCAACTCCAAAGATTTCGGAGTGCCACAAAACAGAGAAAGGTGTTTCATTATCGGACATCTTAGAGGGAGAAGTACCGCAAAAGTATTTCCTGTCGAAAGAGCAGACGGAGAAAATAGTATTCAAATAATAGGTCACAGGGACGGTTACAGAAGAAATACGCAGGTATTTGCACAAGATGGAATCACAGAAGCATTAAGCACTTGTCAAGGCGGCGGAAGGCAACATGGTGCCTTGCCATGCTTCATTGACTTGTGTCATGAAGGCTCGAAGATGACGGAGCAGGCACGATGCCTGAAGGCAAGATATCACAAAGGAGCATCGAACCACGCAGGGCAAGATAGCGGAATTGCTATTCCGGTATTAACACCAGATAGGGCAGAAAAACGTCAGAACGGACGGAGATTCAAGGAAGACGGAGAACCAATGTTTACGCTTACGGGACAGGATAGACATGGAGTAGGAATAGAGCCGATCGGAGTACTACGGAATGTTCGTAGTGATTACGGAAAAGAAATCCGCAAAGATTATGAAGCTGGAAACATCAAAATCTCCAGACATGAATTCCTCGAAAGCGAAGTCAGAGATGATGGAGTAGTGAATACATTGTCCACCGTCAATAAAGATAATCAGCTTGCAGTAAAAGTAACAGAAGCGACAAAACAAGGATATTCGGAATGCAGAGTTGGTGTTGATAGCGTAAATTTGGCTGTACCAGGAAGTAAAACGAGAAGAGGTAGAGTAGGGCATGACATAGCAAATACGCTTGATACCAGTTGCAATCAAGGGATTTTCGTACAAGTGTCGGAAGAACTGACCGTATATGCTGTCTGGTATGAAAAATATCAATGCTACATAGCAATCCGGCGATTGACTCCGAAAGAATGTTTCAGACTGCAAGGGTGGACGGATGATTATTTTTGAAAAAGCTGCGTTTGTAAATTCTGACAGTCAGTTGTACAAGCAAGCCGGAAATGGAGTTACTGTAAATGTGATCGAAGCGATTGCGGAAAGGATGAGAATTGATGAACATTAAATTAAAAGAGATAGACAAAGACACATTGAAAGTCGGAGATGTGGTTGGAGTTGCAAGGGAAGTAAGCTATGGATGGAATTCTTCATTCCGACACAAAATGATTTATCCGGCAAAAATCACGAGAATCACTCCAAAGCGAACCAAGTTCTTTACGGATAAGTTTGGAGAGCATGACAAAAGAGAAGTATTTTATGAGTGCGATAATGAAGCTGCGAGAGAAACTTTTCTTGCTAAGACATTTCGAGATATTCAGGACGGAATATTTGAGTTAACCGAATTGAAAAGAAATGATTGCATTGGAAAAATCAGTGATGAAGATCTGCCGGAAGTAGCGGAACACATGAAAGCAATTACAGAGATTTTGAAGAAGTACAAAGAGAAATAGAGTAGCAGCTAAAAATAGCAGCTACAAGCACCTTGACAATTGAATATTGATGGTTGGAATGGTATAATTCAGCTATTAATACTGGAGGGATAGCAATGGATTTAGTAAATGCAATGCAAAATTTAGCAATTGGAATAATTGGTGGCATTTTTTCAAGCGTTATTGTGTCGGTTGTAACTTATATTTTGGATGATATCAGAAACGAATTCCAAAAAGCAAGAATCATGTTAAATCCACTGTTATCAATCGAATTTGCTGAAAGAACCAAGAATGTAGGAACGTGGGATTATGTGGAATATGCAAGAAACGGATTCGAAGAAGCGAAAAGAAACTTTGTCGGATGATGAATTACAATTTAAAACAGAGCTTCGTGATACAATGGATAGAGCGAATGAAATTTTAAAGAAGAAATCCTATAGCGAAGAATGGAATAAAGCGACCGTAGATGATTGCTATAATGAAATTAAAAAAATTGTAGAGGATTTTAAAGAACAGGAGAAACAATTTACAAAAATAATCTTGGAGAGAATGGGGAAAAATAAAATTTTAATTGTAATGTCAGTTATAACGATTATAGTTTTAGTATGTGCTTAGACCAACCATCAATATTCGGTGGTTGGTATTTTTTTTACGCTTTTTTAAGGAGAAAGGAACGAATTATGAGAAAGTATGTAGTTAAACTACCAAGAGGAATTGAAGTAGATATTTTTAATCTGCCGGAAGATTTTGAAGAGCAGATAAAAGAATCTTTCGAAGGTTATACAGAGGAAACCGCAAAAGAATATAGGTATTGCGACAAGCTTGGATATATTGATCGTTGTGTATGGTATCTGAATAATGGCAAAGATTCTGAAGATGCCGTAAATGAAATAGTCGAGAGACGTATCCTTTATGAGTGGAGAGAAAACGGAGAAATCATACAGGAAGATGATGTGTATTGTTTTGAATTCATGAACGAATGCTATGACAGAGGAAACAAAGATGCAAGTCTGTATTCTCACTTCGGCAATGATGACCACCATATTTTCGATCAGATTCAGAAAGTGCTGGTAAAAGTAATTACAATTGTAATGAATTATGAGGACTGATGAAGAAAAGGAGAACAAAGATGAAGAAGGAATCACTGCCTCATAAAATCTTGAGGAAATTCGGGTTTATCAAAGACATTGAGGATGATAGGAAATTGAAAATGGAGATGTGCGAAAGAGCAAGAAATGCAAATGTATGCCCAAAGAATTGCGATATGTGCGCATGGAATTCCAAAAACAGATGAGAATTTAGCAAAAGTGTCAATTTCATTAACCGGAAATGTTGTAAATCAAATTGCTGAAAAGTATGTGTTCCAGTTTCCGAAAGACGAGGAGGTCGAATAAATGCGATACACAGAATATCATGCTGGGAAAGCAGTAATATCGAAAGAAAGGAGTGATACCCCTTGAAACGAAGCACAGACAGACGCTGGAGTCTAGCAGAGATCCGGCAGAATCAGAAAGAACACTATGCCGGGATGGCAGAGCATCCACCGGATCGGAAAGCCAGTGCAGACTTCCATCGTCCGGCATACCCGAATTATACAGTAGAGGATGCACTGAAAAAGTGGGGAGTAGATACGAGGAAGGGAGTGGATGTCGGTGGAGCGGAACATTGATGGCTATGTCAGGCTTGCCCATGCGATCGTGGAAAAAGCTGGGAAAGACTACCGGGCAGTCCTGAAAAGGCTGAAGAGGAATCCCGAAGACAGTCAGGCACAGTGGGAAAAGATGAACATTGAAAGATTCTTTCGGAGGGACGGTGATTACATTATAGACAGGATACGGAAGGAAGTGGACAAGGATGAAAGGCTTACTAAGGCGATACAAAAAGCGAAAGAAAGAACTGCTGACTCTTGAGCAGTCACTGGAACGGCTGTATGACCGTCTTGAGAGCGTTCCGACCGTATCGGGGAAGGTGGAAAAATCCGGGGATGACTTTCCATACATCCGGGAGCATATCAGTGTGGAAGTGCCGGAGCCAGCAGAAGCGACACGGATCAAGCTGCGGATCAGCGAAAAAGAACGGCAGAAGACAGCCGTACTGGCAGAACTGGATACCGTAGAATCTTACATAGCCGGACTTCCGGAAGGACTGGAAAGAACAATACTGGAATCCATATATCTCGACGACATGACGCAAGAAGAGGTGGCGAGGATGACGGGATATAGCAGGAGCAGAATTGCACAGATAGTTGGAAGTCTTATAAAAGATTAACATTATTAACATTTTGAATATGTTATAGTTAGAATGCAAGAAGTGAAAAGCTTCTTGGGATACTTTCGACGAATCCTCCCCGTACAAACGCACCTGCACAATAATGTGTGGGTGTTTTTCTGTATGCAGGGAGATATGAGGTGGTGAAATGATTGCGAGATCCGAAAAGATATGAAAATTTAGAACGTATGGTATTTGATGGTGTGGGCGAGTATGGGATACCTACACTTAAGCCAGTAGATTTTGATGGAGATACAGAGTTTATTCCATTCAATTTTGCAGCAACAAGTAAGGATAGAGAAAAGAAAAGCATTCATTTCTTTATTGACGACTATCAATTTATAAGATTATGGAATGATCCGGATAGATATATACCGATGCTTCAGCAGTTTCAGTACGTATTTACTCCGGATTTTAGTCTTTATACAGATTTTCCGAAAGCTGTTCAGATCTTTAATCATTACCGAAAGCATTGGATTGGTGCTTATATGCAGATGTACGGGGTAAAAGTGATCCCAACGATTGCATGGAGTACAGAGGATTCATATTCCTGGTGCTTTGATGGAGAACCTACAGGAGGCACGGTGGCAGTATCCAGTGTGGGGTGCATGAAAAATAAAAAGAGCCGGGAACTATTTCTTGCCGGATACAAAGAAATGGTTAAGAGGTTGCATCCGACTAAGATTATATTTTACGGGCAGATCCCGGAAGAGTGTACGGGGAACATTGTACGAATAAAGGCATTTCAGGAAAAATTTAAGGAGGCATCGTGTGATGGGTGGTAGAGGAAGTAAATCTGGAGGCGGCGGAGGTGGAAGCGGAAGTGAAGAAAAAATTTCACCGATGACTGCCAGAATTTATTTTAACGGCGCAAAAAAAGATAGCATGTTGAATGCAACTTATATGCCCAAAAGAGATTCTAAAATTGAAAGAGATATTAGAACAGGAAACGCAGAATATATCAATTCGATAACATCTGAAAAAGAGGCACGCAGAGTGTCGGAATACCTCATTGCACGCAGAGCACAAAACAGTCGAAAGATCGTAAAGCTTGGAAGCAGAGAAGCCGTACACAAGGAGCAGAAAACCGCACAAGAACGTAAGAAGATAATTAAAGCAGAACTGGCAATGAGAAATAAAATGAAACAATTCTCTAAAAAGCCAGAGCCTTTAGATCCAACACTGCAGCATAGACGGACAACAACAACCTATGATAGAGCAAGATCTCGAAGGATGAAAAACTTTGAAAGTTGGTTTTACGGAGGTAGTAAATAATGGGTGGACGTGGTGGAAGTTCAGGTGGCGGCGGTGGATCCGGTGTTGATGTAACGCACAGCGGAGAGACCACAAGGTATTATTTTTCCGAGAAAAATGGAGTGAATTATTATCAGCGGGGAGTGGGAGGAACGCCACAGCCTACACCGCTGAATATGACAGTAAGGGATTTTACAAAAAGAGTCCAGGCAAACGGGGCAACCGTAAAGCCGGTAACTGCAGCGGCGAAAGCAGCAGAACAGAAGGCATATGAGGCAGACAGGAAAGCAACGAACGATTTTCTTAA
>ERZ857882.4953-NODE-4953-length-10921-cov-4.751150_pt1 | contig 10921 bp, 7 predicted proteins | sample MGYA00519697_ERZ857882 | MGnify/ENA primary metagenome ERZ857882 (study PRJEB31778, sample SAMEA3449373) | human gut metagenome | biome: human gut; feature: human-associated habitat; material: faeces | place: United Kingdom | collected 2010/2012 ... | reverse complement strand
GATGGCCAAGGAAGGCAAGAACAATCTCATCCGCATGAAGGCTACTCAGGACAATTTGAAAATCACCTCCATGAGCGAGCTGGGCGACGTGCTGGAGGATCTGGATGCTCATTTGGAGGGAGAGGACATCGAAATTGCCTTCAACGCCCGCTACATCAGCGACGTGATCAAAAATGTGGATGAGGAATGCTGTACCCTGTGCATGAATACCAATGTCAGCCCCTGCGTGATTTCTCCTCTGGAGGGAGACAGCTATCTTTATCTGGTATTGCCGGTTCGCGTGTACAACTGACAGATTTTCAAATAGATACATGTTCGGGTTTTTGTCCCCGGAGGCCATGCGGCCTCCGGGCATTTTTGCTTTATCCGGCGATGAAGCGGTCCGCCGCATAGCCACAGGACATGCCGCATACAATAATCCGCGAAACCCTTTGACATCGCCAGGGAAGTGCGATACAATTTTTCCATCAAGACAGAAGGGGAGGTCGGTTGAATGGACGCGTCCTCGCGCGAAAAGCTATTGGAAGCACTGAAGCATTCGATACCCAAAAAGCAGATTTTTGAAAACGCGCCCATGAGCCGCTACACCACGCTGCGCCTGGGCGGCCCGGCGGACGTGCTGGCGGAGCCCGCCACGGTGGACCAGCTGCGCGCGGCGCTATTGGCCGCCAAGGAGCAGCAGGCGCCCGTTACCCTCATTGGCAACGGCAGCAACCTATTGGTGCGCGACGGCGGCATCCGCGGGCTGGTGATACGCCTGGCCGAGAACTTTAGCGAGGTAAGCGACCCCGTGCCCCTGCCGGACGGCCGCTTTGCCCTGACGGCGCAAAGCGGGGCCACGCTGCAAAAATTCAGCAACGCGGCGGCGGATCACGCGCTGTGCGGGCTGGAATTTGCCAACGGCATCCCCGGCGCGGTGGGCGGCGCGGCGTATATGAACGCCGGGGCCTATGGCGGCGAGATGAAGGACGTAATCACCCATGTTACCGCCTGCACGCTGGACGGCCACACCCTTTCCTATACCAACGAGGACATGGCCTTCGGCTACCGGCAAAGCGCCATCAGCCGCGCGGCGCAGCCCATCGCCATCACATCGGTCACGGCGACGCTTTCCAAGGGCGACGAGGAAACCATACGCGCCACCATGCGCGAGTTCAACGCCCGCCGTCGCGAAAAGCAGCCCCTTGCGCTGCCCAGCTGCGGCAGCACGTTTAAGCGCCCCGAGGGCCGCTTTGCGGGCACGATGATCGACCAGTGCGGCCTGAAAGGCCTGCGCGTGGGCGGGGCCAGCGTATCCACCCTGCACGCGGGCTTCCTTGTAAATGACGAAAACGGCACCGCCGCCGATTTTCTCGCCCTGATTGCCAAGGTGCAGCAGGTTGTATGGGAAAAGGAGGGCGTAAGGCTGGAGCCGGAGGTGCGCATTTTGGGCGAGGATGCGCCCGTAAGCGTTTTGTAAGCACAGAAGAGGGGGGAAAGGCGCATGCAGTTCTTGATTTTAACCGGCATGAGCGGCGCGGGCAAAACCGTTGCCATCCGCTATTTGGAGGATTTGGGCGCGCTTTGCGTGGACAACCTGCCGCCTATGATGCTGGTTCCCTTTATGGAGGCGTGCCAGAACGCGCACCTGCGCAATCCCATGATCGCTATCGCGGCGGATATTCGCAGCGGCGAGTTTTTTGACGCAAAGGCCGTTACCAAGATGATAGACGAGGCCCGCATGGTGGGCTTCCATATCGACACCCTGTTTATAGAGGCCAGCGACGAGGTGCTGGTGAACCGCTACAAGGAAACCCGGCGCGACCATCCGCTAAGCAGCGAGGGCCTTACCCTGCAACAGGCCATACGCGAGGAGCGCAGCCGGCTGATGCCCCTGCGCGAAACCGCCAACCACCTGATCGATACCTCCGCCCTGCGCCCGCGCGCGCTGCAAAAAATGCTGGCGGAAATTGTCCTTACCGCCGACGCGCAGCCGCCGCTGCGCATTGAGGTGCTTAGCTTTGGCTTCAAACGCGGCATTCCCCGCGAGGGCGATTTGGTGTTTGACGTGCGCTTTTTGCCCAACCCCTTCTATATCCCGGAATTGGGCCGCCATACGGGCCTGGATGAGGATGTGCGCAGCTTTGTGCTGGATCACCCCGTAACGCAGACGTTTTTAACAAAGTGCATGGACATGCTCACCTTTCTGCTGCCCAATTACATTACCGAGGGCAAGCACCGCCTGGTGATTGCCATTGGGTGCACGGGCGGCGCGCACCGCAGCGTGGCCATTGCCGAATACATCAGCCAAAAGCTGAGCGGCCAGGGCTACCGCACCACGGTGAATCACCGCGATATCGCCTTGGAGCAGGCCCATTGGGAAACCAAAAGCGAATACCAGAAGGGCGAGCCATGAGCGGGCGCGGCCATCTGAAAAAGGCGTGCGGCGCGCTTTGCGCCGCCCAGGCCGTCGAAAAAGCTCGCCGCAGGCGGGCTTTTCCGACGAGAGTTGCGCCGTTCGCCTACTCGCTTCGCTCGCCGGGCGGCGAACGGCGTAAGGAAACCTTGCTTCGCAAGGCTTCCGAAACCGGCGTACACGCCGCCGGTTTCGGAATACGGCTCGGAGGGCTGCGGCCCTCTGAACCTCCCAGGGGTTTATTGACAGCCTTGTGCGGCGCGCTTTGCGCCGCCATCGTTTTTTGGGTATGCGGCGCGGCGGACGCGCAGGTGTATTTGGGCGGCGACGCGCCCAGGGAGGATTGGTACCGCCGCCCGCTTTTCCGGCTGACCGCCTTTGCCGCCGGGCAAAGCGACTGCCTGCTTATGCAGTGCGGCGGCGAAAGCATGATGCTGGACGGCGGATCCGCCCCCTACCGTGAAAAGCTGCGCGACGCGATTGCCGCGCGCGGCATTACGCGGTTTAAATATCTGCTCAACAGCCACTTTCACCAGGATCACATCAGCGGCCTGTACTGGCTGATGCGCTATGGCTTCCAGGCGGACGAATACCTGCATCCCTACGGCGATTATGCCATGAATATCAGCCAGCGCCAGCGCGAAACCATCCAGCAGGCGCAAAGAAGCGGGGTGCCCGCACGCCAGGTGTTCCATGGCGACGAGCTGATGCTGGGCGAGGCCGTGCTCACCCTGTACCGCTATGACGAGGGCATTGGCACAAACGGCCGCTCGCTGGTTACGCGGGTGCAGTTTGGCGGCGCCAGCCTGCTTTTGACCGGCGATATCACCGGGAATACGCAAAACTGGATGGTGAAAAACCTGCCCGGCGAGGCGCTGGACGCGGACATCCTAAAGGCGCCGCACCACGCCATTACGCCCATGGCGCTACCGTTTTTGGAGGCTGTTTCGCCCGAAGCGGCGCTTATCACCAGCGATTACGACCGCGTGGACAGGGGACGCGTGCAGCTGGAGGCTCGCGGCATTTCCGCCTTCTACTCCGGCGAGGGAACCGTGGTGTTTGAAACCGACGGGGACGATTGGTATATTTACCAGACGGAAGGGGCGTTTTAGGGCGGCGAAAAAGCCCGCCTGCGGCGATCAAACCGAGGGTGCGAACGAGGGCTGGCCACGGCAGTGGCCAGAACGACGATTGAGGTTGCGGGTCTGCGGCCCTCCAAACCTCCCTGGGGTTTGTCGACAAGCTAACGCGCCCGCCGCCCGGGGAAAACCCAGGCGGCGGGCGCATTATTGGCCGCATGCCTTCAACTGTGCGTGCGTTGGGAGGGAGCTACGCTTTCCCGCCGCAGGATTTTTTGCCGTACAGCGCCGCGGACAGTCCGGCCGCCGCCAGCGCCAGCAGCGCCAGCCACAGCGCCGGCTGCCCGGCGTCCCCGGTTTTGGGCAGCGCCGCCGCAGCCTTCACGGTAAAGCCCGTGCTGCATTCGCCATCGGTATAGACCACCGTAAGTGTATGCGCGCCGTTGGAAAGGGTTTTGAGGTAGCCGGCTTTCAGCGTTATCACGGTGGAATCGGATTTCGCCGTGTAGCTGCCCGCATTCAACAGCCTGCCGTCAACCTTTACGCCCGTGAACTTGTCGAAGGGGCCATTGGCACGGAAGGCAAGCGTCCCATCCGTGTTCTGCGTCCAGGAACCGTTGGCGCCTTGGATAATCTGATAGGCGGGAGGCGTTTCCCCTGTTGCTGGAATCTCCCCCGTCGCGCCCATGTAGCCGCACACAGTGCATTCCTCATGCTTGCTGCCATTTTCGGTTTCCGTGGGTTCCTTGTCCACCTTCCATTCCAGGGTGTGAGGCGCTTCCCCGGTTTTTTTCTGATGGCAGACAGAGCATTCATGCCAATGAGCTGCATTGTTATACGTCCAATCCGTGCTAATGCTATGCGCCTCAACCTGCTGATTGTTGGCAACGGTCGCGCCGTTAACGGTGATATCGCCCCCGGTCTGGTTGATCACATTCACCTGATCCGGCACGGTGATGCTATCTCCCTTGAAAACGGTAATGGTAGCGCCCGCTATGGCATTGTTCGCTGCTGTTTCAGCGTCATTGCCTACGGCGTAAAGGGTAGTGGGAGCTTCTCCTTCGGTAACGGCGTAGCTGATAGCCGTGCTGCCCTGCGCCACATATTCGATAACAGGCTCATTGAAGGTGCCGCCTGCAATACCTGTAGTTTGCGGGCGTACCTCCTCATTTGCAACCGCGGTGCTTACATCTTTTCCGGCCCAGTAGTTGTGCTCAAGCGACACCACGCTGCTGCTGGGAAAATTTCCCTTGATGAGCTCGCCGTCTGCGTCCCCTGAGTTTACCATGACGTTATTCTGAATGGTAATTTTTTCAGCGGCAGCGGCGTTTCCAAGGCGTATCGCTCTGTCGTTGGCATTCTTTATTATGTTTTCCTCAATCACAACCTCGCCGCGCACCTCGTTTGAAGCGCCAGTCTGAACCGCTATTGCATTATGGGTTGTCCCGTTAAAAACATTGTTTTTGACTTGAAGGCCGTCTGTCCCCTGGGTATAAATTCCCTGAAAATAATTCGTAAATCTGCAGCCTGATACCTCAATATCCTCAAAGACGCGCGAGTCGGCCTTTAGTTTTATGGCCACATAGCCGTTGGCCACCATCTCGGTTGCATTGCCCTCAAATACGCAGTTTAAAACACGAATACCCGTATTTACCGCGTCGCCGTTCTGCACATAGTTTGCTATGTAAATGCCGTCCTCAATTGTAAGTCCGCTAAAAGTGATGTTCTGTAAAGAGCAGACACCATAATAGCTATTATTTGCGCTGGTAACTGACCTGTCTTGCACATAGTCATAGGCCTCGCTATACACATGGCCGGAGCTCGATTCAAACCCCGGAAGAACAACGCCCTCCTCTGCGGTGAAAGTCACGTCATGCACGGCCCGCTCATACGTGACGATATTGCTTGGAGATTGCATAAAACGGTCATAGGAAAGAGGCTCATCCGCTTTTACCCACCCGTTTTCCTGGGTCCAGCTCATGTTGTAATACCTGGTGTTGCTTCCCTTGTATTTTGTGGGGCGGGTCAGTACAAGCACTTCGTTGTATGTCCCCTTACTAAAATGAATGGTTTTCTCGTTAATTGAGCCATAAGCTCCGTCCAGCGTATACTGGGCATTTTCCGGGTTCACTGTCCAGATATTTCCGTTTTCCACCGGACCATTCGGCAGATCGGCTGCGAACGCCATGCACGGCAGCATCGTCAGTACCATAACGGCCTCCAGTAGGATTGCAAGCCACTTTTTCGTTTTCATGCTTCGTTTTCCCCCTGCTCTTAGCAATTTGTATATCTCCAATGAGTTTGTAAAAGTAGAGCTTTAAAGAGTTGACAATAAAAGGAACGGCCATTATAATGTAAACGTTACATAGTTGTAACAGCTTTTGTCATAAAAGGCCTGAAATTCCTTTTCAAAAACAGAGTACAAAAAGCTCTACTTCCGCATAGGCCTGTGCATCAACGTGATTGGAAGCGTCGTGGTTTCCGGGCTCATCCTGCTGCTCAGCCGGTCCATCTGCACGCTGTTTGGCGCTGACGCGCGCACGGTCGAATACACATTGCAGTCGCTGCCGCTGTATTCCTGGGGCTTTATCGTCATGTCCGTCAATGTGATGATCTCCGCCTATCTGTATTCTACCAAGCGCTCCGCCCAGGCCATTGCCATCAACGTGCTGCGCAGCCTGATTGTGAATACGGCGGTTATCCTTCTGCTCCCCACCCTTTTCGGGGCCAACGCCATCTGGTTTACCTTTGGCGTCTATGAAGCAGCCGTCGCGGTCGTCGCGGTTATCCTTCTTAAAAATTCCGAGAAGAACGGCATTGTTTTTCAGTGAGAGATAAGGAAGGAACGCCATGCGGATTCTCACGAGCCGCCGTGAATTTGGCCGCCGGAAGCCCCCTATGCCATCCATGAAAACTTGTTAAGCCAACGGCCCTTTGAAAGCCCAGCCACGGCGCGGCGCGCGTTGTGGCTGGGCTTTTATTTGATACATAAAAAACTTCCGAACGGCTACCCGTTCGGAAGCTGGTGCGGGAAACAGGACTTGAATTCAATGTCATTCAGTAAATGCACCGTATATTACGTAATATTGTTTTAATAAAGCACAATATATGTGTTTCTGTGCCGCCCTGTACAACGCAGCAAAGCCGTCTCAGAAGCTGTAAAGGGTAAATTGAAGGGTAGTTACATAGCGCTGATTCTCTGCTGAACGATGTTTGCAATGGCAGATTTCCATTCCGGCGCACCATAATCCTGACGAGCCTTTCGTTCGATGTCGCATTCCATCATCAAACTAAATAGGCGCTTCGGTTTGGTGTTTCCGCTTTCAAACATAGCTCGGAAATACTGAGAAAACTGCTGGAGCGTAAAGGGAACAATGGACAAATCCAAACGTTCATCATTACGGGTATACCAGCGTCCGATTCTGAATGTTTCTGCCGTATTGCTGTCAACACGATTTGCGATGAACAAACCATATACGGGCTTATCGTGCTGTTGCATCAGATCGGCAACGTGACGCCGCACTGGTTCACCTTCCATAGCTTCCTGACGGGAAGATTCGGACAACGTTGCTTCGATAACAATAACTTTATCATCGAATTCCGCAATCAAGTCTGCACCATTGCCCGGCGCTGTACTAACAGGCATAAAGTCCTGATCGACATTGAAGCGGCGGACGTTATACGGCTTGTTGACAAGACTGTCGATTGCAAGAAACGCTCTCCACAAACTCCATTCCAGATAGGCCGGGGCCTCTGCTCTGGGGATGCGCAGTTCGGTGTCTTCGTCAATACGCAGGCGCTCTTTGCGGGAAGCAATCAAATCCATGTATGCAGCGATCTCCTGCCATTCGTCAGCCTGACGCAATGCGTAGTGTTCCTCTTTCTTGTGCGAAATCTGTTCTTCAATCTCGTATCGCACCTGATTGATTTGAGCAGGCGTATCCAGACACTTTCCTTCAAGGGAATAGCGAATACCATAGCGAAGCGCACTTTCCAGCAAATCGTTCAGCACTTCATTCGCCATGTCCTTGTTATCCGTTGGCAGCGGAGATCCTGCGCAAAGCAGCCGATAGATTTTCAGAAGCGGCTCCTTGCTTTCCAACTGTCGCGTTAGCTGAACAGCCAAAGTCCGCTTTTCGGGAACAAGAATAATTCCCTTGCCCTTTGCCTGCACCATTCCCGTTGCTTTCAGATAGCGGATATTCATATCAGCATAATCTCTGAAAGTAGAAGCAGCGCAAGCGAATTCGACGGCCTTATCATCATACAGTTTTCGATCAAACTGCCTTTTGCGTTCTGCAGTATTACGAGCTGTACGTAAAGAAAGCAGGTTCGACACGGTTTCCCTCAGGCCATCGGCGGGTGTGGATGTAATAACGATGGTTGCTACTTCCGGGAATGTGATAGACGGTTCTTCACCCTGTCTATCCAATTCCAGCATGATTGCCAGCACCCAGCACAGCGGAGAAAAGGTTGTACCCGTTCCCGTTGGTGTTGTGGGTGCTACCATAGAACGCAGATAGCATTCCTGTATAGCGGGCACAGTCTGCGCATTGATTAGGTTTCTGCCTGCATCCGTGATTATATCCAACTGTCCCAATTCGTCCTGGGTAAATCCCATGCTACTTTTGACTTCCGGATAGATAAATCCCAGCTTACCCATAGCAGAGCGCCATTTGCGCCCAACACTATTCGTAACATCGGAACCTAACGAAACGACACCGCATTTGCCCAGAAGTTCACGAAAAGCAATATCACCATCGACATTGCGGATATTGCCTTGTATTGATGACTGCGACAATGCAACCAGACCATCACGAATGCGAAGTGCGCTTCTAACAGAAGTGTTACCCAGCTGCCAAAACTTCATAGTACGCACCACCTATCAATAACCAACAAATAAGTATTCCTGCACCTTGTTTCTATGAGTAGCTGCATCACCCTGATTGCCAAAGGAATACTGATAATCAATCGGTATAACCTCTACATGGGCTTTATGCTTCGCCATGATGGACAGCATCTCATCTTGTGTAGGCAGGCTGTTGGAAGAATACGACACCAACAGAATACTATCAGCAAAACGCTTGAACAATAGATCAAATGCGTCGGCAGCGCCTTTTCGCGTAGAAAACGGCGTCGGATACGATTTGAATTTCTTTGTCTGTGTGTGCTGTTGGATTTCAACACCCTGCCAGTTACGCGCCAGTCCTTCGACAAAGTGATAACGACGAACATATTCATTATCCGACAACATAGAATAATAAGGCGGATCAATATAAACCAAACTGGGTTTATCTACACGCAACGTCATTGCATCGCCATTTACTGCGCGATTATGTTTACCGTTATCGAATACTGCTCCGTTAATGGCTTCGACAGCCTCCAAGAACTGTTGTTCAAAAGATTTCTGCAGGTCTTTTCGCCCATCGTTATAGCGTTCGCCTACATAAGTGAAGATACCACGGGGGCGCTTCTTTGTACAGGCGCGAATCAAAGCTGACATCGCGATTGCTTTTTCATATGGATTGCGAATTGCGGCAATATTTGCACGCAATACGTCAATCAGAGCATTATCAGCATCAGAATAGTACAGTCCGGCAAAAGTGGTAGAAACGAAATGATCATTTTCTCCCTGTGGGATGAGCAATTTCTTTGCCGCATCCATGGAAAGCGTAACGCTGTTGTTCTCAATCATCGCTTTTGCGAAGGTTGAGGACATGTGCATATAATCATTGCTGATAACAGTCTTACCCTGAGCTTTGAACATGTATCCGACTATACCAGAACCGGAAAACAGATCGACAGCAGTGCCAAAAGAAAACTGTGAAGCAATAGACCATATTGAAGAAAGTAGCTTACTCTTTGACCCCATGTAGCGGGTGGGGGGATACAAGCCGACTTGTTCCGGCAACGGTGCATTGACTAAATGCAGAAACATTCTCTGCTTTGGCAAAACCGTTACAACTACATCTTCACCGTTTCTGCGTTTACCGTTGCAAGAGATGCAGCGTTTGGTCGGAACAATATCAATCGTAAATTGACTGTACAGTTCATGCACTAACGGATGATTGGAATTTGTCAGTACAACATGACATCCCAATTCATGCAGGCGCAGGACTTCCCTCGCTAGTTCGACGTGATCTTCTTCGTAAAACTGTTCTTTTGTATAGCGCTTGAAATCCGAATATTCAGAAATAGGCAGATACGGCGGGTCAAGGAAGATAAAATCACCCGGTTGCGCATACTGCTTCAAAACATCAAGATAATCACCGCATACAATGGTTGCATGCCGCAATACTTCCGATGCAGCATAGAGTGCATCAGCATCGCAAATGGACGGATTCTTATACTTCCCAAACGGAACATTAAACTGTCCCTTTTTGTTTACGCGATAAAGCCCATTGAAGCAGGTATGATTCAAATAGATCATGCGCGCAGCAGCTTCCGCTTTCGACAGTTCAGACCAATCCTGTGCACGAACGGCGTAATACATTTCCTCTATATTCTCGTACAGGGATAAATAACAAATAACCTCATCAACGTTATTTGCAACCTGCTCATAAACATTGATAAGCTCTGGATTGCTATCGGCAATGATACCAGACTGTGGTTCCAACGCAAAAAACAAAGCTGCACCGCCACAGAACGGTTCAATGTACTTTCCGTAGTGCTGTGGCACGCGGGGCAAGATATCATTCAACATTTGCCCTTTACCGCCTGCCCATTTCAAGATAGGTTTTGCGGGCTTGCGCTCGGTACAGATATTCGCCACGGATTGACTATTCATGTACAGACACACCTCCCGCATTTTAGTAACATCCTGTTCTATTCTAACCTATCTTAAACAAAGATTCAATCGCTAAAAATACTGAAGAAGTGTTATTTTGCACCATTCTGCTTGCAATATAGCGTAATTCCTGCCTTATCCCCTTAAACGTATCTGCTCACATAATATTCCACAAAACGCCGCCAAACCGCATCAAATGCAACGCGTTGACAGCATTCTACCAGTGAATTGTAAACAACACTTCTTCCTGCATGTGTTCGGCATTGGCGGCATGGTATACTCCCTGCCGGGCAGGCGGTGAAAGCGGAATGGCCAGCAGTGCAGACAAAACGCAAGCGTTCATAAAATCAATACCCAATGTTAAAGAGCACTGATATTGAATTCAATCCCGTTACGCTTTTACCGTTAAAGGGTGTAGAATACCGTAAAGGGTTAAGGGCTTATGCATAAGCAAAAGCCCCGAAAACCCACTGTTTTCAAGGCTTTTTGCTGGTGCGGGAAACAGGACTTGAACCTGCATGTCCTTAAGAACACATGAACCTGAATCATGCGCGTCTGCCAATTCCGCCATTCCCGCATATGTGCCTTCCCGGCGGAGAGAAGGACTTTTGGTGGGCAGGGGTGGATTCGAACCACCGAAGTCTGCGACGGCAGATTTAC
>ERZ857882.4948-NODE-4948-length-10932-cov-4.298979_pt1 | contig 10932 bp, 10 predicted proteins | sample MGYA00519697_ERZ857882 | MGnify/ENA primary metagenome ERZ857882 (study PRJEB31778, sample SAMEA3449373) | human gut metagenome | biome: human gut; feature: human-associated habitat; material: faeces | place: United Kingdom | collected 2010/2012 ... | reverse complement strand
GCTCTACGTCATCGAGGTCAATCCCCGTTCCTCCCGGACCGTGCCTTACATCAGCAAGGTTACCGGGGTGCCGATGGTCGACCTAGCCACCCGCTGCATGCTGGGGGAGAAGCTCCGGGATTTGGGATATGGCACCGGGCTCTACCCACCGCCCCCCTATGTGGCGGTGAAGGTGCCGGTCTTCTCCTTTGAAAAGCTCACGAACGTCGACACCCATCTCGGCCCCGAGATGAAATCCACCGGCGAGGTGCTGGGGCTGGCGGATACCCTGGACGAGGCGCTGTACAAAGGGCTGCTGGCCGCCGGATACCGGCTGGAGCGGCAGGGCGGCGTGCTTTTCACCGTCCGGGACAGCGACAAGGTGGAGATGGTGGACGTGGCCCGGAAATTCCGTGATCTGGGTTTTGCCCTGTACGCCACGGCCGGAACCGCCCGGGCCATCCGGGAAGGGGGGATGGCGGTGGAGGAGATTCCCAAGGTCCACGAATCCGACCGGAATCCCCTGACCCTGCTGGAAAGCGGGCGGATCCATTACGTTATTTCCACTTCTTCCAAGGGCCGGATCCCCACCATGGACGATGTGCGTATCCGCCGCAAGGCGGTGGAACGGAGCATCCCCTGCCTGACCTCCCTCGACACGGCGAACGCCGTGGCGGACAGCCTGCGCAGCCGGTATTCGGTCCACAGCACCGAGCTTGTCAACCTCAACCGCCTGCGCCGGGGACGGCGGCGCCATCCCTTCGCTAAAATGGAGGGCTGCGGCAACGATTACATTTACTTCGACTGTATGCGCCTGGACATCGAAAACCCGGAGGGCCTCAGTGTCCGCCTGTCCGACCGGCATCAGGGCATCGGCGGGGACGGCGTGGTGCTGATCCTGCCCTCCGCTGTTGCCGACGCCCGGATGCGGATGTTCAACCTGGACGGCAGCGAGGGGAAAATGTGCGGCAACGCCATCCGCTGCGTGGGCAAGTATCTGTACGATCACGACATCGTCCGGAAATTGGAGATGACTATTGAAACCCTATCGGGAATCAAGACCCTGCGGCTGCACAAAATAAACGGCGAGGTGCGGCAGGCTACGGTGGATATGGGCCCGCCTGAGCTGCGGCCGCCCCTGATCCCGGTGAAGCTCGGCGGCGACCGGGTGGTAGGCCGGCCGGTTTCCGTTGCGGGCGGGGAATACGCGATCACCTGCGTATCCATGGGAAACCCCCACTGCGTGGTGTTCGGCGGCAATCCGGACGCCCTGGAGCTGGAGATGCTGGGCCCGCGGTTTGAACACGATCCGCTGTTTCCCGAGCGGGTGAACACCGAATTCATCCAGGTCATCGGCCGGAACACTCTCAAAATGCGGGTGTGGGAGCGGGGCAGCGGGGAAACGTGGGCCTGCGGCACCGGCGCCTGCGCGGCGGCGGTGGCCGCGGTGGAAAACGGCTTTTGCGACAAAGACACCGACATCACCGTCAAGCTGCGGGGCGGGGATCTGATGATCCGCGTTGCCGACGGGACGGTGTATCTGACCGGCGGCGCCCGGACCGTGTTCGAAGGCGTCGTAGAGATTTGAAGGAGGAAACCACTATGCGAATCAACCGGCATTACGGGGAGCTTCAGGACAGCTACCTCTTTTCCACCATCGCGCGGCGGGTGGCCGATTATCAGCAGGCCCATCCCGAGGCCGATGTGATCCGGCTGGGGATCGGGGATGTAACGCGGCCCCTGTGCCCGGCGGTAACAGAAGCGCTCTCCGCCGCTGTCCGGGAGATGGGGGAGAAGGCGACCTTCCGCGGCTACGGTCCGGAACAGGGATACGATTTTCTCCGTGAGGCGGTCCGGGAGTATTACGGCGAAAGGGGCATTGCCCTCGACCTGCATGAAATCTTTATCAGCGACGGCGCCAAAAGCGACTGCGGCAATATTACCGATATTTTCAGCAATGCGAATACGATCCTGATTCCTGATCCGGTCTATCCTGTATATTTGGACACCAATATCATGTGCGGCCGTAAAATAGTTTATATGGACGGCAAGCCGGAAAACAACTTCCTGCCAATGCCTGACGACAGCGTTAAAGCTGATATAATTTATCTTTGCTCGCCGAATAATCCTACCGGCGCTGTTTATACCAAAGAGCAGCTGGAGGCCTGGGTCGCTTATGCATTGAAAAACGACGCGGTCATCCTGTATGATGCCGCTTATGAAGCGTTCGTTGATGATCCTGCTATACCGCGCAGTATTTTTGTCGTTGAAGACGCCAGAAAATGCGCTATCGAATTATGCTCCCTGTCTAAAACTGCCGGTTTTACCGGTACCCGCTGCGGTTATACTGTAGTGCCGCATGCTTTGGTACGTAAAACTGAAAGCGGTAAAGAGCTGGAACTGAATAAAATGTGGCTGCGCCGTCAGACTACCAAATTCAACGGTGTGCCCTATATCATCCAACGCGGTGCCGAAGCTGTGTTCAGTGAGCAGGGGCAAAAGGAATGCCGCGAAATGCTGGCTTTCTATAAAGAAAATGCCAGGATCATGGCCGAAGGACTGCGCAGGAAAGGAATTAAATTCTACGGCGGGACCCATTCACCCTATATTTGGCTGCAATGCCCGCAGGGTATGTCTTCCTGGGAATTCTTTGATTTCCTGCTTGAAAAACTGGCTGTTGTCGGTACTCCCGGCGCCGGTTTTGGCGCTATGGGCGAAGGATACTTCCGCCTGTCCGCTTTTGGCAGCCGTGAAAACACTATCGAAGCAATGGAACGCATTGAAAAAGAACTGTAAGCAGAATAATAAAAACGCCTGGTTTTTAACCAGGCGTTTTTGTTTTTAAAACAGACCGTCAATTTTTAACAGCTTTGATACAGAACATCGGGACTGGGATATAGAAGATATCCTGTTCGGCATAAATACGGTCGCCGACGCTCTGGTCGACAGAACAGGAACAGCTGCCTAAAGCCTTAAGTATTTCCAAGTCCCAGCGGGGACGCTCAAAGAGGCTGATTTCCAGCATATGGTAAATATTGTGGCACTCATTTAATAATTCTGCGGAAACATCGGCATGGGCATTGATGGCAGGCAGTTTTTGCCGATGATGGTCCTTGGCGTATTCCGCGTCATAATTCAGCAGGATACCTTTCGGAGCCAGCACACGGAGCCATTCGGCATAAGCTGTTTCGGGATGGGGCAGGTTCCACATCAGATTTCTGGCAATAACGACATCAAAGCTGCCGTCAGAAAAAGCCGTATGCTCGGCATCGGCAGTCTGAAAAGTACAGCTGCAGCCTTCTGCTGCCGCCAGCGTTTCCGCCTGAGCGATCATGGCAGGTGTCAGATCGATACCGGTGACTCGGTGACCTTCATTAGCCAGCAGAACGGAGAAAAAACCGGCGCCGCAGCCAACGTCAAGGATACGCAGCTGTTTTGCGGGCGGCAAATGCTGCACGATCTCGCGCTGCCACTGGCTGTATTTTTCACTGTGCAGCTCCTGACGGCGCAGTGCGGCAAAAGCATCGGCCCTTTTCGTCCAGTAATTTTCAATATAGTTTTTGGTATCGCCGCTTGAAATAAGCGTTTTTTTAGATAAATCAGACATGATCTGCTCCTATTTTATCGCTGCAATCATAAACATGGGCGTTGAAGCGTAATTTATTTTTTCTACCGTCGACCAGACGCGCTGCCAGACAGAAACGTCAGTAGTAATGGAACGCATACGCAGCTTTTCCAAAGTGCGGATATCCCAATGCGGCCGTTGGATACCTGTCAGAGGTACCTGCAGGGCGATCGCCTCCATCGCGTCGATATCAGTACTCAGATAATGGTCTTCAAGATCGTTTTGCTGTACGTTGCGTCGATCCTGTTCGTATTGCTGTTTTAAGTCAGCGTCATACAGATAATTATACCAGTTGGCGTCAAAATTCAGAAGCAGCCCTCCGGGTTTCAATACATGACGCCAGTTGCCATAAGTCTGCTCCGGGTCTTCCAGGACCCAGGTAAGATTGCGTGAAAGTACAACGTCAAAAGATTCTGCGGTAAACGTCGGCTTCTGCGCGTCCATCAGGCGAAAATCGATAGCTTCCTGCCAAGGTCCGGCATTACGTTTGGCTTCAGCCAGCATTGCCGGGGCAGCGTCGATAGCCGTTACTTTATAACCGGCTTCCGCCAGAATAACAGCAAAGAAACCGGGACCGGTGCCGGCGTCTAAAACAGTGATTTCCTGCGGCGCCCGGTTAGGATAAACCATCTGGATCTGTCTGCTGATTTCTCTGAGCCAGTTGCTGCGCTGACAGCCTGCCAGTTCTTCCTGATTGACCTGCGAATAACTGGGAGCCCGATCTGTCCAGTATTTTTTATTAACTTCAAATAATGCAGATGTCATAGCTTTCACCTATATTTTCGTAAGATTGAATGCTGCCGTTACCAGTTCGCGGGTGTAATGCTGCTGCGGTCGGGTGATGATATCCAGGGCAGGTCCGCTTTCAATGATCGTCCCGGACTGCATGATCAGGATCCGCTGGCAGATTTCCTGTACAAGAGTAATGTCGTGACTGATGAACAGCAGGCTCATTTTAGTTTCAGCCTGCAGCTTAAGCAGCAGCTGAATGATCTCTGCCTGGGTCTGTACGTCTAAAGCGCTGGTTATTTCATCGCAGATCAGCAGCCGCGGTTTGATACTGATCGCTCTGGCGATAGCGGCACGCTGACATTCGCCGCCGCTCAGCTGGTGCGGAAATTTTTCAGCATGCTGCGGTGTCAGGCCTGCTGCCAGCAGTAAAGCGATCGATCTTTCCTGGGCCGCAGCCTTAGTACAGCCGTAATTCAGCATTGGCAGCATGATCGAGCTGCCGATGCTTTTCCGGGGGTGAAAAGCCGCAGCGGCATTTTGAAAAACCAGCTGGACCTGACTGTAATAATTTTTTCGCAGTGCGGCATCGGCAAAGTCCAGCGGCTGGCCATTGAAGCTGACCGTACCGCTGTCGGCCGGCGTCAGTCCCATAAGCAGACGTGCCAGGGTGCTTTTGCCGCAGCCGCTTGCCCCAGCCAGCCCCAGACATTCGCCGGGGGCAACACTAAAGCTGACATTGCAGACAGCAGGCAGCGCGTTATGTTCACTGAAGAAAGTTTTACTGAGGCTGGCTGCCTCTAACAGGGCGCTCATAAAAGAAATTCCTTTCTGAAATGCGGTATAGCCTCGATCAGCTTACGGGTATAGTCATGCTGCGGCCGGTTGAGTATTGTTTGCGCCGGACCGCTTTCGATGATTTCGCCCTGCCGCAGTACGGCGATCGTATCAGCTATCTGAGCCAAAGCGCTGATGTTATGTGAAACAACGATCAACGCAGTATGGTGATCTGTTTTGAGCTGCAGCAGGTGCCGCAGTATTTTCTGCTGCGTCAGCAAATCAAGTCCAGAGGTCGGTTCGTCTGCCAGTAACAGCTCCGGCTTCAGCAAAAGTGCCATAGCGATACAGACCCGCTGGTTCATGCCGCCAGAAAGCTGAAACGGATAGCTGTTTAAAATGGCCTGAGGCTTAGAAAAATCGAGCCCGGCAAGCACCTGCGCGGCAGACTGCAGGCTAGCGGCCGTATCGAACTGTCCTTGTGCCTGCAGCATAGTGCAGATTTGCGAGCCGATCGTCTGTAGGGGATATAAAGATGCTGTAGGGTCCTGAAAAATCATGGACAGCTTCCTGCCGAGCAGACCGCTGCTGTTCAAACGGCCGCCGCTGAGCAGGCTGTGCCCCTGCCAGAGGATCTCGCCGCCGGTAATGACAGCGTTAGCAGGTAAAAGGCCGGTCAGCGTTTTTAATAGAGTGCTTTTGCCGCCGCCGGAGCTGCCGACGATGCCCAGGATCTCTCCCGGGCAGACAGTAAGCTGCACAGCTTTTAAAATTTCTTTAGCCCCATAGGCAAGGCTCAGGTTATTTATTTGCAGTAATGGCTGCTGTTTGTTCATAGTTGAACCCCTTAGACCTCAAGGTCGGAGGTGATTTCGTAATAATCGGAAGGATGGGCTGTAAAGCCCTTGATGTTGCTTTTCATCACAAAGGACATTTTCAGATGCGAAGCATAGATAAATGCGTTATCGTCTAAAAGCTGCTGGCTGATCTGGACTGCCAGCCTGCTGCGTGCTGCCGGGTCAAATTCGCCGCGCAGCTGCCGGGTCAGTTCTTCGACCCGTTCATTATGGTAGTGGCCGGAATTATAGGAAGAACTGTCCAGTACATGGGTCGTAAAATAATACTGCGGGTCGCCTGTAGGCGCAGCCACAAAAGCCTTGGCATAAATATCCCAATCCCCGCGTTTCAGGAAATCGTTATAATTATCTGTCGCGTTGACTTCGGCCCTGATACCGACCTCCTTTAGAAAAGCCTGGGCCGCTTCGGCCAGCAAAGGCAGCTCCTGCCGGGACGTATAGGTGAGCCAGCGGACGGTAAGGTCCTGACCGTTTTTATCAACGTAGCCGTTGCCGTCAGTGTCGGTCCAGCCGGCTTCCCGCAGCAGTTTTTTTGCCTGTTCGGCGTTATAAGCGTCCGTATGCACGGCATCGCCGCCGCAGGGCATATTGGCAGGGAAGGGACCGACAGCCGGCGTACCATTGCCATTCAAAAGCACGCTGGTAAATTTATCCTTGTCGATAGCCATAGCTATTGCCTTTCTAACGGCAGGCTCCTGTAATACCGGCGTCGTAAAATTCAGGCAGGCCTGAAAAACTCTGGAAGTATTGGCGGAAGCAACCTTAAATTTTGCATTGCCGGTAAATAAAGGCAGACTGGCATAGGGCAGGCCCTGTGTGGCATCGATCTCGCCGTTCTGCAGCGCCATCGTCAAAGTATCGCCGTCGGGAATACTGCGGACGATAACTTTATCTGTTTTCACCCTGCCGCCCCAGTACGCCGGATTTTTAGTCAAAACTATTTCCGTAGGCGTCAGGCTTTGGACGATATACGGGCCGGTGCCCGAGATTTTGACATCGTCGGCAGTGCCACGCTGCATATCGATGATGCAGCCGTAAGGATCGCATAAATAATTGATCAGCGCCGGCGCTTTTTCCTGAGACTTTATCGTAACGGTTTGTCCGTCAGCAGTGATTGAAGCCAGTTTTAAGTCGTCGGCAGCCCGTTTATGGCGCTTTACCAGATCCTCAAGGCAGGCTTTCACGGCGGCTCCGGTAAGTCTGGCGCCGCTGCTGAAATTCACGTCGTCGCGTAAAGTGATTTTAACAGTATGATCATCAAGAAATTCGTAGCCTGTTGCCAGCCAGGGCTGCGGCTGCATTGCTTCATTAAAGCGGAACAGCGTTTCGCCGACGCCGTAGCGCAGTGTTGACCAGCCCTTATAGGATTCGTGCGGGTCCATACCGGCGTTCTCCATAGCCACACCGTAAGCTGTGGTGCCGTAACGGAAGACAGATTCTCCCGCCTTGTCAGGAGCTGCGGAAGGGCCGCAGCCGTTGAGCAGTAAAGCGGTAAGCAGCAGACCGCTGCCCAGTAAAGAAAGTTTCATCATAATAGCAATACCCCTCGCATAAAATTATTTAGGATTGAATTTAGGGTCAAGCTGATCACGTAAGCTGTCACCTAAAAGATTGAACAGACTGACCGTCACAAAAATCGCCGCGCCGGGTGCCAGGATCACCCACGGCGCCGTCTGCAGCATACTGCGGCTGCTGCTCATCATCGAACCCCACTCGGCTGCCGGCGGCTGGGCCCCCAGACCCAGAAAAGACAGGCCGGCAAGTTCCATCAGCATCGTGCCAAGATCAAGTGCCGACATTACCAGCAGCGGACTTAAAATAGAAGGGAGGAGATGCCGGAAAATTATTTCCGTGTCACTGCAGCCGCTCAAACGTGCCGCCTCGATATATGGCTGCTGCCGGACAGTCAGCGCCTGACTGCGGGCCAGGCGTGCATATTTGGGCCACGAGATGACGGCCAGCGCCAAAACAGCGTTTGTCATACCGCCACCCAGGATACTGGCAACAGCAATGGCAAAAACAAGGCCGGGAAACGCTAAAAAAATATCGGACAGACGCATGATAAAATTATCCAGCTTCCCGCCATAGTAACCGCTCCAGAGCCCGGCGGCAGTACCGGTAGTAAAAATGATCCCCACTAAAGCCAGCGCAGAAAAAATGGAGCTTTGCCCGCCGACCAGCACACGCGAAAAAACGCAGCGTCCGTAACGGTCAGTCCCAAAGGGATATTCGGCGCTGGGAGCCTGCAAAGCCAGGTCAAGGTTTTGCAGATAAGGATCGTGAGGTACCCAGTAAGGCGCGCTGAGCGTGACCAGAAACAGCAGCACTGTCAGCAGAAGCAGCCAGCAGGTCTTATGCAGGCCGTGCGGCAGTATATTTTTGGGCATCACCATCCACCGCCTTTAGTAAATTGCCGTGCCTGCGGCTCCAGCTGATGCAGCAGCAGATCGGTGACAAGATTGACACAGGTAAAAATGAGCGCGGTCCAGACCACGTAAGCCTGCACGACCGGGTAATCGCGCATCAAAATAGCGTCCATTGCCATTTTGCCGATCCCGTCGATCATAAAAATCATTTCAATGATCGCAGTTCCGCCTAACAGCGAGCCTACCGACAAGGAGAATAAAGTAATGAGCGTACTGCCAAGAGAACGCAGGATGAACCTGCGAAAAACAGTTGCTTTGGGAATGCCGCGTACAAGAGCGCCGGCAACATAATCCCTGTTGATCTCCTCCAGGATATTACTGCGGATATGCCGGATATACTTGGCAGACATGGGAATTGCCAGCGCCAGCGCCGGCAGCAGCAGACCGCCGAACCCTGAGCCGCCGAGGACGGTAAAAAAGTTCAGTTTTAATGCAAAGCAGTAAAGCAGCAGCAAAGCGATAAAAAATCCCGGCAGTGAATTGCCCAGAAACGCGCAGCAGCGAATCAGATGATCGCAGCAGCGGTTATGCCTCAGCGCTGCCGCGATACCCAGCGGCACAGAAATGCAGGCGGTAAGCAGCAGGGCCAGCGCCGTCAAATAAAGCGTAGGCTTCAGCTTAGTCACAAAAAGCGCTGTTACAGGCGTGCCTGAAATATACGAACGTCCCATATCGCCGCTGCAGACAGCCAGCAGCCAGTCCAGATAACGTACCAGCAGCGGACGGTCGAGTCCCAGCTCGGTACGGGCCGCTGCTTTGACCGTTTCCGATACCGCCCCGGAGGCCTTATACATCATATCGACCGTATCGTCTGCCGGCAGCTGCATCAGCACAAACGTAAAAAAAGTGATGCCCAGCAGCACCGGCAGCAAAAGCAGAAAACGGTGTTTGATATAAACATTCATCGTGTCAGGCATCCTTTCTGAAAATAAAAACAGCTATGCAAAGTAAACCGCCCTTTCAGGAGCAGCTTAAGCCTTCATAGCTGTATCAATAATACTGTTGTTCAATAAGAATGAGGGCAGCTTCAACTGCCGGCGGCTGCTTCAGCAGCCTGATATTATTTTATCATATTTTAATACTTTAAGTTAACTTCAAGTCAAGCTTTCAAAGAAAAAATTTACAAAAAAGTTTTTTCTTTGTGAGATTTTTGTAGAATCACAAAACTTTCCTTGAAGCTATACCAAGGTAGATGTATAATAGTAAAGAATCAAATTGACCCTAATATTCAAAGAGAGCCGGAGGTAATTATTAATGAAAAAAATTCTTTTAATGCTGACAATGGTCTTAGTGCTTGGTTTCAGCGCTATCTGCAGTGCCAGCAACGGTAAAGTGCTTGACGCTGAAGAAGCCATGGTCAACAAGTTTTTGGCAGCTTCCAATTATTCTGCCGTAACTTCCATGATGACTGACGGTATGAAAAAAGACTTTACAGAAGAAGTTTTTAAAAATTTCAAAGAGCAGATGGATAAAAACTTTGGCGCTGTCAGTGAAAAACGTTTAGTAGTGATAGAAAAAGGCGCCGATGCTGATATTTTAAGATACAGCATGAAATTTGCCAAACAGCCCGAAGCAATGATGAGCTTCCTGTTTGCAGTCAAAAACGAAAAACCTTTATTAGGTGATTTCGGTATTGCTCTGCCGCAAAAAGAAGAAAATAAAGAAGCCGCTAAATAAAACGGCGTAAAAAAGGACTGCCAAACGGCAGTCCTTTTGTATTTTTATAGCAGCCCGCGCAGTTTGTCCAGTGCTTTTAATCGGTGCTTGGTGACATTGCGCACACTGCAGCCTAAACGTTTTGCTGCTTCGGAAGGTTTCAGCTCCTGTGCGAACAGCAGCATCATCACCTGCCGCTGGGCGGGGTTCAGCTGACGCAGAGCTTCCTGCAGATCCAGCGACAGTAAAAGCCGGGCCAGCTCGTCCAGGCTGCCGTCAGCATCACGGCAGGCCTCCAGCAGTTCGGTCCCGGCGGCGCTGTCAGTATCTACCTGCGCTTCGTTTTCCCAGATCTGCCCCTGCTTCTGCATGGCGTCAAAAAGGGCAAAATGCACCTTGCAGCGCGCCAGCCCTGGCCAGTTGGCAAAATCGGCGCCGTCATATTTCAAAATCAGTTCGATCAGGGCCAGCACGGCGATACCTTCGGCATCTTTACCCAGCGACCGGTAAAACATTTCGCGGTGGGCCTCGCTTTTTAAAAGCGGGCTGAAATCTTCGCATAGCTGCAGCAGTGCCTGTCTGTCGCCGCTTTGCGCGGCGGTTATCAGCAGCTGCAGGCGGCTGGGAGGTGTCTGGTCGTTTGTATTGTTTGGAGTGTTAATATTTTTTATGATGATCAAATCCCTTGGTTTTATGATGGCAGGCCATACTGTAAAGCGTTATGCATAACAGTTGCTAGTGTACGCCTGTTTTTTTAAAAAGTAAATAGCAAAATATCCCTTCCAGCCTGTTAGCCCCTATCTCTAAGATAGGGGCTAAATTTTTTTGTGGCTGGCCGTTGGGGTGCAGGATAAGCAGGAAAAAAATTAGATACCGGGGCTTA
>ERZ857882.4942-NODE-4942-length-10952-cov-7.665321_pt1 | contig 10952 bp, 9 predicted proteins | sample MGYA00519697_ERZ857882 | MGnify/ENA primary metagenome ERZ857882 (study PRJEB31778, sample SAMEA3449373) | human gut metagenome | biome: human gut; feature: human-associated habitat; material: faeces | place: United Kingdom | collected 2010/2012 ... | reverse complement strand
TGAGGTCATCCCGCCCTACGTAATACCCCCCGATAAAATTTCGTAGGGCGGCATGACCACATGCCGCCGCGCCTTTGATATCGCTTTGTAGGGGGCGGCGTCCCCGACGCCCCGTTCCCCTCCGGAAGGAGACGCTATGTTCCACATCCACACAAAAAACGACCTGGTCTATCTGGCCTCCGACGTGCTGGAAAACAACGCCATCACCCACGGCTTTTCCACCCGAAAGGGCGGTGTCTCCCCCACCCCCTGGGACAGTCTGAACCTGGATGACCGCCGGGGCGACGACCTTGCCAACGTGCAGGAGAACTTCCGCCGCCTGTGCACCGCGCTGGACACGGATGTGCAGCGGGCGGTGCTCAGCCGTCAGGTGCACCGCAGCGATGTGCGCCGTATCACGGCGGAGGACTGCGGCAAGGGTCTGTGGCAGCCGCAGGACTACGACAGCGCCGACGCCCTGGTGACGGACGTGCCGGGCATCCCCCTGATCGTGTTCTCTGCCGACTGCAACGTACTGCTGCTCCACGACCCGGTGCGCTGGGTCATCGGCGCAGCTCACGCCGGCTGGCGGGGCACCGCCGCCGGCATCGCTGCGGAGACGGTACGCGTCATGGCCGAGGATTACGGCTGCGACCCGGCGGACCTCCGCGCCGCCATCGGGCCGGCCATCGGGCCGTGCTGCTTCGAGACGGACGGCGACGTACCGGAGGCCCTGCGGGCCGCACTGGGTGCGGCGGCGGAGCCGTTCATGGCATGGAACGGCAGCAAGTGGCACATCGACCTGAAGGCCGTCAACGCCCTGTGGCTGCAAAAGGCCGGGGTGACACACATCGACATCTGCGATCACTGCACCGCCTGCCGCCCGGACCTGTACTGGAGCCACCGGAAGATGGGCCTGCGCCGGGGCGAGCAGGCCGCGCTGATCGCTCTGCGGGAGGATACGCTATGAAACGTGCACTGCTGTGCCTGCTGCTGGCGCTGACCATGCTGCTGGCCGCCGGCTGCGCCGACTGGGAGGTCACCGAGGATCCCCTGGGAGAGCTGTCCGACTTCTATCAGAATGAAAACGAAGAACCGGAGCCAGAGCCGCTGACCGCCTTTACCCTGCCCTATATCGCCGGCGGCACCCTGGATCCCGTCCGCACCACGGACACTATGCAGCAGACCGTAGAGTCCCTCATGTACCAGGGGCTGTTCGCCCTGGACGAGCAATTCCGCCCCCAGGCCGTCCTGGCGGACAGCTGGACGTATGATTCCGCCCAGCGCACCTGGACCATCCGCATCAAGGCCGATGCGGCCTTCTCTGACGGCTCCGCCGTCACGGCGGCGGACGTGGCCGCCACGTTGGAGCGCGCCCGCACCTCTGAGCGCTATGCCGCCCGGCTGCGGGACGTGACCTCCGTGTACGTCCGGGAGGACGCGGTGGTCGTCGCCCTGTCCGCCCCTCTGGCCACACTGCCCAGCCGCCTGGACATCCCCATCATCAAAGCAGGCACCGAGAACCGCACCGCCCCCACAGGCAGCGGTCCCTATCTGTTTGCCAAGGATGACACGGGCGCCTACCTGACAGCCAACAACCGCTGGTGGCAGGACAGCAGCGTTCTGCCGCTGTCCACCATCCGCCTACAGCACTGCAAGGACCAGGACTCCGCCCTGTACGCCTTCACCTCCCGTGAGGTTCAGCTGCTGACGCTGGATCTCACCGGCAGCAACAGCACCGGTGTCTCCGGCGCCGGCGACTACGCTGAAGCAGCCACCCCCGTCATGCAGTTTCTGGGCATGAACACCCGGCGGGAGGCTCTGTCCGACCCGGCCCTGCGCCGGGCCCTCAGCGCCGGCATCGACCGTGAAACGCTGGTTTCCTCCTGCCTGCTGGGACAGGGCACGGCGGCCCAGCTGCCTGCCTCCCCCGCCTACGCAGGCTACGATACCGCGCTGGAAACGCCTTACGACACCGCGGCCTATAACCGCCTGCTGAACGTCGCCCTTGGCGAACAGGCGGAGGATGAGACACCCCTGACGCTGACGCTTCTGGTCAACGAGGAGAGCAGCTTCAAGGTCTCCGCCGCCCAGGAGATCGCCATGTACCTCAATACCGCACGCCTGACCGTCACCGTGGAGGCTGTTCCCTGGGACACGTTCCTCACCCGGCTGGAAAGCGGTGACTTTGATCTCTATTACGGTGAATGCCGCCTGACCGCCGACTGGGACCTGACGGCCCTGTTGTCCACCGAGGGCAGCCTCAACTACGGCGGCTGGTCCGATGAGACTACCGACCGGCTGCTGCAGGCCTATCGATCCAATGGCGCTGACGCGAACCTGGTGGCCCTGTGGCAGCAGCTGCTGGACACCGCCCCCTTCGCCCCCATCTGCTTTAAGTCCGTATCCGTTGTCACCACCGAGGGCGTGGTGCAGGGCCTGTCCCCCACAGAGACGGCCCCCCTCTCCCCCCTGGGCAGCTGGTCCGTCCGGCTGGACGCATAAAAGGAGCGTATGCCATGTCACAAGTCACCAAGCGGGCGCTGGAAGCGTCGCTGAAAAAGCTGCTGATGGAAAAGCCCCTGCATAAGATCACCGTCAGCGACATCACCGATGACTGCGGCATCAACCGCATGACGTTTTACTATCACTTCAAGGACATCTATGATCTGGTGGAGTGGAGCTGTCAGGAGGACGCCAGCCGCGCTCTGGCGGGCAAAAAGACCTACGAGACGTGGCAGCAGGGCCTTTTGCAGATCTTCGAGGCCGTGCAGGAGAACAAGCCCTTTATCCTCAACGTCTATCGCTCCGTCAGCCGGGAGCAGGTGGAAACATACCTCTACCGCCTGACCTACGACCTGCTGGAGGGCGTGGTGGAGGAGCAGGCCCGGGGAATGTCCGTCCGGCCGGAGGATAAGGCCTTCATCGCCACGCTGTACAAGTATATGTTCGTAGGCCTGATGCTGGACTGGATCAGATCCGACATGAAGGGCGATCCCCATCTGATCGTGGAACGGCTGGACCAGGTCATCCACGGCAGCGTCGACGCCGCGCTGGCGCGTCTGCGTACCGACAAGCCCTTATCAAACGAGGCCAAATGATAAAAAACTGAACATCTGCCGCCCCGGTGATAAAAAACTTATCACTGGGGTTTTTCTGCTTATTGAACAAATATTCATTCAGATGTATGCTTTCATCATCAAAGGAAAACATACAGTGGATACTTGAAAGGAGTTTATTTATGTATTATTCCAGCGGTAACTATGAAGCCTTTGCCCGTCCCAAAAAGCCCGAGGGCGTGGACAGCAAATCCGCCTATATCGTGGGCAGCGGTCTGGCGGCCCTGACCGCCGCCTGCTATCTGGTCCGCGACGGCCAGATGAAGGGCGAGCACATCCACATTCTGGAAAAGGGCAATCTCCCCGGCGGCGCCTGCGACGGCTATAAGTTCGAGAATCTGGGCTACGTCATGCGCGGCGGCCGCGAGATGGACAACCATTTCGAGGTCATGTGGGACCTGTTCCGTTCCATCCCCTCCATCGAAACGGAGGGCGTCAGCGTTCTGGACGAGTACTACTGGCTCAACAAGGAGGACCCCAACTACTCCCTGTGCCGCGCCACCGTTGACCGCGGTCAGGACGCCCACACCGACGGCAAGTTCAGCATCTCCGACAAGGGCGCCATGGAGATCATTAAGCTGTTCTTCACCCCCAACGAGGACCTGCAGGACAAGAAGATCACCGACTTCTTCGATGACGAGGTGCTGAACTCCAACTTCTGGCTGTACTGGCGCACCATGTTCGCCTTTGAGAACTGGCACAGCGCGCTGGAGATGAAGCTGTATATCCAGCGCTATATCCACCACATCGGCGGCCTGCCCGACTTCACCGCCCTGCGCTTCACCAAGTACAACCAGTATGAGTCCATGATCCTGCCCATGGTGAAGTATCTGGAGAGCCACGGCGTGCAGTTCCACTACGGCGTGCAGGTGTGCAATGTGGAATTTGACTGCACCGACCCCGCCCGCAAGCTGGCCAAGCGCATCGACGTGCTGCGCGGCGGCGAGAAGGACACCATCGATCTGACAGAGAACGATCTGGTGTTCATCACCAACGGCGGCTGCGTGGAGAACTCCTCTATGGGCAGCCAGAACAAGCCCGCCGCCTACAACACCGAGCTGCGGGAGGGCGGCGGCTGGGATATGTGGCGCAAGATCGCCGCGCAGGATCCCGACTTCGGTCATCCCGACAAGTTCTGCCACGATCCGGAGAAGACAAACTGGATGAGCGCCACCGTGGAGACGCTGGATCAGCGCATCATCCCCTATATCAAGAACATCTGCAAGCGCGATCCCTTTACCGGCCATGTGGTCACCGGCGGCATCGTCACCGTGAAGGACTCCTCCTGGCTGATGAGCTGGACCATCAACCGCCAGCCCCAGTTCCGTGACCAGCCCAAGGATCACTGTCTGGTGTGGGTCTACTCCCTGTTCACCGATAAGCCCGGCGACTTCGTGAAGAAGCCCATGCGGGACTGCACCGGTAAGGAGATCTGCATGGAGTGGCTGTACCACATCGGCGTGCCGGAGGAGCAGATCGAGGATCTGGCGGCCAACAGCGCCAACACCGTGCCGGTGATGATGCCCTATATCGACGCGTTCTTCATGCCCCGCGCCTACGGCGACCGGCCCAAGGTCGTGCCGGACGGCAGCGTGAACTTCGCCTTCCTCGGTCAGTTTGCCGAGACGCCCCGCGACACCATCTTCACCACCGAATATTCCATGCGTACCGGCATGGAGGCCGTGTACACCCTGCTGAACGTGGATCGCGGCGTGCCGGAGGTCTGGGGCAGCGTCTACGATGTCCGCGACCTGCTGAACGCCACCGTGAAGCTGCGGGACGGCAAGAAGGCCACCGACATGGATCTGAGCTTCGGCGAAAAGATGGTCCTGAAGAAGGCCCTCAGCAAGATCGACGGCACCGATGTGGAAAAGCTGCTGAAGCAGTACGGCGTCATCTGATGCCGCGTCCCGCGATGGAAAAACAATAAAAGAGGCGCGCCGGTTTGACCGGCGCGCCTCTTTTCCGCGAAAAAATGTTTCGGCGCTTACTGCTGGGAGGCCAGCGCAATGGCCTGCTGGATGTGGTCGCAGAAGTTCTCCCGTCCCACCTTGTCCACGAAGCCGGCGTGCTCCATCACGTGCAGGGGCTGCTCGTTGACGTGGGAGAAGATGACCCGCACGCCCTTCCTGGCGCACTCGTCATACAGCGCCTCCAGCGCGTTGAGGGCGGTGACGTCCAGCGCATTGACCATGTGCAGACGGATGACGAGGCAGCGGGTGAACTCCTTAACGGTGATCTCGCCGATCTGGTCGGCCATGCCGAAGAACAGCGGCCCGCGGATCTCGTACACACGGACGTGCAGCGGCACCTCGGTGAGCTGATCCTCCGGCATATCCTTGTACTTCCAGCCGCGCACCTCCGTCTCGTCGCTCATGCGCTTCATGAACAGCAGCGCCGCCAGCAGCATACCCACCTCGATGGCCACCACCAGATCGAAGATGACCGTCAGCAAAAAGGTCAGCAGCAGCACCAGAATATCGCTCTTGGGGGCGCACTTACACAGGCGCACAAAGGGACGCCACTGGCACATATTATACGCCACGCTGAATAGGATGGCGGCGATGCAGGGCATGGGGATGAGGGCTGCGTAGGGCATCAGCACCACCAGCACCAGTACCAGCACGGCGGCGTGGATCATGCCCGCCACGGGGGTGCGGCCGCCGGACTTGATGTTGGCGGCGGTACGGGCGATAGCGCCGGTGGCGGGGATGCCGCCGAACAGCGCCGAGCCCACGTTGCCGATGCCCTGTGCGATCAGCTCCGTGTTGGAGTTGTGGTGGGAGGCCACCATGCCGTCGGCCACCACGCAGGACAAAAGACTCTCGATAGCGGCTAAGATGGCGATGGTGAAGGCGCTGGGCAGCATAGCCTGCACAGTGTCAAAGGAGAAGTCCGGCGGGGTGAAGGAGGGCAGTCTGTTGGAGATGGTGTAGAGGTCGCCGATGGTGTTCACCGGCAGGTGCAGGAGCTTCACCATGGCGATGCCCACCAGCACGGCGATGAGGCTGCTGGGGATGAGCTTATTGATGCGGGGCCAGATGAGGAGAACGGCCAGACACACCGCGCCCACCAGCGCCGCCCAGAGGTTGACGGTGTCCAGACTGCGGAAGAAGCAGGCGGCCTTTTCCATGGTCTCAATGGGCTTTTCCGGGTAGCTCACACCGAAAAAGTCCTTCCACTGTCCGATGAAGATGGTCACGGCGATACCGGCGGTAAAGCCGGTGGTGATGGTGTAGGGGATGAAGCGGATCAGACTGCCCAGCTTCAAAACGCCCATCAGGATCAGGATGATGCCCGCCATGACGGTGGCGAGGGCCAGCCCGCCCATGCCGTGCTCCGCCACGATGCCCGCCACGATGGTGGCAAAGGCGGCGGTGGGGCCTGCGATCTGCACCCGGCTGCCGCCGAAGAAGGAAATCAGAAAGCCCGCGATAATGGCGGTGTAGATGCCCTGCTCCGGGCCGACGCCGCTGGCCAGCGCCAGCGCGATGGAAAGGGGCAGTGCGATGATGGCCACGATGACGCCCGATACCGCGTCCTTGGCGAACTGCTTGCCGGAATAGGATTTCAGGCAGTCAAACAGCGCGGGGGCGAATACTTTCTTATGCATAAGGTACCTCTCTCGTCCTTTTTTGCCGCGACGCGGCCTTACCATCATAGCGCTTTACCACTGCCGCTTCAACCTGAAAAACGGCGAAAAAGCCAATTTTTAGGCGATTTCTTTGTGAGAATGTTACAAAGAGCGCTCACCGGCACAGCCGGTGAGCGCTCTTTTCGGTCGAACGACGGATAAACGCCGGGAAAAATGGCCGTTTACCGGGCGTCCGCCGGATAGTTGCGGAGCAATGCCTTGTAGAAATCCACCGCCAGATGGAGCTTATCCACGCTGATATTCTCATTCTCCCCATGCACCGATGCGTATTGCTGCATGGCGATGGCCTTGGGCAGCTCCAGCCGTGCGTCGAAGCACTTGCCGATGCCGTGGTCGCCGCACATGGCGATGTCGCAGAGCCGGGCGGTCTCCTCGTCGGTGCAGCCGGCCTTCTGCCACGCCTTGACCAGCGGGCAGTAGTGGAAATCCAGATACAGGGTGCCGTCCGGCGCGATTGCATTCGGCGGGGGGCGTGGTATAATCTATGGATACATGGAAACGCGAATGGCGCGGAAGGGTGGGAGAAAAGCAAATGAGCACAGGGAAAAAGCAGCGCCTGCGGGGCGCCGTGGCGTTTATCACGCTGATGGGCGTGGTCAGCCTGTTTTCGGACATGACCCACGAGGGTGCGCGGAGCATTCTCGGCGAATACCTGAATCTGGCAGGGGCCTCCGGTGCGGCCATCGGCTTCGTGTCCGGCGTGGGCGAGCTGTGCGGCTACTCCCTGCGGCTTTTGTCGGGTATTTTCGCGGACAAAACGAAAAAATACTGGACGCTGGTCATCGCGGGCTACGCTCTACAGGTGCTGGCTATCCCGGCGCTGGCGCTCATCCCGGAAAACGGCTGGGTCATCGCCTGCGGGCTGGTGATCCTGGAGCGGGTGGGCAAGGCCGTTAAAAAGCCGGCGAAAAATACGCTGGTCAGCTTTGCCGCCAGTGAGATCGGAACGGGAAAGGGCTTCGCCTATCAGGAGTTCTTAGATCAGCTGGGCGCGTTCTTAGGCCCGGTCATCCTCTTTGTCATCGCCGCCATCAAGGGGACCGGCGACCTGTTCTCCACCTACCGGCTCAGCTTCGCCGTCCTCGGCATCCCGGCGCTGATCACCATCGCGCTGGTGGTGCTGGCCAAGGTCAAGTACCCCCACCCGGAGATGTTCGAAAAAGCGGCGGACGTCCCGACAGAGTTCCACACGCAAAAGTCCTTTGTACTGTACATGGCGGCCATCTGCCTGTTTGCCTTCGGCTTTGCCGACTTCACCCTCATCACGCTGCACGCCGCCCGAACGGAGGCCTTTCCAACCTCCACCCTGAGCCTGCTGTACGCGGCGGCTATGGCGGTGGACGCCTTTGCCGCGCTGTTCTTCGGCTGGCTCTTTGACAAGATCGGCCTGCGGGCGCTGATGCTGTCCACCCTGTGCAGCGCGTTCTTCTCCTGCTTTATCTTCCTCAGCGGCGAGCCGGTGCTGATGGGCGTTGGCATCGTGCTGTGGGGCGTGGGCATGGGCGCGCAGGAGAGTATTATGAAGGCCGCCGTCAGCCGCATCGTCCCGGCCGCCATGCGCAGCACGGGCTTCGGCATCTTCGAGACGGGCTTCGGCATCGCGTGGTTTCTGGGGAGCTGGCTGCTGGGTGCGCTGTACGACGCGAACCCGGCATGGCTGGTGGCAGTCTCCGTCTCCGTGCAGCTTCTTGCCATCGTGCTCTACGGCCTCTGCATCAAAAAACAGAAGAAAGAGCGGTTCGTATGACCGAAAGCTCCCGACCGCTGCGGTCGGGAGCTTTTTTGTGTTCTGAAAGTATCCGTCTGGCGGACGGATGCGTATTCGCTCTTGAAAAATGTGCGTGACCCTGCGATCCCGGTGGCTCGGCGGGCCTGTCGGACGCAGGAGGCAAGGGTACTTGCGCGGCTGGTCAGTGCTGCATCATATTTGCCGCGAACTGCGCCGCCTCCTCCGCGATATGGGGCAGCTTTACCAGACTGCCCCGCTCGTTGGCGGTCTCCAGCAGGCAGAAATGGGGCGGCAAAAAGAAGGACTTGTTCATGTTCAGGGAGGAGATCAGCTGCCGCGCCAGCAGGTCGCCGCCGGAGTAGCCGGACACCACCAGCCCGAACAGCCGCTTATCGTAGAACCGGCTTTGCCGGAACAGCGCCGTCAGCCGGTTGACGCAGGCGGTCAGGTTTGCCGCCAGCGCATCGTTGTAGTTGGCGCACAGCATCACCAGCGCGTCGCAGCGGCGGATCGCGGGATAGACCTCCTCCACCATGGGGCCGCCGTAGAAGCAGCCGCCCTGCTCCCCGAAGTGGAGGCAGGCGGTGTAGCTGCACCCGTTGCAGTCCGCCATGGTGCCGTTGCGCAGGCAGATCTCCTCCACCTCCACCGTGTCCGGCAGGGCGCTTTTCACCAGCTCCCACAGGGCCAGCGTGTTGGAGGTGCTGCGCTGGGAGGCGTGGAGCGCCAGAATGTGCCGGATGGGGGCGGGCGTCTCCCAGCCCTCCAATCGCCCGATCAGCTCGGCCACGGCGGTATAGAAGGCGGTGACCTCGTCGGTGCCGCCGATCTGCGCCTGGGTGCGGAAATTCCGCAGGGAGCCGGTGGCCTCCACCAGCGGGCGGCCGATAAAGGCACAGCCGGACTGGTTGGCGGCGAACACCATGTCCCGCGCCACGTCCTTGGTGTAGAATTCGCCCACACCGGTGACCACCAGTCCCGCCACACAGCCGTGGAGCAGCGTCAGGCTCCGGCGCAGGCGGGAGAGCATCCGGTAGTAGGACTCGTTGCAGCCGCCCTCGTCCAGCGCCACAGCGAACAGCAGCCGCCGTTCCGCCAGACCTTCCAGCCCGTCATCCGGGTCGCGGAAGGTGCTGCCCGCCGGCAGCAGCGGCGTCAGCAGCTGGCGCAGCGGCGTACTGTGACCGTTTTCCGGCAAAAGTACCGTCAGCATGGCGCATCCCTCCTCAGTCGATGGCGCGCAGCCGCGCCGCCGTTGTGTCAAGGCGTTTTTGCAGGGCGTCCGGCAGCGTCAGCTGCTCCACCTCGATGCCCGACGGCGTCAGGCGCTGTCGGCAGCCCATGAAAATGCCGTCCATGTATACGGAGGCGTAGTGCCACTGTCCCCGCAGCAGCGCCAGCAGCGTCAGCGCGCCGGAGCTGAGAGCCGGGGCCACATAGGGCTTATAGCCCAGCTTTCGCATCTCCAGATTGGCGTGTGCCACCCTGTCCGTCAGCTCACGGGACAGGGCATCGTCGTAGTGCTCGATGGAATTGGCCAGTACCAGATCCTCCCCGTGGGGGCCGAAGGCCCGGCCCTCCGTGAGGTAGCTTGCAAACCGCGCGTCCTTTCTGGCAAAGTACAGCGCACGGGCGTGCATGACGCCGAGGCCGAAGCCCCGCACCTGACAGGGCAGCAGCCCTCCGCCGTCCGATTCGCCGTTTTCGCCGCGATCACTCTCTTGCAGCACGGCGCGGCACAGGGGATCCACCGGGTCGCTGACCACGCAGAAAAGTCCCTTGTAGCCCTTATCCCGCGCCATACGGGCGTAGACGGCGGCCAGCTCCCGGTTCAGCCCATACTGCGCCATGCGCACGTCGCCGCCGGTGACGGAGGTGTCCGGCACCATCCGGGAGGCGCAGAACAAAAACACGTCCCCGTCAAATACCTGCTCCGGCTGGATGATGTCCACCGGCGGCATGGCCGCGCCGTCCGGCGACTGGATCTGGTTCAGCTCAAACTCCCAGCGCTGTGCCGCGCCGGGGCGCACATCGCAGATGCCGATGGACGAGATGACGTCGCCGCCCATGAGACGCAGCCCTGTGAGCAGGGTGCTGCCCACGTCACCCAGCGCCAGCAGGGTGACGCGCACCTTCTCCGGCAGGTGCAGCACGCCGCCGGAGGCATTGTCAAAGCCAAGGGTAAACCCGTTCATATCGTTTCTCCTTTCCCGTCAGTCCGCCGGGCGCATCCGCTTCAAAAGCTCGATATCCCCCTCCAGACAGGCGGAGGCGGCGCGGCTCACGTCGTAGGTGATGCAGCCGCCCTTGTCGGGACACAGGGGCAGCACCACCGCCTCGCCCAGCCGGTTCAGCGTCAGGTTGCGGGCGTAGAGGCTTCGGAACTCCGTCTCCAGCGCCAGCAGGATATCCCGTGCGTTTTCCAGACAGCACAGGCTCAGCTCCCACGCGGTGCGACCGTCCATGGGGG
>ERZ857882.4939-NODE-4939-length-10958-cov-4.370540_pt1 | contig 10958 bp, 10 predicted proteins | sample MGYA00519697_ERZ857882 | MGnify/ENA primary metagenome ERZ857882 (study PRJEB31778, sample SAMEA3449373) | human gut metagenome | biome: human gut; feature: human-associated habitat; material: faeces | place: United Kingdom | collected 2010/2012 ... | reverse complement strand
AGAGCGCGCGCACGCACGGGGTGCTGGGCGCGTTCCTCGGCGGGCTGCGCGCATCGGCCGGCGGCATCGCCGCCGCCATCCTGTTCGGCTACGTGTTCTCGCTGCTTTCTCGCTCCCGCACCAAATAATCCCCTTTTTGCCATGCCTCTGCCGCCGCAGGGGCGCTTTCCTTTTCGGCGTGTGAAAAACATTCGCGGGCCGGCGCAAAATGTGCTATGTGGCGGTAAACTGTGTTACCGGGAGGGATGTACATGTCGATCGAACGGGTACGCGCGCACTTTGCGGCTCTTGGGATGGAGGACCGCATTCTGGAGTTTCCGGTGTCCTCGGCCACGGTGGAGCTGGCAGCGGCGGCGCTCGGCGTGCCGCCGGAGCGAATCGCCAAAACGCTGTCGTTCCGCGACGGGGAAAACGGCTGTCTGCTCGTCGTTGCCGCCGGCGATGCGCGCGTGGACAACCGCCGCTTCAAGGATGCCTTTCATCAGAAGGCCCGCTTCCTGACGCCGGAGGAGGCAATGGCGCTGACCGGCCATGCGGTCGGCGGCGTGTGCCCGTTCGCGGTGGACGAACGGGTGAAGGTATATCTCGACGAATCGCTCCGCCGCTTTGACACCGTCTACCCGGCGGCGGGCAGCAGCAACAGCGCGGTCCGGCTCTCGTGTGACGAGCTGGCGCGTTGCAGCGGCGCATGCGGCTGGGTGGACGTATGCAAGGGCTGGCGCGAAGAGGAGAACGCCTGAGGGACAACCCGGCGCGCGCCCCTTCGATATCCCCATCGCGGGGACGCCCGGCAGTGCGCCGCCGCATCCGGGGACGGCCTGTCCCGGCAGCGACGGATGCGTTGCCGGCGCGTTTTTCCCCGCACGTCACGGCCGCGCCGCGGTTTGGCAGGCGCAGCAGGGCGCTGCGCGCTTTGCTGCGGCGGCGCTGCCGGGCACGCCTTGCGGGAATGTCGAAAATCCGGTATAATGAAAAAAACAGATCCGAACGGAGGCCGGGCGCATGAAACAGACGGTTCTGACCCCCGGCAAGCTGCTCGATGCACACGGGCGACTTGCGCAGGCGGGCTATGCCACGTCGCCGGTGCGTTCGTACGATCGCGGGGCGATCCGCGCCGGGCGGCTGCGCATCAAGGAATGGGACTATTATCTCGTCTACAACGAATCGTTCGGCGTGGCGCTCACGCTGGCGGACAACGCATACATGGGCCTTGTCTCGGTTTCCTTCCTCGACTTTGAACGGGGAGCGGAACAAACCGTTTCGCCAATGTTTCTGTTCCCGATGGGCCGCACCGGCCTGCCCGCCGCCTCGGACAGGGGCGACGTGCGCAAGGCGATGCGCGGCGCGTCCCTCTCGTTTTCGCACGAGGAGGGCGGGCGTCGGCTCGTCGCACAGATCGACCGGTTTCCGGACGGGCAGCCCTTTGCCTGCGATCTGCTGCTCTTCGACGAACCGCAGGATTCCATGGTCATTGCCACGCCGTTTCCGGAAAAGCCGACGGCATTCTATTATAACCAGAAGATCATCGGCATGCGCGCCTCGGGCAGCGTGACGTGCGGCGGCGTCACGCGCGCGGTCTCCCCATCAGACTCGTTCGGCCTGCTGGATTGGGGACGCGGCGTGTGGACATACGAGAATACCTGGTACTGGGGCGCGGCGCAGGGGCTCGTGCAGGGCTGCGTAGTCGGGTTTAACATCGGCTACGGCTTTGGCGATACGTCGGCCGCTACGGAGAACATGCTGTTTGTAGACGGCCGGGCGCACAAGCTCGACCGGTTGACGTTCCACATCCCCGTGGACGCGGACGGGAAGGAGGATTACCTTTCGCCCTGGTCGTTCACCTCGTGCGACGGCCGGTTTGAAATGGCGTTCGAACCGCTGCTCGACCGGGCGGCGTGTACGCGCGCGGCATGCCTCGTGTCCGACCAGCACCAGGTGTTCGGCCATTACACCGGGCGCGCGCTGCTCGACGACGGGACGGAGCTGTATCTGAAGGATTTCCTGGGATTTGCGGAAAAGGTGTACAACAAATGGTGAGAGAATTGCAGACGAAACTGGTCATCTGGGACTGGAACGGCACGCTGCTCGACGATACGCTGCTGTGCTACCGCATCGCCAACGACATGCGCGTGGAGCGGGGCATGTCCCCCATGGCGGATGTGGAGGAATACCGGCGCGTGTTCCGCTTCCCGGTGATCGAATATTACCGGGCGATGGGCTACACGTTTGAAACGGAAAGCTACGACGACGTGTCGGTGGAGTTCCACCGGCTGTACGAGCAGCGCGTGCCGGACTGCCCGCTGTATCCGGAGGCGCGGGAAGCGCTCGCGGCGGTCCATGCCCGCGGCGTGGAGCAGCTCCTGCTGTCGGTCACGCTGCAAAAGCGGCTGGAGCAGCAGGCGCGCATGACGGGCGTGGACGGCTATTTTTCCCGCATCCTCGGCCAGCGGGACGACCTCGGCACCGGCAAGGCGGAAATGGCGCGACAGACCATCCGCGAGAGCGGCCTGCAACCGGCAGACGTGCTCTTCGTGGGCGACACCAACCACGATGCGGAGATCGCCGCTTCCATCGGCTGCCGGGCGGCGCTGTTGACCAAGGGCCATCAGCCGCGTGAAATGCTGCAACGCTGCGGCGCGACGCTGATCGATTCGCTGCTGGACATCCTGCCGCTTCTGTAGGCGGGGGACAGGTCTTTCGTTCTTGCCTTCTGAAAAAGAAGGAACCAGCGATAGCGGAAAAAGCGGAGAGGGGCAAGCACGCCCGCTCCGCTTTTCTTTTGTTGGCTTCCCTTGGCTGGCTTTTCCTTGGCTTTCCTATGATTCCTTCTTTCCGAAAGTTTCTTCCGGGAAAAGGCGCTGAAACGGGCGCCGCGAGGCTCAGGCGGCGTCGTCTTCCGCCTGCGGCCATTCGACGACGGTAGCCAACCCCAGGCATACGCCGTCGTCCCCGGCGCGATACGTCGTGAACGATGCGTCTCCCGGCTCCAGAATCGTGCGCACGGCCTCTCCCGTATGGTTCTTCCCATCGGGCAGCATCTCCACGATCAGATAGGCTGTTTCCGCCGCCGGGGCGATCGTCTCCGGCACGGCGTCCACCGCATATACATCGCGGCGCAGCACGCTGCCGTCGGCGCGCATCTGCTGCACCGCAACGCAGTCGGGCGGGTCCAGCGGCGTAATGTGGACGGTGGCGGAAACGCTCACCCGCTCCACCGTCTCTTCCCCGGCCTCGGCAACGGTCGTGCTTTCGTGCGCGATCGTCTGCGTCATGGTTCCCAGGATGCCGTCGCCCGAAAAGGAAAGGCCCTCTCCGGCCGTCAGGTAGACGCTGCCGTCCGCGCTCTGATAGACCGGGTTACAGTACGCGCAGAAAAAGCGATTGGACTCGATATACAGCGTCCCCTCCGCGCTGCTCTCCGGCCCGATGGAAAAGGTCGCGTCGCTCAGGTCGCAGCAACTGGCCGTGACGCTGCCGTACGCATCCTCATAGGTATAGAGGAACATGGCGTAACCCGCCACGCCCGGGAAGCGCCATCCGTGTCCCCCCTCCTCCTGCACGGCGTACAACCGCCCGCCGTATGCCGCCGCATCCTCCGGACCGATCTCCCCGCCGCCGGCGAGCAGTTCCTTCGCGTGGTCGTTGAAATACGCCTCAAAATCGAACAAATCGAGCGGCTCGAGCGTCACATACACGCCGATGAGCCGATCCACCTCCGCCACCGTTTCCGGCCGCGCAAGCTGGCAGCCCGTCAGCATGGTGGCCAGCAGCAGGCAGAGCAGCGCCGCCCCTTTCCTTCCCTTCCCCTGTCTCCTACTCCTCCGTATCCGCATCGGTCTCCTCCTCCAGATGTCCGTCAAATTTCAGGATGTCTCCCACATCGCACTGCAGATAGTAGCAGATGCGGTTGATCGTGTGGAAGCGCACGCCCTTTGCTTTGCCGCTGCGCAGGATGGAAAGGTTCGCTTCCGTGATGCCGACCAGCGCGCACAGCTCCTTTGCCGTCATGCCGCGCGCGCGCAGCGCCGCGTCGAGATGCACTTCTATCGCCATGCGCCTTCCCCCTCAGATGATGCTGTCGTGGTCGTCCTGCAGCGCCTTGCCGCGCATGAACAGTTCCGACAGCAGCAGCGCGGCAAGCAGCAGCGCCGCCTGCCCGAGCGGCAGCGAGGCGGAATACCCGCTCGCGCGCACCGCATCGGCCGCAACCGCCTGCAGCACGTTCAACGCGGCCTGCGAGAGCAGCACCACCGCGAGCGTCGCACGGCTGACGCGCGCAAGGCGGCGGGCGGCGGCGACCGTCTCGCCGCTATACGGCCCGTCGGCAATCGCGTCGAGCAACGGCAGCGCCGTAAGGATGACCGCAATGCCGGCAAGCGAAGGCAGCGCGGCCACAATCCCCCGCAGCACGAGCACCGCATAGCTCGGCGCAAGCGCGGCGGCGGAAAGCGCGGTGTTGCCCTCCCGCAATGCGGCAAAGGACGTCCGCAGCGCTGCTGCCGTGCCGCCGAACGCATCGACGGCAAGCACGCAGGCCACGGCATACAGCAGCGCCCGCAATGCGGCGGACAGACGGGCGGCGTCGGTTTCCCGGACGCGGCACAGGCGAAGCCCGACATAGGCCAGCAACAGCGAATAGACCGTGCCGCCGAGCGCCGAAGCCCCCATCGCTTCCGCCCCTCCAAAGCGCGCCGCCAGCTCCGTCGGATTGATGAACAGATCCATGACAAAGAACAGTACGGCCGAGAGCACGGCCAGCAATGCGTCCGGCCAGACGGCGCGCCGCCGAATCACGCGCAACAGCAGATAGAGCGCCGGCAGCAGGCAAAACAGCGCATACAGCACCCACGCGCCTGCGTTCCCCGCCGCACCGGAAAGCGACAGCGTCCTGAGCAGCGCCCCCAACTGCCGGAACGGAAAAGCAAGCCACAGCAGCGCGCCCACACCGGCCTCCGGCATGGCGAGCGCCGCCACAAGCGAAAGCACGGCCGAAACCGCGACCAGCAGCGGGAACAGACGGCGTTTCAAATGGCATCCCTCCTAAAATTATCGTTTTACAATAATTTACGGTCAGTATACCATCGCTTTCCGCGTCTGTCAATACCCGCCTGGCAAAAGAGGAATTATGCGAGCGGCGGCGCGGCGGACGGGCGGGGGTTGTAGGGTGGTGGAGACGGCGTAGCGGGAGCCCCGCGCCTGCGGCGCTTGTCCCTTCTCCCTTTGGGTGCGTTTGCGCGCACGCAAAAACCGCCGGTTGCCGGCGGCGGTTGCGCCGGGGAAGCGCGGGCATCCATGCCATGAGCCGGAGCGGCATGCCATTCGCTCCCATTGCTTCGGCGGGAACGACGGAGGCGGAAACGGGGCGGAAGGAACGGCAGGAAAACGGCAGAAAAGGGAAAGGGAAGGCGTGGAATGGGAAAAAGAAATCATGCGGGCGGCGGCGCGACGAGTGAAACAAAAGGAACGGACAAACGACAAACGCGGCGGCACGGAGCAGCGGAGGGGGCGGCCGTGCCAACGCCCCGGCGCTGTGCGCGCAAAGCGCGCCCGCAGACGCGCCTTTGCGCGCCGGCAAAGCCGTACCCGCCGCAGAGCGGCGGGTACAGAGACTGCTTCATGGCGGCGGCGCGCCGGCTTCATCATTGCGGCGGCGAACGTCGGCCCGGAAACGCCGGATCAAAAAGGGCGGCAGGGAAAAGGCTCGCCCCGGCGCCGCCGTCCGTCGGTCAGCCGACGTCCTTCCCCCACGCCTGTTTGACGGCGTTGGCGCGCAGGTAGCCCTCTTCTCCCCAATACGTAATCTTGATATACTTGCCGTCCTCGGTCGTTTCGAGAATCCGGACGGAGGTATCGGTCGGCACCTTGACGATGCGCTCGCCGCCGCCCGGCTCGGTCATGAGCCATACGGTCTGGCGGATGAGGTTGGCGTCCTCGCGTGTGTCGAGTTCTCCCTCGACCATCGAGAGATACCCGCGCTTGACATATCCCTCCCTGCCGTCATGACGCACCTTCACCCAGGCGTCGCCCTCAAGCAGCACCTCGACCTCATCGCCAAGGGACAGCTTCTTCACCGATGCGGCGCTGTCCTTGCCCTCCTTGCGCATGCGCGCCCCGTCCATCGTAATCCAGGCGCTCGGATTGGGGAGTTCCGGCTCGTCAAAGATATTCTTCTGCAGCTCGTTGTACTCCGAGAACGACAGCGTGGTCCTGAGCGCGTTGCGCAGCGCGCGCTGCGACGGCTCGTTTGTAGAAACCTCGACCGTGGTGCCGGGGCAGGCATAATAGTAGAGCCACTTGGCGTCCTCCACATACAGGCGCACGCACCCGTGCGACACATTGTCGCCGAGGTTGTTGAACGCGCCGCGCTTGAGGGTGTTCACATCGCGCGAAGAGAACATGATGGAGTGAAAATAGATGTCCCCGACGATCTGCGTCCAATACCGGGCGTATTCATTCCCAAAGTTGGCGAACTTGCCGAAGCGCTCGCGCCCGCCGATCTTCCAGATGCCGGAGGGCGTGGGCGTGCCCTCATCCTCCGGGTCCTCCGGGTCAAGCTCGGTGCGGCCGGTGGTGCACAGGAAACGGCGGACGATACGGGTATACTCCCCCGCCTCGTCGCGCTCGTAAACGGTGACGATCTGGTTGCGCAGGTCGAGGAGAATATAGTACTTGTCCGGATCGGTGTTCTTCAGCTCATCGAGCGCCTTTGCCGGGCGCGGCACGGACAGAGCCGCAATCACGGCGAGAGCGCACAGCAGGCAGGAAAGCGCTCGCTTCATCCATTCTCTCCCATTCGACGGTTCTCGCTATGCAAACAGTATGCGCGGGCAGGGCGCTTCCTATCCCTGCCCGCTGATTCGCTCAGAAGATGCGGAACGCCATCAGGAAATGGCTCGGCCAGTAGGAGCCGCTCAGCACCGTGGAGGTGATGCGAACCTTGCCGGCGCCGGAGCTGGCATCGATCATCTTGCCGCTGCCGAGGTAGATGCCCACGTGTCCCGTCGCCATGGAGGTGTCGGAGAACACCAGGATATCTCCCCGCTTGATGTCGCTCATGCTCGTGATCTTCTTGTACTTGGTACAGCTGCGCCAGGCGATGGAGGTCATGTAGCTCTGCTTCACGCCCGCCTGGTTCAGGCACCAGTACACAAAGCCGGAGCAGTCGAACGAGTTCGGCCCCTTGGCGCCGCGCACGTACTTGCAGCCGAGCTTGCTCTCGGCCACATCGATGAGCCGTTCCACGCCGGAGGAGCTGCTCGACGAACCGGAGGACGACGAACCGGACGACGAGCTGCCCGACGAGGACGAACCGGACGACGAGCTGCCCGACGAACTTGAGGAGGACGCCGCCTTCTTGGCGCTGCTGGAATTGAGCGTTTTCAGCGTGACCGTGCCGACCTTGCCGTCGGCGCCGAGACTGTTGCGGCGCTGGAACGCCATGACGGCTTCCTGCGTGATCTCGCCAAAGTACCCGGTCGCATTGGCCGCGCGCATGTAGCCCAGCTCGGCCAGCCGCTTCTGGATGGCGGTCACGTCGCTGCCGCTGTCGCCAAGCTTGATGACCTTGGCCTGCGCGTCGTCCGAGAGCAGCAGCGCCTTGGTCGCCGGGCCGACGTTGCCGTCCACGACGAGCCCGTTGGCCGCCTGAAACTCGCGCACGGCGGTAGCGGTCGCTTTGGTGAACTCGCCGCTCGCCTTGCCGTCGTAATAGCCGAGTTTTTGAAGCCGTTCCTGGAAGGTCTTGATCTCGTCGCTCTCGTCGCCAACGGAGTAAAACTTGGAGACGACCTCGCTGCTGTACAGCTTTTCCATCGTCACTTTGCCGACCTTGCCGTCCCCGGCAAGCTTGTTGCGCTCCTGGAATTCCTTGACGGCCGCTTCGGTCTTTTCTCCGAACGTGCCGGTGATGTTGCCCTTTTCGGTGATGTAGCCCAATTCATAGAGCCGCTGCTGCACGGCCTTGACATCCTCGCCCTCGTCGCCGAGCTGCATGACGTATGCCTTGGCCTCGCCACCCATGAGCATGGCATACGTCTGGCTGCCGACCTTGCCGTCGCTGGTCAGGCCGTTGTGGCGCTGGAACGCTTCGATTGCGCTCTCGGTCAGCGGGCCGAAATGCTCCGTCGGCTCGTCGGAATCCATGTAGCCGAGTTCCATCAGCCGCGTCTGGATGGTGGCGATGATCTCGCCGTCATCGCCCTCCTCGAGCATTTCAAACGGCGTGGCCGTGGGCTCCGCCACCGCGGCGTCATCGTCGACGGCGTCGTTCGTGTCGCCGCCATTCTGCGCGTCGCCGGCGGCATCATCGGCGCCGTCAATCACGATTGCGTCGCTTTTCGGCGACTCGACCGGCGTGTCCTGAAGCACCGGGACGTTGGTCGCCGCAAGCTGCGCGCTGAGATCGCCGCCGACGGCGGCCTGCGTGGGTGTGCGGCCGGAGGGCAGCGCGATGACGAGGATCAGTACGGCAACGAGCACCAGGCTCATCCCGCCGATGCCGTACCAGAGCGTGCGCGGCGGCAGGCTCGTCAGGAACTGATAGAGCCGGTGGCCAAGGCGCTTGAGCGCCTGCCAGGCAAGCGTGCCCAGCTTTTTGAACAACGCGACAAGAATCCTGCCAATCTTTTTGAGCAGCACCCGTGTCCGACGCCAAAAGCGTTTCATGCGAGTACTTCCCCTTTCCTAACTGTGTCGATATCTGTCCGCATGGAACCAGTATACCAGACAACTGTGTCCATTCCTTGAACAAAGGATAAATTCTTACCGCGAAAGCCCTTTCCTATATGCGATAAAACTCCCCGCGGCGGTAGTCCTGAATCGCGCTGCCGTACGCGGCGAAATCCTCCAGCACGCGCCCGGTGCCGATGGCCACGCAGGAAACCGGGTCCTCCGCGAGGCGACAGGGCACGCCGGTATGCTCTGCGATGTAGCGGTCGAGCCCGCGCAGCTGCGCGCCGCCGCCGGTCAGGCAGATGCCCGATTCCGTAATGTCCGCCGCAAGCTCCGGCGGCGTCTGCTCAAACACCGCCCGCACGCGTTCCATGATCTGCCGAAGCGGTTCGGCCATGGCGTCCACCAGCTCGTTGGTCGCCACGGGTACCGACTCCGGCAGCCCGGTGGAGAGGCTGCGCCCGCGGATCTCCACAACCTGCTGCTCCTTCTCAATGTGCGCGCGGCCATAGGCGATCTTGATATCCTCGGCCGAACGCTCGCCGATGGCCAGCTCGTGCTTGCGCTTCATATATCGCATAAGCGCCTGATCGAATTTGTCGCCCGCCACGCGCACCGAATCCGACAGCACCACGCTGCCGAACGAGATCACGGCGATATCGGTCGTGCCGCCGCCGACGTCAAGCACCATGCTGCCGCGCGACGCCGCAATGTCTACCCCGGCGCCGATGGCTGCAGCGATCGGCTCCTCGATCAGATAACAGTAACGCGCGCCCGCTTCGGCCGCCGCCTCGACCACACAGCGCTTCTCCGCCTCCGTCACGCCGGACGGCACGCAGATCACCACGCGCGGTTTGAAGAGGAAGCGCGTCCCCACGACCTTTTTGAAAAAATGGTGCAGCATGCGCGCCGTGACGTCAAAATTGGAAATTACGCCGTCCTGCAACGGACGCACGACGGCAATCTCCGGCGGCGTGCGGCCGATCATGGCGCGCGCCTCCTCCCCGATGGCCGTCAGGCGGCCCGTGCGCCGTTCCACCGCGACGATGGACGGCTCGCGCAACACGATGCCGCGATTTTTCACATAGACCAGTATGCTGGAAGTCCCAAGGTCGATGCCGATGTCGGAGGTATCGAACAGGCCCATTGCTTCATCCCATCCTCAAAAGTATATAGATAAATACAGTATACTGCCCCGGCGGTGTATGCAACAAGGAAACAAACTATGAACAGTGGCGAACCGGATGCGGGCGGCACGGCGGAACGGACAACAGCCGTTGCCGGAGCCTGCGGACGGGATGGGACGAGCAAAGTGGGCGGGGCGGACGGAGGGAGGAATCAGGCGGGTGCGTCGGGCGGAGCGGCATGCCCGACGAGCCCGACGGGGCGGGGAATCGGGCGGGCGAAACACGACCGAAATTCAGCCAAGAAGTCGCGGAGCCGAGGACGGCGCAGCAAAAAAGCGTCCCGCCCGATCTTCCCGGGTGAGACGCTTAACCGTTTTGCGGTTTCCGCCGCTGCCGACAGGGAACATCCCCGCGGCCGCCATACGGATGGTCAGACGCTGCGGACGACCTTGCCGGAACGGAGGCAGCGGGTGCAAACGTTCATCTTCTGCGGCTTGCCGTCCACGACGACGCGCACGCTCTGGATGTTGGGCGCCCAGCTCCGCTTCGTCTTGCGATTGGAGTGGCTGACCAGATTGCCGGACATGACGCCCTTATTGCAGACTTCGCAATACTTACCCATAGAGTCCACCTCCTTGTCAAAACTCGAACGGAGCTATTCTATCATGCGCCGCGCACTTTTGCAAGCACTATTTTTTCCGTGTTTTTCGCTTTTGCCCCCGTAGCGCCGGGTATGGGAGCAGGCGGCGGCGGCAATGCTCTTTTCAGATGAAACGCATACGGCCCCGGCCGGCGGATCAGGAGGGATTTCATGCTCACGCAACGGGAACTGACGCGGTATTTCAAACGGTTGCGCTACGGCGGCCGCAGCGCGCCGGCGCGCGCGCTCGACTATGTCGCACTGCGGCTGATCCTGCTGGTCGCCGCTTTCCTGTTCTTCCGGTTGCGGATGGACACGGTCCACGCGGCCATCCTCGCGCTGATCGCGCTTGCCGCCGCCACGCTGCTGCTGCACGCGGCCCGGGAGGCGGCGATGGCGCGCTTTGTCCGCGCGGAGACCCTTCGCATCCGCCGCCTGCTCGTGTGCGAACAGTTGCCCTATCTGGACCCGGCAGACTTCCTCCTGCTGTGCCGGCGCGCCTGCGGTCCGGGCAGCCCGGT
>ERZ857882.4938-NODE-4938-length-10958-cov-10.729157_pt1 | contig 10958 bp, 8 predicted proteins | sample MGYA00519697_ERZ857882 | MGnify/ENA primary metagenome ERZ857882 (study PRJEB31778, sample SAMEA3449373) | human gut metagenome | biome: human gut; feature: human-associated habitat; material: faeces | place: United Kingdom | collected 2010/2012 ... | reverse complement strand
ATGTCGACGGCATGGTCATCGGCGGCCACGGCGACACGACGATGATTCCGCTCGTCTCGAAGGCCACCGTCAACGGCGTACCCGTTTCGCAGTTCGCATCGAAGAAAAAACTCGATGAGGCCGTAGCCAACACGATGGTGGGCGGCGCGACGCTGACCAAACTCATCGGCACGTCGGCCTGGTATGCCCCGGGAGCCGCTTCGGCCATGATGGTCGAGGCGATCCTCAACGACCAGAAGAAAATGATCCCCTGCTCGTGCTACCTCGAAGGTGAGTACGGACAGTCGGACATCTGCATCGGCGTGCCCGCGATCATCGGCCGCAAGGGCATCGAGAAGATCGTGAAGATCGACCTTTCGAAAGAAGAGGCCGAGAAATTCGCAGCTTCGGCTGACGCCGTCCGCAAGACCAACAACGTGCTTCACGAGATCAAGGCGATTTAATTCCGCGCTGCGACAGATACGAAAAACGTCCCGGAATCCGGGACGTTTTTTTTATCCGGGATCGGGAGCCGCGAAAAAAGCGCAAGCAGCATAGCTGCATGCGCTTTTTCGTATTCCCCTCGGGACGCCGGACGGCCTCCTTTGGGGCATCCCTCTTTGCGGATCAGAAACTGAACTTCGCACCGACGAACCAGCTGCGGGGCAGCGACGGGCCGTAGATGTAGCCCGAATCGCGGTCTACGCCCTTGTCGAAATCCTTCTGGTAGGCGTTGAACAGGTTCTGCACGCCACCGTAAAGCTGCATGGTTATCTCCTTGTAAATCCGCACGTCGTACGACAGGCGAATATTCATGTCGAAGAACGACGGGGTCGAGACGGCCACGTCCTGCGCGACGCCCGACCCGGCCATGTGCTGCACCAGCATCGACCCGGTGCAGGTTCCCGACAGGTCGGCCGTGAAATTCCGCACCGGTTTGAACGACGCGGTGAAATAGCCGTAGGCATCGGGCGTGCGGAACATCCGGCGCACAGGCGGCACCTCTGCGTCCTCGCTCCAGAATTCGGGCTCCTTGTAACGGCTCTGCTGAAGCGTCACGCCCGCCTGCAACTCGAACCAGCGGGTAAAGGCCGCGCGCCCCTCGACATTGAAGCCGCGCACCGTGGCCCCCGAACCGTTGTAGCGTTCCTTGACCTTACCGCCGTCGGCCGCATCGTCCATGTCGCGCAGCGCGAACACATCGTCGAGGATCGTATAGAACCCCTCGACCAGCAGGTTGGTCTGCACTTTCCCGAACGTATGGTAAAGGTCGGCCGAGAGGCTCACGCTGTGCGAGCGCTCCTCCCTCAGGTCATCCGCCAGCCGGATGCGCACCCGCTTACCGCCCACGATGGCGATGTGCATATCCTCATCGAACGCCTGCGGGGCCCGGTAGCCCCCGGCGTAGCTCACGCGCAGGTTCACCGCTTCCGACGGGTTGAAACGCACGTTGACGCGCGGGCTGAAAATCACATGGTCTACGAGGTTGTGCTTGTCGAGGCGGCCGCCGACAAGCAGCGACCACTTCCTGGTCTTCCACTCGTTCTGCAGATAGGCACCCACGATATGCACCGTCTGGTCGGTGTGGATATCATAGCCGATCGAACGGTCGCCCAGGTCGTCGTAACTGTACTCCGTACCGAAGGTCAGTTCCGAGGGCATGAACAGCAGCTTCCTGAACTCGTGGATATACTGCATCCCCGCCGCTACGGTCAGGTCGTGCGTCGTCCCGTAGGCATCGGGATCCTGTTTGCTGCCGTAGTAGCTCTTGCGCGCCGTATTCTGAAACGAGGCATAGGCATTGAAGCGGTTGCGGCGGTCGGGCGACGAGATGTCGAACGAAAGGCTGCCCCCGTCGATCGAATGGTCGATCTGCTCGGCGATCAGCGCCTCGTGGGGCGGCCGGTCGAGCATGTCGCCCCCGCGGCGGAATTCGTTGATATGGTGGTACTGCGCCGTGATGCGCGAATAGGCGCCCGTACGGAAGAACGTACGCATGCCCACCGACTGGCTGTTGATGACGGGCACTTCGGTGAAGCCGTCGCCGTCGTGGTCGTAGCCCGAACGGTGGCGGCTCTGGCCGAAGACGCAAAGCCCCGCCCGGCCGCTCTCGGTGACGAGCGAAGCATTGAGCATCGTATTGTTGTCATAGGAATTGCTGCCGCCGATCGAAGTGAGCGTATGCGACATCTGCGCCGAATTGCGCGAAGGCTCCTTCGTAATGACGTTGATCGTGCCGCCGATGGCCGACGACCCGAACAGCGCCGAGCCGCCGCCGCGCAGCACCTCGACCCGCTCGATCATGTTGGCCGGGATCTGTTCCAGGCCGTATACGCCCGTCAGGGCCGAGAATACCGGGTGCGAATCGACCAGGATCTGCGAATAATGGCCGTCGAGGCCGTTGATGCGCACCTGCGTGAAGCCGCAGTTCTGGCAGTCGTCCTCGACACGCACGCCGGGCTGGAACGACAGCCCCTGTGCCAGGCACGAGGCATTGGTCTTCTCGAACAACCCGGCGTCCAGCACGCTCACCAGCGCAGGCGCCTCCCGGCGCAGCCGGGCGGAACGGCTGGCCGATACGACCACCTCGTCCATCGAAATGCCGCTCTGCACCACCTCGAAATTCAGTTCGGCCGTCTGCCCGCGCCTGAGTGTCACCTGCTGCGTCTGCGAGGCATAACCCAACGCGCGGACTTCGAGCGTCAGCGCGCCCTCGGGCAGGTTTTTCAGGAAATAATGCCCCGAAGCGTCGGTCGTGGTGCCGAATGCCGTGCCCGTCACGGCGATGGTCGCATAGGGAATATGTTCATGCGTGTCGCGGTCGACCACATGGCCGAAGATATTGGCGTCGGTACTTTTCTTCGGCGCCTCGACACCAAGTACCAGTACACACCGGCACATGACGAGTGCCAGCAAAATATATTTTTTCATTGCTTGTCAGATAATAAATAGTATGGGCCGGGCTGCATGCACCCGGAATATGAATCAGGAAAATGGAGGGGATCGCCGGTTACGCGACAGGGGGCGCACGCAGCGAAATGCCCGACGCCTGCTCATAGAGTTTGCAGCGGGTTGCCTCGGGCAGCAGCACGGCCAGCATCTCTGCATAGAACGAGTGCACGGTCGGCGCGATGTCGAGGTAGGGGAAGAAATAGAAATCGTCGATGATACACCTGTCGACGATGATCGTATGGGCACCGTTGTCGGGCACCAGATCGCCGCAGTGCGCGGAGAAATGCGCATGGTCTTCGTTGTAGATATGCACCTTCTGCCCCGCGTAGGCCGCGAGCAGAACCAACAGCAGCAAAGCCGCATAGAGTCTTTTGGGTGCGTAGCGTATCATCTTTCCGAGCCAAAGATAGCAATAAAAAAGGGCCGTTCAAAACGGCCCTGCAAAAATACCCTAAAATGGGGATATATGTCGTGTCCACGTACCCGGATGCCGGGAGGCGGACGATGGGCGCCGCCACCCTGCGGATCGGGCGCCTCAGATGCTGATGTCGAGGATCTCGAAATGGATCGTCCCGGCAGGCACCACCACGTCGACGCAGTCGCCTTTCTTGTGCCCCAGCAATGCCTTGGCGATGGGCGTACCGATCGCCAGCTTGCCTTCGCGCAGGTTCGCCTCGTGCTCGGCGACGATCGTGTAGGCCACCTCTTTCTTGGTGTTGTGGTTCAGCAGCGACACCTTGCTCAGTATCTGCACCTTGCTCTTGTCGATCTTCGACTCGTCGATCACGCGGGCATTGGCGAGCGAATCCTCCAGCTTGGCGATACGCATCTCCAGCAGACCCTGCGCCTCACGGGCGGCGTCGTACTCCGCGTTCTCCGAAAGGTCACCCTTGTCGCGCGCTTCGGCAATAGCCGCCGATATCGCCGGACGCTCGACGGAACGCATGTGGTCGAGCTCATCCTTGAGTTTTTTGTAACCTTCCGCTGTCAGATAAATAATCTCTTTTGCCATAATATTAAACGAGTCCGACGCACTTGAATTTCATAACGCTGCGAAAGATTCCGAACATGGGGCCCGTCGAACTCACATTAGGCATCCGCAGATGCCCGTCCCACATCCAAAATCCTCCTGTATTCCCCTTTGCAGCGGGGGAACCCTGTAAAACAAACAACGTAAAAAAATAAGAATCCTGACCGGTGAAGGCCAGAACCCTGTTTCCATTGTATACAGCAAAGATAAAAAGTTATTTTCTAATTTCCAAATCTTTTTTCGCGGCGCATGGCACGGAGTATGCGCCTCGCGCGGGATATGTATATCGTACTCCTGCTCCACTTAGCCTGGGCGCTCATGGCCGTCCCCGTCGTCACGCGCCAGCAACGCGTCCCCGCCTCGGCAGCGACCTGGCTGGCGCTGATCCTGCTGCTGCCCGTCGCCGGCACGCTGCTCTACATACTGGCCGGCTACCGCCGCAACGGCCCCGCGGCGGATTGCCCCGCCTGCCGCGGCGACCGCCTCGAACAGATCATCGCCCACGGATGCGGCACACGCCCCACCCGGTACAACCGCGTCGGGCTGCTCCACAACGGCAACAACGCCTTCACGGCACTGATCGCCTCGTTGCAACGGGCCACGCGCTCGATCCACATGGAGTACTACATCATCCGCGACGACCGCATCGGGCATACCATCGCCGAAATACTGATCCGCAAAGCCCGCGCGGGGCTCGAGGTGCGGGTGATCTACGATGCCGTCGGCTCGTGGCGCCTGAGCCGCAAGACACTGCGCCGCATGCACGACGCGGGGGTCGAGACTGCGGCTTTCGAACCGGTTCGCTTCCCGTGGTTCACCACGCGCGTCACGCACCGCAACCACCGCAAGATAGTGGTCACCGACGGCAAGGTCGCCTACCTGGGCGGCATAAACATCGCCAAATACTACCTCGACGGGGATTACATGGGTAAATGGCGCGACGAACACCTGCGCGTGGAGGGCGACGCCGTGGCCGACCTGCAACGGCTCTTCATCGCCGACTGGGCGCGCGTACGCGGCGAATACCTCGACAGCCGCCGCTACATCGCCCCGCACGGCATCCGGCGGCGGCTGCCGATCCAGCTGGCCTGGGCCGAGGAGGGGCCCTCGCGGCTGACCATCGCCGACGCCTTTGCCTCGGCCATCGTCCGGGCGCACCGCACCGTACGCATCTCCTCGCCCTATTTCCTGCCCCCTGCCATGTTGCTCGACGCGCTCCGGCTGGCAGCGCGCGGCGGGGTGCGGGTACAGGTGATGATCCCCTCGTGCAGCGACTCGCCGTTCACCGACCTGATTTCCGACTCCTACATCGGCGACCTGCTCGACGCCGGGGTCGAACTCTACCGCTACGACAACGGCTTCCTGCACGCCAAGCTGCTGATCGTCGACGAGGATACCGCCTCGGTCGGCACGGCGAACATGGATTACCGCAGCCTGCTGGACAACCTCGAAGTCACGGCTTTCATCCGCGACCGGAGCGTCGTGCGGGCACTCTCGGCCACCTACGACGACGACCTGGCCTCGTGCCGCCGGATCGCGCGGGAAACATGGCGGCCCGCGGCGTGGCGGCGCACATTGGGTGACGCGCTGCGGCTGGTCTCGCCCCTGATGTAGCGCAAGCCGCGGATCGGCATTTCCGCACCGGGCCCGGCGCGCAGCCCCCCTGATTTCCGTAATTTTTCCCTCTCGCCGCCTGTCTGCCCCCACCGCCGGGCAGAGGCTCCCCTCCGTCCGCCACCGGCGCCGGAAGCACCTCCGGCCACGGATTCGGATGCCGCCGTGCGGCATCCCGGGAGGCCCGCAGGCCTCCCGCCCGGGCGGGAGCGGGAAATACGGCGCGGCACCTTATTGTTACGCACAATAATTTTTTTTGGAAATCGTTAATTTATGCGTAACTTTGCGCGATAAAGCGCCGTAAAAGATTTATCAATGAAGCAGACTTTTTTATACGCCGTGTGCGGGGTGATTCTGGTCACCGCATTTAGCGGATGCGCAGGCATCAACTCCCTGCTCAAAAGCGGACAACCCGAACTGATTTACAGCAAGGCGCTGGAGTACTACCAGAAAGAGAAGTGGTCGCGTGCCTCGACGCTCTTCGAGGGCGTCCAGCACTACTACATCGGCACGCCGCGCGAAGACAGCGTCTCGTTCTTCAACGCCCGCTGCAAGTTCAAGAACCGCGACTATGACACCGCCTCGGCCCTGTTCGACGATTTCCGCCGCAAGTTCGGCCGCAGCGCCTTCATCGAAGACGCCGAAGGCATGTACGCACTCTGCTTCTACTACCTCTCGCCCGGCCCCTCGCGCGACCAGACGATGACCGGGCAGGCACTGATCGCCATCAACGAGTTCATGTCGCGCTACCCTCACAGCGACCGCGTCGAGGATTTCAAGCAGATCAACGGCGAACTGACGCAGCGCCTGCACGACAAGTCCTACCTGAACGCATACACCTACTATAAGATAGGCCGCTACAAATCGGCCATCGTATCGCTGAAAAATGCGCTCAAACAATTCCCGGACAGCAATCACCGCGAAGAGATCATGTACATGATCGTGGACGCCAGCTACCGCTTCGCCAACAACTCGATCGCCAACAAGCAGACCGACCGCTATCTCTCGATGCTCGACTCCTACCTCTCGTTCAAGGAGGAGTTCCCCGAATCGAAATACACCAAGGAGGTCGACCGCATGGCCAAGCACGCACGGGACTACCTCGACCGCAACAAGAAGGACGAAGACAAAGACAACAACATATAACAATGGAAATCAAGAAGAACATCCCCAACAACACCATCACGCGCAAGCTGGTGGATCTGGACAAGGAAACGGGCAACATCTACGAAACGGTGAACATCATCGCCCGCCGTGCCAACCAGATCTCGACCGAACTGAAGACCGAGCTCAGCCGCAAGCTCGCCGACTTCTCTTCGCCGACGGACACCATGGAGGAGACCTTCGAGAACCGCGAGCAGATCGAAATCTCGCGCTACTACGAACGCCTGCCCAAGCCTGCGATCATCGCCACCGAGGAGTTCCTCGACGGCGAACTCTTCTACAAAGAGAACAAAGAGGCCAAGGAGTCCTAACGATACCGCCATGAATTTGCAGGGAGGTGGCATACAGGGCCCCGGCGCAGGCACTGCCTGTCCGGCCGAAGGATTGGCCGGACGGCACATACTGCTGGGCATCACGGGAAGCATAGCGGCCTACAAGGCGGCTGTGCTCTGTCGTTTATTGAGGACGGCGGGCGCCGAGGTGCGTGTCGTGATGACCCCGCTGGCCAAGCAGTTCATCACCCCGCTGACGATGGCCACGCTCTCCAGGAACCCGATCCTCGTGGAGTTCTTCGACCCCGAGAACGGGGCCTGGAATTCCCATGTCTCGCTCGGCGAGTGGGCAGACTGCTACCTGATCGCCCCCGCCACGGCCAATACGCTGGCCAAAATGGCATGCGGCATCGCCGACAACCTGCTGCTGACGACCTACCTCTCGGCCCGCTGCCCGGTGGTCGTCGCCCCCGCCATGGATCTGGACATGTACGCCCACCCCACGACCCAGGAGAACCTGCGCCGGCTGGCCGGACACGGCGTGCGGATCGCCGAACCCGCCGAAGGGGAGCTCGCCAGCGGGCTCACGGGCAAGGGACGCATGGCCGAACCTGCGGAAATCGCCGCTTATGTCGGCACCCTCCTCGCCGCGGAAAACCCCGAAAAAAAAAAGCACCTGTCCGGTAAACGCTTCGTCGTAACGGCAGGCGCCACGATCGAAGCCATCGACCCCGTGCGGTTCATCTCGAACCACTCGTCGGGCAAAATGGGCTACGCCATCGCCGGAGCGCTGGCCGCGCGCGGTGCGCAGGTGACCCTCGTCACGGGGCGCACGTCGCTGCCGACACCTCCGGGCGTGGAGCGCGTGGACGTGCTCTCTGCCGCCGAGATGTACGACGCCGCGACCGGGGCTTTCGACGGCGCCGACGGCGCTGTCATGTGCGCCGCCGTGGCGGACTATACGCCCGACGCGGTTTCGCAGACCAAGCTCAAGAAGGGCGAGGGCGAAATGCACATCACCCTGCGCCGTACGCGCGACATCGCCGCAGAGCTGGGAGCCGCCAAAGGCGGCCGCCTGCTGGTCGGCTTTGCCCTCGAAACACACGACGAACAGGCCAACGCCGAGGCAAAGCTCGCGCGAAAGAACTTCGATTTCATCGTCCTCAACTCGCTGCGCGACGCCGGCGCGGGATTTCGCGGCGACACCAACAAGGTGACCTTCATCGACCGCAACGGCCGCGAGCCGCTGCCCCTGATGCCGAAGAGCGAAGTAGCCGGACGTATCGTCGACAAAATCGAATCACTGTTAAAATAAAGACCGCCATGTTACGCCGTCTGTCGGTTGAGAACTACGTGCTTATCGACAAGCTCGAAATGGAGCTGGATCCCCACCTGAACATCATCACGGGTGAAACGGGAGCCGGCAAATCCATCCTGCTCGGTGCCCTCGGCCTGCTGCTGGGCGCCAAGAACGACGGCTCGGCCATGAAGGACGCCGCACGCAACTGCGTGGTCGAAGGCACCTTCGACCTCTCGGGGCGCGACATGGAGGCTTTCTTCGCCGGGAACGACCTCGACTATGCGCCGGAGACTACCGTAACGCGCATGATAACCCCGACCGGCAAGAGCCGCGCCTTCATCAACGACCTCCCGGTGCAACTGGCCCAGCTGCGCGAATTCGGCACCCGCCTGATCGACATCCACTCGCAACATCAGAACCTGATCCTCTCCTCGGAAGAGTTCCGCACCTCGGCGCTCGACACCGTGGCCGGGAACGGGGAACTGCTCGCACAATATGCCGCGCAGTACACGCGGCTTACGGAACTGCGGCGCCGGCTCGCCGCCCTGCGCGAAGCCGCCGCCGACGGACGCCGCGACGAGGAGTGGCTCCGCTTCCAGAGCGAAGAACTCACGGCTGCCAACCTGCGCGAAGGGGAACAGGCCGCCATCGAGGAAGAACTGGCCGTACTGGAGAACGCCGACCGCATCGGCGAGGTGCTCACTACGCTCCGCAACGCCCTCGATGCCGACGAAACCGGGGTGCTCACGCTCCTGAAAAATTCCGAGAACGACCTGACACGCATCCGCGAACATTTCCCCGCGGCCGGGGAATACGCCGCACGCCTGCACTCCGTACTCGAGGAGCTGAAGGACATCGACAACGCCGTAGCCGCCGACAGCGAACGCCTCGACGCCGACCCCGAACGGCTGGCCAAACTCGCCGCACGCCTCGACGCCCTCTACGCCCTGCAACAAAAGCACCGCGTCGCCTCCGAAGCGGAGCTGATCGCAGCCCGCGACTGCTATGCCGCACAGCTCGCCGCCATCGTACACGGCGACGAAGAGATCGCAGCGGCTGAAAAAGAACTGGACGCAGCCGCACAGAAGGCCGGCTCGCTGGCCGACAGGCTGCACAAGGCACGCGCAAAAGCCGCCCCGGCCTTCGAAAAACAGATACTGGCGACGCTCGCACAGCTGGGCATGCCCGAAACCGTATTCCGAGTGGCGCTCACCCCGCTCCCCGACCTCGGGCGCACGGGAGGCGACGGCGTGGCATTCCTCTTCTCGGCCAACCGCAACGCGACGCCCCAGAGCGTCGAACGTATCGCCTCGGGCGGTGAGCTCTCGCGGGTCATGCTGGCGCTCAAATCCCTGCTGGCCCGGCGCATGCAGTTGCCGACGGTCATCTTCGACGAAATAGACACCGGCGTGTCCGGGTCGATCGCCGACCGGATGGGCGAGATCATCAGCCGCCTGTCGGACGACCTGCAGGTCGTCAACATCACGCACCTGCCGCAGATCGCCAGCAAAGGCGACCATCACTTCTTCGTATACAAAGAAGAATCCGGATCGACCACGACCACCCGCATCCGCAAACTCGATCAGCAGCAACGCATCGACGAAATCGCAAAAATGCTCAGCGGCACGGACGTCACCGCAGCCGCGCGCGAACAGGCACGGCTGCTGCTGAATATCAGGCCGGAACAGTAATCCTTCATGCTTTCCCCCCGGACAGGTTGACGTCGTACATTTTGCGGCGGCACGGGAGCGTATCGCATTTATTATGGACTCTTTAGTCGCGCCGTTTTGCTTTTTTGCCGTCGTATTTGTATATTTGCGACTTGACTACTTTCGAAATGAAACCGCTAATTTTGTAAATGAAAGAATGTAGAATTACGGTTTAAAAGACTTGATGCCATGAGTGAGAAATTATTTATTTTCGACACGACGTTGCGCGACGGAGAACAGGTTCCCGGTTGCCAGTTGAATACGATTGAAAAGATAGAAGTAGCCCGCGCCCTGGAAGAACTGGGCGTAGATATCCTGGAAGCAGGTTTCCCGATTTCGAGTCCGGGCGACTTCAATTCGGTGCGCGAAATTTCGAAGGCGGTTTCGAATCCCACGATCTGCGCGCTGACTCGCGCCGTACAGAAAGACATCGACGTAGCCGCCGACGCGCTGGCGCTGGCCAAACATAAGCGGATCCATACCGGGATCGGCGTGTCCCACTCGCATATTTACGACAAGCTCAAATCGACCCCCGAAGAGATCATCGAACGGGCCGTAGCTGCCGTGAAACACGCGAAGAAATATGTCGAAGACGTCGAATTCTACGCCGAAGACGCCGGCCGGGCCGACAACGAATACCTGGCGCGCGTCATCGAAGCGGTCATTAAAGCGGGCGCTACGGTGGTCAATATCCCCGACACGACCGGATACTGCCTGCCGCAAGAGTACGGGCGGAAAATCAAATACCTGATGGAAAACGTCGGCAACATCCACAAGGCGATCATCTCGACGCACTGCCACAACGACCTCGGAATGGCGACGGCCAACACGCTGGAAGCCGTCATCAACGGCGCCCGCCAAGCTGAAGTGACGATCAACGGGATCGGCGAACGCGCCGGCAACACCTCGCTCGAAGAGGTGGTAATGGCACTGCGCTG
>ERZ857882.4934-NODE-4934-length-10967-cov-5.333944_pt1 | contig 10967 bp, 8 predicted proteins | sample MGYA00519697_ERZ857882 | MGnify/ENA primary metagenome ERZ857882 (study PRJEB31778, sample SAMEA3449373) | human gut metagenome | biome: human gut; feature: human-associated habitat; material: faeces | place: United Kingdom | collected 2010/2012 ... | reverse complement strand
TGACGGGCACGACCATGTCCATGCCGTAGCGGCGGCAGGTCTGATAGTCGTCCGCGCCGAAGCCCGGGGCGGTATGGACGCAGCCCGTGCCGGAGTCCATGGTGACGTAATCGGCCAGGACAAGGCGGGAGGTCTTCGGCAGGAACGGATGGTCTGCCAGCATATTTTCAAAGAACGCGCCCTCGTGGCGGGAGACGACGGTATAGTCCTCCACGCCGCCGACCTTCATGACCTTCTCCATGAGCGCCTCGGCGACGAGATACTGCTCGCCGTTCTGGTGATTGCGGACGATGACATAGCTTTCGACCGGGTTCAGCGCGATGGCGAGGTTGCCGGGCAGCGTCCAGATCGTGGTCGTCCAGATGACGAACGAGAGGTTCTTCTTCTCCTCGTCCGTGAGCTTGCCCTGATCGTCGTGCAGGGGGAACTTGACATAAACTGTGGTGCAGGGATCGTCCTGATATTCGATCTCGGCCTCAGCCAGCGCCGTCTCGTCGTGGTAGCACCAGTAGACGGGCTTCAGGCCCTTATAGATGTAGCCCTTTTTGTACATTGCGCCGAAGACCTTGACCTCCTCGGCCTCAAAGCTGGGGGCCATGGTCTTATACGGGTGCTCCCAGTCGGCCACGACGCCGAGGCGCTTGAAGCCCTCCATCTGCACGTCAATATAATGCTGCGCGAAGTCATGGCAGGCGGAGCGGAACTCCGGGATGGGCATGGCCTTGTGGTTGAGCTTGTTCTTCTTGATGATGGCGGACTCGATGGGCATACCGTGGTTGTCCCAGCCGGGGATGTACGGGGTGTAGTACCCGCGCATGGCCGCCGAGCGGATCATAAAGTCCTTGATGCACTTGTTGAGCGCGTGGCCCATGTGCAGCGCGCCGTTGGAGAACGGAGGGCCGTCGTGCAGGGCAAAGCGGGGCTTGCCCTCGTTCTTTTTGAGCAGTTCGTTGTAAAGGTCGAGTTCCTGCCAGTGCTTCAGCATATCCGGCTCGCGCATCGGAAGCCCGCCGCGCATCGGAAAGCCCGACTTGTTCATGTTGAGCGTCTGTTTGTATTCCATAATTCCTCCTGCAAAAACAAAACGCCCCGAGCCTTGGCTCAGGGCGATAAATGACCGCGGTACCACCTGAATTCCCGCGCATCAAAACGCGGGCACTCGCCTTCTGTAACGGGAAGTCCCGTCCGGGCTTACTTGCGGTTCAGCCCGGCTGCTCCAAGGGGATCTTCGGAGGCTTCTGCCGCTGCCTTACACCGACCGGCAGCTCTCTTTGCGCGTCAAAACCCCGTACTTGTCCTTTTCATTGCATATATCAGCTACAGTGTACCCATTTATTGTCCCCTTGTCAAGAAAAACCCCGGCAGAAATTCAAAAAATGTTTAAAACTGAACGCCTCTGCCGCGATTGCAAACCGCGTGCGCATGTGGTATGCTTAGGGGACACCAACAATATGGGAGGCAATGACACACATGGACGATAAGACCAATCAGGCGCCGGAGCAATCCGGAATGCCGGACAATGAGGAGTATTCCTCTTATACGCTTCCGACCGAGGATGCTGCCGCGCAGGAGGCGCATACCATTCCGCTCGAAGACGCTGCCGCGCAGGAGTCACGTACCATTCCGCTCGAAGACGAGCGCACGCAGGGCGCGCAGGACAGCGCCGCGCAGCCCGCAAAGAAAAAATCTCCGCTGCCGTGGATCATCGGCGGCGCAGCCGTTGTGATCGCCGCGGCGATCACGCTGATCCTCACGCTGAAGCCGAAAACGGTCAGCCCGGATGCAGAGCAGCCCGGCGACACGACGATCTCCGAGCCTGCCGATACCCCCGACACTACCCAGCCAGACGATCAGACCCCCGCAGAGGACGGCCAGACCGGCGAACAGACGGACGGCGAGGAAACCGAGCCTGCGGGCAACGGCGTGAGCTACACTGTGAGCGCCGAGGAGCTGACCGAGGACGTTCTGAACCGCGAGATCGCCGTCTGCGGCGACGACCATCTGACGAACCGGGAGCTTCCGTATTACTACTGGCAGCAGTATTATACGCTCATGAGCAACTACGGCAGCTACGCTTCATATTTTATCGACACCAGCACGCCGTTTGACCAGCAGATGTGTATGTTTGACGACACGCGCACCTGGCAGCAGTATTTCCTGCAGGCGGCCATCACGAACTATGAAAACGTCACCGCCATCTGGCAGGAGGCCCGGCTTGCAGGCTTCCAGCTGAGCCAGGAGGATCAGGACTACCTCGACGAGCTTGACGGCCAGATCACCGTAGCCGCCGCAAGCTACAGCTACGGCAGCGCGGACGAATATCTCCAGATGGCCTATGGCCCGGCAGCCACGCTGACGTCGTACCACGCCTTTGTCGAGCGGCAGATCACGGCCTCGGCCTATCTGCAGGTGCTCGTCGACGAGAAGCCCTACACCGAGGACGATATCAGCAAATACTATGACGACAACGCCGATTCCTACGCCGGAAACGGCATTGAAAAATCCGATGTGAAGATGGTGAACGTGCGCCACATCCTCATCCAGCCCGAAGGCAAGAATGACGACGGCACCTACACCGACGAAGCATGGGCAGAGGCCGAGAAGAAGGCCAACGACCTGCTGACCGAGTGGCAGAATGGCGAGCACACCGAGGATTCCTTCGCGTTCATGGCCGCGGAAAACTCGCAGGATCCCGGAAGCGTGGAAAACGGCGGCTTGTACGAGGATATCTATCCCGGCAAGATGGTCGACGAGTTTGACGCCTGGTGCTTCGATCCCGCCCGTCAGCCCGGCGACACCGGCATCGTCAAGACCAGCTACGGCTATCATATCATGTACTTCTCCTCCACGGGCGAACACGCGTACTGGTACGTCCGCGCAGAGGAGGACTATCTGAACGAGCTGTCCGTGAGCGTTCTGCAGGAGGTCGCGGCAAAGTTCGAGGTCACGGAATCCGAGCAGAACGCGGCCATCGTCGACATCATGCAGCAGAACTGACAAGCTGCCGGGAGGGAGTCCGCACATGAAACGCTTACTGTTTTTCATTAACCCGAACGCGGGCCACGCCGAGATCCGCAGCTCGCTTATGGAGGTGCTGGCGATCTTCTGCAAGGGCGGCTATGAGCCGACCGTACACATGACGACCGGGCCGCGCGATATCACGCGGCAGATCGCCGAACGCGGGACGCAGTATGACCTGATCGTCTGCACCGGCGGCGACGGGACGCTCAACGAGGCCGTCTCCGGCCTCATGGCGCTGCCGTATGAAAAACGCCCCCCGCTGGGCTACATTCCCGGCGGCACAGTCAACGACGTGGCCTCCACGCTGGGCCTTTCCAAGGACCCCATCCGCGCCGCGCAGGAGATCGTGGGGGGCAGATTATACCCGCTGGACATCGGCTCGTTCGGCCCCGACCGGTACTTTACCTATGTTGCCGCCTTCGGCATCTTTACGGACGTGCCGTATGAGACGCCGCAGGAGGACAAGCGCATCTGGGGCCGGCTTGCGTATATCATGAACGGCGCGGGCGCGCTCGGACGGCTGAAGCCCACGCACGTGCGCGTCTATTATGAAGACCGGAAGGAGGAGGCCGACGTGCTCGTCGGCCTCGTGACCAGCACGACCTCCGTCGGCGGCTTCAAGGCCACGAAGGATCTCGGCATCTCGCTCAACGACGGGCTGTATGAGATGATCCTCGTGCGCGCGACAAAAACGCTCGCAGAGTTCAATCTGGCCGCGACGCGTGCGCTGCGGCTGGATTTTGACAACGATTCGTTTATTTCCACGCAGACCGGCGCGCTGCGCTTTGAGTTCGACGAGCCGGTTTCCTGGACGGTCGACGGCGAATTCGGCGGCAGCGTCACCGAGGTCGAGATCCACAACGAGCACCGCGCGATCGACATCGTAGTTCCGTAAGGGAGGCGGCAGTATGAACCTTCGCTTTGCAGACGAGCACGACGCAGCCGCCTGTCTCGCCATTTACGCACAGTATATCGACACTTCTATCACGTTTGAGACGGCGCTGCCGTCCGAAGACGAGTTTGCCGGACGCATCCGCAGCTACGGCGCGGTCTACCCGTGGCTGATCGCGGAGGAGGAGGGAAAAATCCTCGCCTACGCCTACGCCCACCGCGCGCAGGAGCGTGCCGCCTATGACTGGAACGCGGAGCTTTCCGTCTACGTTTCGAAAAACGCGGCGGGAAGGGGTCTCGGTACGAGGCTCTACCGGGCGCTTCTGGCGCTGCTCAAGGAGCAGGGCGTCCGCACGGCCTACGGCGTTGTGACCATGCCGAACGACGCAAGCGCTGCCCTGCACCGGAAGCTGGGCTTCGGGCTGCTGGGGACGTATCACAATACCGGCTACAAAAACGGCCGCTGGCGCGATGTGGTCTGGTTCGAAAAGCACATCGGCTCGTTTGACGGCGTGCCGGAGCCGATCCGCCCCATCGGCCAGCTCGCAGACCGCGAAGCGGTCCTGCGGACGATTTGAAAAACAGCCTCCTGTTCAGCACAGGGGGCTGTTTTTTGCGGGACTGCTTTCAGCTGTTACGGCTTCTCCAGATCGTCTGCCAGCTTTTGCAGCGGCAGATGGCGCAGGAGCAGGCTGACGGGGTTGAGCTCGGAGGCCGCCGTTTTCGCGCCTGCCGCCATGAACAGGCGCAGCGTGCTGCCCAGCGCACTGCGCGTGGGCTTGTCCAGCGTCCGGTATTTTTTGAGCATGGCCGCCGCCGTTTTGAGTCCGCCCTCCTTGAGGTCGGTCAGCGTCCCGGCGTCGGTGCAGGTGAGGATGTCGAACAGCGCGTCGGTAAAGGCCACGCGCTGCTCCGGGCTCAGGGAGAGGATGAACGTGCGGATCGTCTCGTCGACGAGCTTGCCGCCCTCGGTGAGATCCGGAAGATGCTCGAATTTCTCCCCGCGCACCTGCCACGAGAAGCCGTCGTGCTGCCACAGACCGCTCTGCGTGCTGCGCACGACCTCATAGCGCTCCTCATGCTCGAGAAGCATTCCGACGACGGACGATTCCGGCAGGATCGTCGTGATCTTATCCGCGACGCGCCTGTGCTCCGGCAGGCCGAGCAGCGACGTGCGGAAGCCGGGGCCGTCGTTATTGAACACGCGCATGAGCTGGTTCTGCACGGCTTCGCCGCAGAACACCGCGCTGTAGACCGCGAGATTGCCGCCCTTGGAGTGCCCGCCCACGCGAAGCGGATGCGACGGAAGCGCCGCGGCTGCCGCGGCCAGATACTCCGCCGCCATCCTCTGCGCCGGGACGACCGGCAGAAAGGCCAGATTGAAATCCTCCTTCCAGCCGACGATGGTGTCGTCCGTGCCCCGGAAGGCGATATAGGCCGTCTTGTCCGGCAGAAGCGCCGTCAGTGCGGAAAACTGCGTCTGCGTTTCTTCATCGGTACGGCTGACATAGGCGCAGAGCGTCAGATCGGAAAAGCGGCGGCTCGCGGCCATTTTGTGCCCCAGCTCCGGGATCTGCTCCGGCACGAGCACGCCCATCGTCTCCTGCGGCCTTGCCACGTCGTACTTCTGCATGGCCTCCGGCAGAGAAACGGGCGCGGAAAAGTCCGCCGGGACGATACCGGAAAAGTCCAGAAAGCAAAGCTCCGCCATCAGCAGATTGTCGACCTCGTTGAACCCGCGCTCGGCAAGCGTCAGATCGCCGCGCCAGTCCAGATAATCCAGAATGTTTGCCATGGAAATACCTCCGGAGTTTAGTGTACCCATCATACACAAATTTTACCGGAAAAACAACCAAATCGGGCAGAAAAAAGCCTTAATTTTTTCTGAATTCGTACAGCCTATAAACCTATTGACTTTATGGGTAATATGTGTTATGCTCAGGACATAAGAAAGAATTCCCTGCAAAGGAGCTGATATTGATGCAAGTCTATGCGGACAACGCAGCGACCACCAGAATGCACCAGACGGCCATCGACACGATGACCTATCACCTGAACAACACCTTCGGCAACCCGTCGAGCCTCTACACCATCGGCCAGCAGGCCAAGGAGGTGCTCGAGACGGCGCGGGCCGATATGGCCGCCTGCTTCGGCGCGCAGCCGCGCGAGATCTATTTCACCTCCGGCGGCAGCGAGGCCGACAATCAGGCCATTACCTCCGCCGCCTATCTCGGCGCGCGCAAGGGCAAAAAGCACATCATTTCCACCACGTTTGAGCATCACGCCGTCCTGCATACCCTGAAGCGGCTGGAAAAGCAGGGCTTTGAGGTAACGCTTCTGGACGTGCACGCGGACGGCCTTGTCTCGGCACAGCAGATCGCGGATGCCATCCGCGATGATACCTGCCTCGTGACCATCATGTTCGCCAACAACGAGATCGGCACCATTCAGCCGATCGAGGCAATCGGCGCGGTCTGCCATGAACGCGGCGTGCTGTTCCACACCGACGCGGTGCAGGCGGCGGGCCACGTGAAGATCGACGTGAACGCGATGCATATCGATCTGCTGAGCCTGTCCGCGCACAAGTTCCACGGCCCGAAGGGCGTGGGTATGCTCTACGCGCGGCGCGGCATCATCCTCACGAACCTCATCGAGGGCGGCGCGCAGGAGCGCGGCAAGCGCGGCGGCACGGAGAACGTCCCCGGCATCGCGGCCATGGCGGCGGCCTTGACGGAAGCGTGCGCCAACATGGACGAGAATACAAAGAAGGTCACGGCCCTGCGGGACAAGCTCATTGACGGCATTTCCAAAATTCCGCACTGCGCGCTCAACGGCGCGCGGGAGCCGAGACTGCCCGGCAATGTGAACTTCTGCTTTGAGGGCATCGAGGGCGAGAGTCTTCTGCTGCTGCTCGACGCGAAGGGCATCAGCGCGTCGTCCGGCTCCGCCTGCACATCCGGTTCGCTCGACCCCAGCCATGTGCTGCTGGCCATCGGACGGCCGCACGAGGTCGCGCACGGTTCGCTGCGCCTGACCATCTGCGAGGACAACACCGAAGAGGAAATCGACTATATCCTTGCCGAGCTTCCGCCGATCGTGGACGATCTGCGGAATATGTCGCCGGTCTGGAAGGACCTGATGAGCGGCAAACGGCAGTTTACGCTGTAAGGAGGGCTTTTATCATGGCACTGTATACCGAAACCGTCATGGATCATTTCATGCACCCGCGCAATGTCGGCGAGATCGCAGACGCGGACGGCGTCGGCGAGGTCGGCAACGCCAAGTGCGGCGATATCATGAAGATGTACCTGAAGATCAAGGACAATAAAATCGAGGACGTGAAGTTTGAGACGTTCGGCTGCGGCAGCGCGATCGCCTCAAGCTCCATCGCGACGGAGATGATCAAGGGCCGGACGCTGGAGGACGCGCTGGCGCTGACCAATCAGGAGGTCGTCGACGCGCTGGGCGGCCTGCCTGCGCACAAGCTGCACTGCTCCGTTCTGGCCGAGCAGGCCATTAAGGCTGCGGTCTCCGATTACTACCGCCGCCGCGGCATCGACCCCACCCCCATCGTGGGCGAGATCAAGGATGCCGACGAAGCACACGAGCACGGCGTCTCCGAAGAAGACGAATAAGTTAAGATAACGAAATCTCCTGCCTCTTTCGGGAAGCAGGAGATTTTTTTATGCTCTGTTCTTTTTATGCTTTGTTTTTCTGTTCCGGCTTTGCGCAAGAGCCGGCGCAGTGGGTGCAGTCCCCGCCGCAGCCGCCGGTCTTTCCTTTTTGAATTGCCCGCACAGCAAAAAACACCGCTATGACGAGCAAAAGGAACACAAGAACCGTGCCTATGTTCAGCTTATCCATCATATAAACAGCGACCCCATGCCGTACACAAGCCCCGCCATCAGCCACGCGATGACGCACTGACCGATGACGACACCTGCCGCCCATTTGCCGCCAAGCTCGCGCTTTACGGACGCAATGGCCGCCACACACGGCGTGTACAGCAGGCAGAACACAAGCAGGCTTACGGCGGAAAGCGGCGTCAGCAGCGTTGTAAGCGCCGTGGAGGAACCGAACAGCACCGTCAAGGTAGACACCACGCTTTCCTTTGCCATAAAGCCCGTGATGAGCGCCGTAGAGACGCGCCAGTCGCCAAAGCCGAGCGGCGCAAAAATCGGTGCAATCCACCCGGCGACGACCGCCAAAATGCTGTCTTTGGAATCGGAAACGATGTTAAAGCGCAGGTCAAACGTTTGCAGGAACCAAATGATGATGGTCGCAACAAAAATGACCGTAAAAGCGCGCTGTAAAAAGTCCTTCGCCTTTTCCCACAAAAGCTGTGCCACGTTTTTCGCGCCCGGCATGCGGTAGTTCGGCAGCTCCATCACAAACGGTACGGCCTCACCCTTAAACATCGTGCCGCGCATGAGCAAAGCCATCAAAATACCGACCAAAATGCCGGTGAAATACAAAATGACCATCACAAGTGCACCCTTGCCCGGGAAAAACGCCGCCGCAAAAAAGCTGTAAATCGGCAGCTTTGCGGAGCAACTCATAAACGGCGTGAGCAGAATCGTCATTTTACGGTCGCGCTCGGAAGGCAGCGTGCGGCTCGCCATCACACCCGGAACGGTGCAGCCGAAGCCGATGAGCATCGGCACCACACTGCGGCCGGAAAGTCCGATTTTGCGCAATAACTTATCCATCACAAACGCCACGCGCGCCATGTATCCGCTGTCCTCCAGCATGGAGAGGAAGAAAAACAGCGTCACAATGACCGGCAGAAAGCTCAAAACGCTGCCGACGCCGGTGAAAATACCATCGATGACAAGCGAGTGCAGCACAGGGTTCACGTTCGCTGCCGTCATGCCGCGGTCGACAATATCCGTCAGCGCGCCGATGCCCATGTCCAGTAAATTCGATAAAAACGCGCCGATGACGTTAAACGTCAGCCAGAATACAAGACCCATAATGCCGATAAACGCCGGTATTGCCGTGTATTTGCCGGTCAAAATGCGGTCTATCGCCACGCTTCTTGCGTGCTCGCGGCTTTCCTTCGGCTTTACGACCGCAGCGCCACACACTTTTTGAATGAAGCTGAAGCGCATGTCGGCAATGGCGGCGGCGCGGTCGAGCCCGCGTTCCTTTTCCATCTGCGTGATGATGTGCTCCAGTGTCTCCTTTTCGTTCTGGTCGAGGTTCAGCCGGTCCAAAACAAGCTGATCGCCCTCGGCGAGCTTGCTCGCCGCAAAGCGTACCGGGATGCCCGCATCGTGGGCATGGTCTTCAATGAGGCTCATAATGCCGTGTAAACAGCGGTGTACCGCGCCGTTGTGGTCGTTCACATCGCAGAAGTCCTGCCGTCCCGGCGCTTCCCGGTACTTTGCCACGTGCACAGCGTGGTCGATAAGCTCCTCAATACCCTCGTTTTTCGCGGCGGAGATCGGCACCACGGGGATGCCGAGCATCTCCTCCATCTCGTTCACGCGCACAGAGCCGCCGTTTTGGCGCACCTCGTCCATCATATTGAGCGCCAGAACCATCGGCACATCCAGCTCCATCAGCTGCATCGTCAGGTACAAATTGCGTTCTATGTTCGTCGCGTCCACAATGTTGATGATGCCGCGCGGGTGCTCATCCAAAACGAAGCGCCGCGTGACGAGCTCCTCGCTCGAGTATGGCGACATGGAGTAAATGCCCGGCAGGTCCGTGACGAGCGTGTTTTCCACGCCGCGTATCGCACCGTCTTTGCGGTCCACCGTCACGCCCGGAAAGTTGCCCACGTGCTGGTTAGAGCCCGTCAGCTGATTAAACAGCGTCGTTTTGCCGCAGTTCTGATTGCCCGCAAGTGCAAAGGTCAGCGTTTCTCCGGGCGGCAGCGGCTCGCCGGTCTGCACGTGGTACTTGCCGCCCTCGCCGAGACCCGGGTGAAAAATCGGGCGCCGCATTGGCTCCGTTATCGTGTCGCGAATTTTATCGATCTCTATTTTTTCCGCATCGGCAAGGCGCAGCGTCAGCTCGTAGCCATGTATGCGCACCTCAACGGGGTCGCCCATAGGTGCGAATTTCACCATGGTGACGTCCGCCTTCGGAATGAGCCCCATATCCAGAAAATGCTGGCGCAGCGCGCCCTCGCCGCCAACGGTCGTCACCGTTGCCGTTTTGCCGATCGGCAGGTCTTTCAGTGTCATGCTCTTGCCCCTTTTCTATCCCGATTAGACGTTTTAAGTCTATTATGTTGCTCGGAATTTGTCAAGGGCATTTCTACGCAAAAGCACGCTTATATCTGCGTTTAGCCCCAGATAAAGCGTGCTTTTACACTCTGTTTCGCTGTTATTCGCCCAATTTTGCGCTATGGATCGTTGCGGTCATTTCTTTGTGCCACACACCTACGCGGAACGCTGTGAAAAGCTACGCGCAAAGCACAAGCAATGTCATGATTGCGCACACAGCTACGCAGATTTTCCGGTGGTTTTTCCAAAGTTTACGCATACTACCTCCCCCTTTTCGCCCTCAGTACAGCATGGCGCGAAACAAGGTGTCAAGATGGCTGTGAAACGTTTGCGCTTATGTGAAGTATTGCGTCTGTGACGCAAAGTGAAGTTAGACTTTTTCCGCTTCCTACTAATAGGGAAAATCCCGCAAAGGTTTCCATCTTTAGGGAAACTTCGCGGGAATGTTTACGGATTGTTCATATTTGAGATACACAGGTGCAATAGTAATGATTATTTAGTGATATATTCGGCTGTGCCGAATATGAAAGATTGCTGACGCATTGTAATAATTTTTCGCTTACGCGAAGCGTATATCATCTGTTCTCGCAGAAAACGGATAGTATTGAAAAAAAGAGTTTTGTCAAAAGACAAAACTCTTTTTTGGTGGGCCATCAGGGACTCGAACCCTGGACCAACCGGTTATGAGCCGGTAGCTCTGACCAACTGAGCTAAAGGCCCTTTTGAAACAATAAGCTGTCAGAATGCTGACAGCTTATTGTTGAAAGGTGGCTCCCCAAGTTGGACTCGAACCAACGACCCTGCGGTTAACAGCCGCAT
>ERZ857882.4933-NODE-4933-length-10969-cov-6.724116_pt1 | contig 10969 bp, 4 predicted proteins | sample MGYA00519697_ERZ857882 | MGnify/ENA primary metagenome ERZ857882 (study PRJEB31778, sample SAMEA3449373) | human gut metagenome | biome: human gut; feature: human-associated habitat; material: faeces | place: United Kingdom | collected 2010/2012 ... | reverse complement strand
TTGCCTTTCCGCTGTGCTATTCTCTGCCGCTGCGCCGGCTGACGAAGCGCTTCGTCAAGTCCGGCAGCGCGCTGGCGGGCTATGTCGGCGCGGACCGTCTGCGCCGCAGCAACTGCGTCATCCTCACCGATACCGACCTCTTTCCGCCGGGAACGGTCAGCCTGAACGGGCTGAAGATCTACGGCGAGGAGAGCGGCAAGGTCATCTCCTACGCCGCCACGATGGCGCACGCCTCGCAAAGCGGCCTGAGCCGCCTGTTCGACACGCTTTTGGAGGGCGAGGGCGGAAGACTCGAGCCGCTCGACGATCTGAGCTTTTATGAGGAGGGCGGCGTCTCCGGCCTTATCCACGGCGAAACGGTGCTCTTCGGCACCGCCGCCTTCTGCCGCAAGATGCACGTCACGATGCCCGGCGGCCTGAGCCTCAAGACCGGCGCGTTCCTCGCCGTGGACGGCACGCTCATCGCCATCTTTGCCGTCAAGTACACGGCGGCGGAGAATGTGGACTGGGCGCTCCACGCGCTCAAGCGCAGCCGCATCACGCCCGTGCTCGCCGTGCGCGACGGCAGCATCACGCCCGCGCTTTTGAAGCGCAAGTTCGGCACCGACGCCCGCGCGGTCTATCCCACCGTCTCCACGCGCCTTGCGCTCTCGGAGAAGGACGGCGAGCATCCCTATGCGCTGCTCTACCGCGAGGGGCTGATGCCCTACGCCGAGATCGCCGTCGGCAGCAAGCGTCTGGTCCACGCCGTGCGCGTGGCCGCCGTGCTCTCGCTCGGGAGCAGCGCCGTGTCCGCGCTGCTGGCGTTTTACCTCACCTTTGTCGGCGCGTACAGTGCGCTCACACCGGTCTCGATGCTGCTCTATCTGCTCCTCTGGGCGCTCGCGGCGCTCATCGAGGGCTTCTGGGCGGACCGTTATTGAGCATTTTTAGCAAAAATGGCTATCAAACTTCTAAAATTACAATAGTTGTATTGACGGAAAGAATATTATATAATTGAGCTGTTGAAGTGACTTCCCGCAAGGGAATTACGATCTGGAAGGAGACATGAACCCCTATGAGTGCAAAAGACATTCGCAATATCGTGCTGCTCGGCCATGGCGGAAGCGGCAAGACCACCCTCGCTGAGAGTATGCTGTTCATGACCGGCGGCACCGACCGCTTCGGCAAGGTCACCGACGGCAACACCACCTGCGACTACGACGCGGAAGAGATCAAGAGAAACATCTCCATCTCCCTCGCCGTCGCCCCCGTGAAGTACAAGAACGTGAAGATCAACGTGCTCGACACTCCGGGCAACTTTGACTTCGCAGGCGAAGTTCTCTCCGGCATCCGCGCGGCCGAGTGCGCCGTGCTGGTCTGCGGCGCGAAGGACGGCCTGAGCGTCGGCGCGGAGCGCGCCTGGAAGATGCTCGGCAATAAGCCCCGCATGATCTTCATCAACCGCACCGACGAGGAGAACAGCGACTACAACGCCTGCTTCGACGCCCTCAAGGGCAAGTTCGGCACCGCTGTCGCGCCCATCGTCGCCCCCATCATCGACGGCAGCAAGAAGGTCACCGGCATCGTCGACCTGCTGCACAACAAGGCCTATGAGGTCAAGGGCGGCAAGGCTGCCGAGTGCGCCATTCCCGCCGACATCGCCGACGAGGTCGAGACCCTGCGTGCCGAGCTGATGGAAGCCGCCGCCGGCGCCGATGAGGAGCTGATGGAGAAGTTCTTCGAGACCATGGAACTGTCCGCCGAGGATATGGCTAAGGGTCTGAAGATCGGCGTCCGTGAAGGCACCGTGTGCCCCGTGCTGTGCGGCTCCGCCGTCACCGGTATGGGCGTTGACATGCTGATGCAGACCATCGTGGATCTGGTCCCCGTAGCCACCGACATGCCTGCCGAGGCTGCCCAGGACGACGACGGCAACGCCATCGAGGTCGCCTATGATCCCAACGGCACCACCGCCGCCTTCGTGTTCAAGACCATCTCCGACCAGTACGGCAAGTTCTCCATGATCAAGGTCATCCGCGGCAAGGTCACCAGCGATATGTCCCTGTACAACATGACCACCGGCAACACCGAGAAGCTGGGCCGTCTGTACGTCATGAAGGGCAAGAAGACCGAGGAGACCAAGGAGATCTGCTGCGGCGATATCGGCGCCATCGGCAAGATGGACAAGGTCAAGACCGGCGACACCCTGTGCGAGCCCAAGACCTATGTGAAGTTCGCGCCTCTGGCCTTTGCCCCCGCCTGCTACGAGCGCGCCATCTCCCCCAAGACCAAGCAGGAGATCGAGAAGCTGGGCACCGGCCTGAACAAGCTGAACGAGGAGGACCCCACCTTCTCCGTCACCAACAACGCCGAGACCCACCAGACCGTGATCTCCGGCGCCGGCGATATCCAGATCGACGTGCTGTGCAGCAAGCTGAAGTCCCGCTTCGGCGTGGATGCCGAGCTGGATACCCCCCGTGTTGCCTACCGCGAGAAGATCCGCAGCACCGTCCGCAAGCAGGGCCGCTATAAGAAGCAGACCGGCGGCAGCGGTCAGTTCGGTGACGTTCACATTATCTTCGAGCCCCAGAGCGAGCAGGAGGATATGATCTTCGAGGAGAACGTGTTCGGCGGCTCCGTGCCCAAGAACTACTTCCCCGCCGTGGAAAAGGGTCTGCGCGAGAGCTGCCTGCACGGCGTGCTGGCCGGCTATCCCGTGGTGTTCCTGAAGGCCACGCTGGTGGATGGCTCCTACCACCCCGTTGACTCCTCCGAAATCGCGTTCAAGCTGGCCGCCAACCTGGCGTTCAAGGCCGCGCTGCCCGAGGCCAAGCCCGTGCTGATGGAGCCCATCGGCGAGCTGAAGGTCACCGTACCCGACAACTTCGTGGGCGACGTGATGGGCGACCTGAACAAGCGCCGCGGCCGTGTGATGGGCATGAACCCCACCGGCGACGGCGAGACGGTGCTGGAGGCCGAGGTCCCCATGGCCGAGATGATGAGCTACGCCATCGACCTGCGCTCCATGACCCAGTCCCGCGGTACGTTCACCTTCACCTTCGTCCGCTACGAGGACTGCCCCGCTGCGGCACAGGAGAAGGCTATCGCCGCCGCCAAGGCGCTGGCCGAGGCCGAGTAAAGCCCCTACGACACAAAAAACATCCGTCCGGATCGGACGGATGTTTTTTTTGCTCCGTGCTTATTGCAGCGCTGTCAGCACCTTCTGGGGGAAGGGGTAGTTCCGCTGGACAAAGCGGATATCCGCGCCCAGCGAGGCGTCCGTCTCCAGCAGGGCCACCCGGACGGCGCCCATGCAGGTGACGTGGATGCTTCGCAGATAGCCGTTCCGCACCTCCAGCACCACCTCCCCGCCGGTGAGGGTCACATGCTGGGACTGGATGTCCGGGGCAATGGCGGCGGCAAAGTCCGCTGCGCCCGCCTCATCCAGCAACAGGGTGTAGACCTCCGCCCCGCCGGAACGGGTGCAGGCGGCGTCGCCGCTGAGCACCAGCTGGTAGGCCAGCTCAATGAGCCGGGACTGCTCCGCAGCGCTGTCGCCCGCGGTGAGGGTGCGTCCCTCCGCATCGCACAGCTTGCCGCCGGAGAAGTACAGCGTCAGGCTGCCCCGGCGAACGCAGGAGAAGTCCAGCCCGCTGATGGTGCGGCGGTCATACTGCACCGTATCCCGCAGCACCAGCGGGCCGCAGTCCGCCGTCAGGGTCAGGTCGGCGGCCAGCACGTCGCCACCCCGCAGGGAGGCCCACGCCCGCAGCAGGCGGAGTGCGTCTCCGGTGGGGAGCGTCCCCTCCGGCGTTCCGCCGGCGGCGATGGCGTCCGTCACCGCTGCGGGCACAGCCGGCGCGTCCGTCCTGTCCGGGCTCAGGAAGTCCACCCGGATGGTCAGATCGTCCGCCTCCCCGGCGGTAAGGGTCAGCGAGACGGCGCGGCCGTCCTCCGTCGTCAGCGCCATGGTCAGGCCGGAGATACCGGACGTGTCCGCAAAGCCCTCCGGCAGCAGCGCCAGCAGCGCCGCCGTGTCCGTCTCACCCAGCGTCATGGTGTAGCTGCCGCCTTCACCGGCCCGCTGATACTCCACATGGGCCTTGCGGAACAGCAATGCTGCCTGAGACGGGGATAGGATGCCCTCCGGGCGGAAGGCGCGGCCATTCTCCAGATACACCGTGCCATCGGCACAGTAGACGCTGACGCCCTCCCACGTTATGGTGGTGACGGCGGTGCCGCTGACCTTGGCGCGGTACACATCGGCCCGGTAGGAGGCGTCTCCGGTGTCCAGATGGACGGTCATGGCCGCAGGGGTGTCCCGCAGCGCCGATGTCAGCATGCGGCAGGCCTTCAGGCCATCGCCCAGACCGGTGACGGCGAGGATCACCGCCATGGCGGCGGCAATGCCCGCCGCCATACCCGCCGGGATCCACCAGCGGCGCTTTTTCTGCCGGACGGGGGGTGCAGGTTCATCGGATGCCGCCTGCGGGGCCGCCGTCTGCGACGCCTGCACCGCAGGGCTCTCTGCCGCAGGGGCCTCCGCCGCCCTGGCAGCCTTTTTCCGCCGCCTGCGGCGGAGGAGCAGGACGGTCAGCACCACGGCAAGGCACGCGCCTGCCGCCGCAGCGGCCATCCACCACACCGGCGAGGATGTGACGGCGGCGAATAGGGGGCTGCGTCCCTCCACCGCAAAGGTCAGGTAGCTGCCCACGGTGCCGCAGTCCACCGCCTGCCAGCCGCTGCCATCGTTGACGTAGATGGTCAGGCGCGACGCCCCCTCCGGCGGCAGATAGCGCAGGGTGTGCTGCGCCTGACCGTCATCGGGCAGGGACACCTGCCACTGCTCCAGCACCTGCCGGTTCACGGCGGCGGGGGGCAGGCGCCCCTCCTGCCAGTAGGCCCACCAGCCCGCCAGCAGACTGCCCTCCGTGATGTGGAACGCCTCCGGCGTCAGCTCACGGGCGGTGGCGATCAGGCTGTTGTCGCCGCTGAACAGGCCCTCCGCCAGAATGACGGAGCGCCCGTCCTCCCGGCTTTGCTGGGAGGACAGCGCGGGCATGTAGGCGTCGTACACGGCGGTGACTGTCGTGTCGAACCGCAGATCCCGCAGGTCGCTGCGATCCCAGTGGGCGTAGCTGCCCTCCTTGGCCGGGAGGGCCGGGAACACGCTGCTGTTGAAGGAGTCGCCGTAGGAAAAGCTGCGGCTGCTGACCACCGCGCCGTCCTGCACGAAGGACAGGGTGAACCGCTTCATGCCATCGGGCACGGCGGTGCTTGCGGCCATAACGGCGAAGTCCACCGGCTCGGCCCGGCCTCCGAAGCTCTGGCGGTTGATGCCCGCCAGCGTGTCGGAGACGAAATAATTCCGCGCAAACGTGCCGGTATCAATGCCGGATACCGCGCCCTCATACTGCTGGCAGGCGGTGATGTCCACCAGCGACCAGCAGTCCGCCACGGTGCTGGCGCCGCCGTCGGATTTCTCCGCCGTACCGCTGCCCACGATGCCGCCCACATACCGCTTGCCGCTGATGGCGCACTTGGCATAGCTGCTGCGGACGGTGGCGGCAGTAAGACCGGCGATGCCGCCCACATAGCTGCCGCTGCCGCTGACGACGCTGCCGTAGTTCTCGCAGCCGGTGATGAAGCCCAGATCCATGCGGCCCGCGATGCCGCCCACGTTGCTGCGCTTGGCGGTGACGGCGCCCTCATTGACGCACCGCTGCACAATGGCCTTGTACTCGTACTGACGGCGGTAGCTGCCGCTGAGATCGGCGCTGACATCGTCCTCCGGGTCGAGGCCGTACTCCACGGCCATAGAGCCGGCGATGCCGCCGGTATTGCTGTCGCCGTCCACGCTGCCGCTGTTGCGGCAGTCGGAGGTTTTGCCCAGCGTTACGCTGTCCACGTTGACCTCCGATGTGTCGGAGACAAGGGAGGAGGGATCGCTGGCGGCGCTGATGGCGGCCAGCATGGTGTTGGACAGCCGGTTGAACTGCTCGTTGACGGCCTTGATATCCTCCGCCACCGCGTCCGCCGAACCGGCGGCCGCGCCGTTCAGCTGCTCCAGCAGCCGCCCGAAGCCGTGGACGGCGGCCGCCAGATCGCCGGGCTTGGAGATGTTGTCCTTGAGATAGTCGTTCATGTCGCTGAGCTGGCCGGACAGGTCGCCGGAGCCGTCCTGCGCGTCGCTGACGGCCTGATCCGTCAGCCGCCGCAGCTCGTACAGCTGCCGGTTCATCTCCGACAGATAGTCGGTGTCGCTGATCCGGATGTAGGGCTCGATCTGCCCCGCGATGCCGCCCACGTCCTTGCGGCCGCATACCGCACCGTCATTGGTACACTGGCGCAGCTGGCCGCAGCTGCGGCCCACGATGCCGCCGGTGTTGTAGCCGATGTGCTGATAGCCCACAGCCCCGTGGTTCACGCAGTCCGATACCGTCCCGGCACTGTACCCGGCGACGCCGCCGGTGTCCGTGACGGAGGTGCCTGCGTTGAGTCGGCTCAGGGCGGACAGATCCATGGTCAGCGACAGCGCCAGATCGTCCAGATCGATGCGGGGATCGGTGCTCTCCACGTTGACGAAGGCGTTGTTCTCGCAGGAGGCGATGAGCCCCTCATTGTACCCGGCGATGCCGCCGGTCATGACCTCGCCCGCCGCCGCACCGGCGGCCTGACAGCTCAGGATGCTGCCGGCGGCCATGTTGGCCCCGGCGATGCCGCCAATGCTGCTCTTGCCGGACACGGTGCCGGTAAAGCTGCAATTTTCGATGGTGCCCCGGTTCTCGCCGGCAATGCCGCCGGCGCTTCGGGCGTCGCCCTCCGGCGTCACCGCGCCCTCGGCCCGGAGGTCACGGACAACGCCGCCCGCCTGCACCACGCCGAACAGTCCGGCGGGGGACAGACTGCCGCAGACGCGGATGCCCCGGATGGCGTGGCCCTGCCCGTCAAACACGCCCCCGAAGGAGGGAATGGGCAGGAACGACCCGTCCGACAGCGTCAGGTCACAGTCCAGCACCACTGTTCTGCCCCGTGACCATGTGTCCAGCGCGCAGCGTGCGGCCAGCTCGGCCAGCTCGGCCTCGCTGCCGATGTGGATGACCTCCGCGTCCTGTGCGGCGTAGCTCCGGGCCGGGAGCAGGCAGGCGGTCAGCAGCAGCGCCGCCAGCAGCGCCCCGCAGGCCCGGCGTATATCAAGCTTCTTCATGGCGGTCAGCCTCCTCTCCCTCCGCACCGGATACCATGGTCAGGTCGACATCGCCCTCCACCGTGGCGCGCATGATGCCCCGGACAGTGCCGTTGATGTGTCCGTATACCAGTCCGTTCACCGTCATGCTGCCGTGACCGGCCTTTTTGGCCACCACGGACGGTACGGAGAAGGAGGTCTTGTCGATGATCCGGCTGCCGATAAGCAGTATCTGGGGCAGGGCGAACATGACGATGATGATGGAGATCACCGTGCCCCGGCCCAGACTCTCACCGATACCGGCGATGGTGGGCTCGGAGGTCATGCTGCCGATGAGGAAGCCGCAGATGGACATGATGGCGCCGGAGGTGATGATGGTGGGGAACGCGAAGTTCAGCGTCTCCACGATGGCGCTGCGCTGGGCCATCTTCACCTTCAGCTCCTGATAGCGGCTGGCAATGACGATGGCGTAGTCGATGTTGGCGCCCATCTGGATAGAGCTGACGATCAGATAGCTCAGGTAGAACAGGTATTTCCCGGTAATGGCCGGGAAGGAGAAGTTGATCCAGATGCAGCCCTGAATGACCAGGATCAGCAGCACCGGCATACCGGCGGACTTGAAGGTGAACAGCAGCACCACCATGACCACCAGAATGGACACGACGCTGACCACCTTGTTGTCGATGGCAAAGGACTTCTCGAAGTCGTACTCATTGGTGGAGTCGCCGGCCAGATATACCTGCTGGCCGGGGTAGCAGGACTGGGCGATGTCCAGTATTTTGTCGGTGAAGGCGTATGTCTCGTCGCCGCTTACCGGCAGCGTCAGATACACCAGCATCCGGCTGTATGTGTCGCTCTGCAGCTGGTTCTTGGCACTGCGCATCTGGGTCTGGGCGCTCTGCAGCATGGCGGTCTGGTCGGCGCTGAGGGTCACCACACCGGCGTCCACCTGCTCGCACACGAACAGGAACATGTCCAGCAGCGGCACCCTGTAGGTGGACAGCTTGCCCACCAGCCGTCCGTAGTCGCCGTCCATGGCGGCGTAGGCGGCGTACACCAGCTGCGCCGTCTCGTAGTCCAGTCCCGCCAGCTCCGCGAACTGCCGGGGCGTCAGACTGTCGGCCAGCATGTAGCCGTCCAGTGCCTCGATGTTCACCAGCCCCATGGTGTGATCCACCTCGTCGTACTGCTCCAGCTCCGCCAGCAGGGCGCGCTCCCGGTCATAGTCCCCTGCCGGCACCATCAGCGCCAGCATATTGCTGGAGGTGAAGGTGTCGTCGATCATCTGCTGGGCGATCTGGCTCTCGTTCTGCTTGGGGGTGGTCAGCAGACTGTAGCCGTAGGCGTAGGGGCAGCGGGACGACAGGAAGAAGCCCGCCGTGATGAGCAGCGCGAAAATAACGGGCACCACATGCCGCGTGGCGTAGTCGAACCTGCCCACAAAGGGGATCTTGGGCACGAAGCTGCGGTGCGGCGTCCGGTCAATGAGGGGCCCGAACAGCATCAGCAGCCCCGGCATCACCACAAAGGCGGACAGCAGCGCGAACAGGATGGATTTGATCAGGCACAGGGCCATGTCCGGGCCCAGCCTGAACTGCATGAACAGCATGGCCACCAGACCGCCGATGGTGGTCAGGCTGCTGGCGCCGATCTCGGGGATGGACTTGCTGAGGGACACGATCACCGCCTCCCGCAGCGCCAGCAGGCGGTGCTCCTCCTTGAAGCGGTTGCAGAAGATGATGGCGTAGTCGATGGACAGCGCCAGCTGTAGAATGCTGGTGACGGAGTTGGACACGAAGGAGATCCTGCCCATGAGGAAGTTGGTGCCCTGGTTCAGCACCAGCGCCACCACGAAGGTCAGCAGCAGCACCGGCACCTCGCCGTATGTCTCGGAGGTGAACAGCAGCACCAGCACGATGACAATGGCCACATAGATCATGATGATGCTGATCTCGTGGTCGATGGTCTCCCGCAGGGTGTTGCCCAGATCCGTGGATATGTACAGGTCATAGCTGCTCAGCAGCTCCTTCACCGCCTCCAGCGATGTCAGGCAGGCATCGTCATCCTCGTCGTAGGCAAAGGTGACGGAGAACAGGGCGGACAGGGCGTTGTAGTGGTCGGTGGTCTCGTCGTAGTCCACGCTCTGCACACCCTCCACCTCCCGGATCTGAGCGGCCAGCTTCTCCGCCTGCGCCGGGGTGACGTTGGCCGTCATCACCTCCGCCGTGCCGTAGGTGATGAACTCCTCGTCCATCACGGCCAGTGCCTGCTTGGTCTGGGAGTCATCCGGCAGGTAATACGTCAGGTCGTTCTCCACCTCCACCCAGCTGCGGGAGACGGTGGAGAAAAGCAGGCCGATAATGGTGATCAGGAAGATAAGGCTGCGCTTGTCCACGATGAAGGTGGACAGCTTTTCCATAAAGGTCATGCCGCTTGCGTTGCTCTGGCTCATGACGTGTATATCTCCTCCTTCGATTTTTCAGATTACAGCAGATACAGGCCCCTTTTGCCGGGGCGGGGGAAGCAAGACCCGCCGGGAGAACCGCAGCTCCCCCGACGGGCGTTTTTTTACAGGTGCTCCAGCAGACCGATGACCAGCAGGTGCAGGGGGTAGTAGAGATAGAACAGCCACTTCATGACCCGGTTGATCCGGGGGCTGCGGCCCCGCTGCCCGTTGTAAAGCCGGAGGATGGGCAGGCTCAGCACCACACCCATCTGTACCAGACCGTATACCCAGTCCAGCGCCAGCGCGTACACAACGGCGTACAGCGCCACATAGAACGTCATCCACAGGCCCTGCTTTTTCAGGTCGCCCCGGTTGGTGCCGAAGGCCAGCACGCACAGCGATGCGATGCAGCTCCAGTCGCTGGGGAAGGTGATCAGGCAGATACCAACCACCAGCGCGGTCTTGGCGGCGGCGCTCAGGCGGTCGCTGTGGGCCACCCGCAGCATCACAAGGCCCCACGCCAGCGGCCACAGCACGCTGGTCTGGTTCAGCACCGCCCCGTAATAGAACGGGATAAAGGAGCGCCAGTCCACGAAGTCCGCTGAGGCGTACAGGTAGCAGAAGTGGGAGATCACCGCAAACACGAACAGCCGCGCCGTGTATTTGCGGACATCGCGGGTGTGGTGAAAGCCCTCCGCGATGAAGTAGCACATGATGGGGCAGGTCAGCCGCCCGATCAGGTGCATCGCCAGCGGCAGCCACTGCCGGGGATAGCCGGGGAACACCGCCCACGCGATGTGATCCGCCGTCATGGCCAGAATGGCGATGAGCTTGATGGTGTTGGCGTCCAGTCCTTTTTTGGCCACAGACGGCATGGCCGCGCCCTCCGCCGGCATCTCAGCCCCACAGGGTAGTCAGCATGGGGACTACCTGCTTCTTGCGGGACATGACGCCGGGCAGGAACACCGCGTTGTCCTTGGGCTCCACGGCGAAGGCGTTGCGGATGGTGTCGTCGCTGCCGATGTACAGCAGCTGGGTGCCCTCCTGCAGCACATCGGTGAGCATCAGGATCACCATGTCGTAGCTGTTGGCCTTCTGGGCCCTTCGCATGGCGCCCAGCAGCTCGTCCTTGCGCTCCATCAGGCTCTGGGAATCGATGCAGGTGACCTGCCCCACGCCCAGTACCTGCTCGGCAATGTGGAACTCCTTGAAGTCGCTGCGCAGCAGCTCCTCGGCGGACTTACTGTCGTTGCTGCCGCTGAACAGCTCCCGTCCCAGATCGGTGAGGGACACCTTGGCAATGCGGGCCAGCCGCTCGGCCATGGCGATGTCCCGCTTGGTGCAGGTGGGGGACT
>ERZ857882.4929-NODE-4929-length-10980-cov-4.459954_pt1 | contig 10980 bp, 5 predicted proteins | sample MGYA00519697_ERZ857882 | MGnify/ENA primary metagenome ERZ857882 (study PRJEB31778, sample SAMEA3449373) | human gut metagenome | biome: human gut; feature: human-associated habitat; material: faeces | place: United Kingdom | collected 2010/2012 ... | reverse complement strand
GCCGCCGACGGTCTCAATGCCCAGGGAAAGCGGCGTCACGTCCAGCAACAGGATGTCCTTGACCTCGCCGCCGAGCACGCCGCCCTGGATGGCCGCGCCAATGGCCACGCACTCGTCCGGGTTGATGCCCTTGAACGGCTCCTTGCCGGTGATGTTCTTGACCATCTCCTGCACGGCCGGGATGCGGGAAGAGCCGCCCACGAGCACGACCTTGTCGATTTGCGACGCCTTGAGCCCCGCGTCCTGCATGGCCTTCTGCACGCAGACGCGGGTCTTGTCGATCAGGTCGGCGATCAGCTCGTTGAACTTGGCGCGCGTGATCGTGATGTCAAGATGCTTCGGGCCGGAAGCGTCCATCGTGATGAACGGCAGGTTGATATTGGTCTGCATCACGCCGGACAGGTCGATCTTCGCCTTCTCGGCAGCCTCCTTCAGGCGCTGCATGGCCATCTTGTCGTTGCGCAGATCGATCCCGTTGTTCTTTTTGAAATCGTCCGCGATGTAATCCATCAGCCGCTGGTCGAAGTCGTCGCCGCCCAGGCGGTTGTTGCCCGCCGTGGCCTGCACCTCGAACACGCCGTCGCCGATCTCAAGGATCGACACATCGAACGTGCCGCCGCCCAGGTCGTACACAAGGATCTTCTGGTTCGTTTCCTTGTCCAGCCCATAGGCCAGCGACGCCGCCGTCGGCTCGTTGATGATGCGCAACACGTCCAGCCCGGCGATGCGCCCGGCGTCCTTGGTGGCCTGGCGCTGGCTGTCCGTAAAATACGCCGGCACGGTGATGACCGCCTGCGTGACCGTCTCGCCCAGATAGGCTTCCGCGTCCTGCTTGAGCTTTTGCAGAATCATCGCGGAGATCTCCTGCGGCGTATAGTCCTTGCCGTCGATGCGCACCTTGCGGTCGGAACCCATGTCGCGCTTGATCGAGGAGATCGTGCGCTCAGGGTTCGTGATGGCCTGCCGCTTGGCGATCGTGCCGACAAGACGCTCGCCGTCCTTGAACGCGACGACAGACGGCGTGGTACGCGCGCCCTCCGCATTGGGGATGACGACCGGTTGGCCGCCCTCCAGAATCGCCACGCACGAATTCGTTGTACCCAGATCGATACCGATGATCTTGCCCATAACTGTTATCCTCCTGCTTCTCTTTCCGAAACTTTATTATTCCGCGACCTTGACCATGCTATGACGGATGATCCGGTCGCCCACGCGGTAGCCCTTCTGAAACACCGCGATGATCTCTCCGCTCTCCCTGCCTTCCGCAGCCTCCTGCATGACCGCTTCGTGCAGCGCGGGATCAAACTTCCCGCTTGCATCGATCTCGGTCAGGTCCATCTTATGCAGCACGTCGAGCAACTGACGCTGCACCAGCTTCACGCCCTCGCGCCACGAGGCGTCATCCGCGGAATCGTTCTCCATGGCGCGATCGAAGTTGTCGAGCACCGGCAGCAGCGCGGTGATGCACTCGCGCCGCCCCTCGTCGAGGCTGTCGGTACGCACGGTGGCGTTGCGGCGGCGGAAGTTGTCGAAATCCGCCTGATTGCGCTGCAGCAGGGCGACGGTCTCGTCCCGCTCCTTCTGGAGCTTCTCGATGCGCGCGCGCGCCTCCTGCATCTGCTCGGCCGTGAGCACAAACGTTTCTCCGGCCTCCTGCTCCGCCTGTTCCGGCTGTTCCGGCTGGGCGGCCTCCGTTTCCTGCTGTTCGGCGGCCTCGTTGGCAGGCGTTTCCGCCTCCTTCTTCCTCTTGCTCAAAGCTCTACTTGTCCTCCTCGATATAGTTGCTCAGCACCTCGCTGAGGCTCCTGCGCATGAATTCCAATACGGACACGACCTTGCTGTAGTTCATCCGCGTCGGCCCGATCACGCCGAACGAGCCCATCGGCAGATCGCCGATGCGGTAGGTCGCCGTGACCACGCTGCAATCCTGCAGCGGCTCGAGGTCGTTCTCCGTGCCGATGGTGATGCAGAACTCAACCTGGCTCGCACGCTTGAGCATCCCGTACAGCGCGTCGCGCCCCTCGACCGCGGCGAGAAAGTTGCGCGCCTTGGTCATATCGCTGTACTCCGGATAGTGCAGCATGTTCGTCGCGCCGGAAAGCTCCACGCTGCGGGCGTTCGGCGCCATGCGGCGCTCGATGGTCTCCGCGACCTGCGACAGAAAGGCCCGCCGCTCGCGCAGCTCGGCGCCCAGTTCCTTCTGTATCTTCTCCGCCACCAGATCCATGCGGCAATCGTACAGCCGCGAGGTGAGCAGGCGGGAGAGCTTCTCCAGCTCGTCAGCATGGAGATGCTCCGGCACGCGGATGACCGCGTCGCGCGCAAAGCCCGTATCCGTCACCACGACGAGCAGCGCCCGCCCTTCCGTGAGCGGCACGAGCTGGATGTGGCGCAGCCGGTTGAATTCCAAAACCGGCGGCAGGACCATGGCGGTATACTGCGTTACCTCGGACAGCGCCTGCGCCGTCTGCTGCATCACCAGCTCCACGCCGTCGATGCGGCGGTCGAAATAGCGGCGGATCAGCCGCATCTCGTCCTCCGTGAGCCTGCTGCGGCGCATCATGCTGTCCACGTACAGCCGGTACGCCTTGTCGGACGGAACTCGCCCGGCGGAGGTGTGCGGCTGCTCCAGATAGCCCAGCTCCTCCAGATCAGCCATCTCGTTGCGGATGGTGGCGCTGGACAGGTTCAAGCCCGACCGGCGGCTGATCGAACGGGAGCCGACGGGCGCGGCCGAGAGCACATACTCGTCGATCACCGCTTTGAGAATCTGCAGCTTCCGCGCGTCCAGTTCCATCGGTTCCGCCTCCTTTCCGCCTTTGTTAGCACTCGAACCTTTTGAGTGCTAACCACTATGAACAGGATACCGCCTGCGGGGCGCAAAGTCAAGTAAGCCCTGTTTCAAAAATGTGACAATCCCGTGAATTCGGCCCTTCCGCCGTTGGGAGGGCCGCCGAGCCCGACCGTTTCGCCGCGCCGCATCGGCCGCCCGCTTTCCCAATCGTAGCAAGCGGCCCCGTCCGCCGCTTTGCCGTGCCGGCCTGTCGCTTTGCGCGGCCTGTGATATAATATCAGGCGGACGCGCGCTCTGCGGAAGACGGCCCTTCCACGTGGGGGAGCGACGCGCACGGCCGCCCGCATGGGCGCGCCGAATACCCGGCCGGACAACACTCAGCCCATACCGTATGGGCAGGACTTTGCATGCGAGGGGGCATGTTAAAATGATACGGAGGTTCATATGCGATGGAAAACAATGTCTATGGGTATGTGCGGGTTTCCAGCACAGATCAAAACGAGGACCGACAACTGGTGGCGCTTCGGGAGCGGGCCGTGCCGCCCAAGAACGTGTTCCTGGACAAGCAGTCCGGGAAGAGCTTCGACCGCCGGCAATACAACCGGCTTGTGAAAAAGCTCCAGCCGGCGGACCTGCTCTACGTGCTGAGCATCGACCGATTGGGGCGCGACTACGAGGAAATCCAGAACCAGTGGCGCATCCTGACCAAGGAAAAGGGGGTGGACATCTGCGTTATCGACATGCCGCTGCTGGACACCCGGCAGGACAGGGATCTGCTCGGAACGTTCATCGCGGATCTCGTGCTGCAAATCCTCTCCTTTGTCGCGCAGAACGAACGTGAAAGCATCCGCATCCGGCAACAGCAGGGCATTGCCGCGGCAAAGGCGCGCGGGGTCAAGTTCGGCCGGCCGGAAAAGAAGCCGCCGGATGAATTCGACGCCATTATCCGGGCATGGGAAAAGAAAAAACTTCCCCTTTCGGAAGTTCTGCAGCGATGCGATATGAGCGAAGCAACGTTTTACCGCAAACGAAAGGCGCTCCAGCAGGCACAGGAAGCGCCAGGCACCATCAGGAAATAGCCTCTCTCAATAAGCACACCTTTTGAGGCTTCAATTTTTTACTGGCCGTAGAAAGGTACACCTTTTGAAAGTTCATATTTTATTCATATTTTATCACAAATAAACGGCGGATTCAACCGTTTTACGGTGAATCCGCTAATTTTTTTACTTTTTTTTCCATTTTTTACGAGGGGAGAGTAAATCCACACGGGGGTCAAAAGGTGTACCTTTCTACGGCCAGTAAAAAATTGAAGCCTCAAAAGGTGTACCTTTCTGCGATCGGCCGGCGGGGCAAACGGGCGCCGCTCCCATGACCCCGGTACACCAAAATAGCCGAACGCCTTTCGAAACGACGGACAATGCTGTCGCAGCAGCAGAGCATCGGCCCTGCCGTGCACGCTGCCAGCGTTTCCCGGGCGTTCGGCGTCGGCATCGATTCATCTCCTGCGGCGGCGCCGGTTCATCTCCCGCGTCGGCAACGACGCCGTTTTTGCCGCCGCTTTTTCAGGAGGGTTCCCGCTGACGATGCTGCGCCGGAAGAACCGGCCGGCGGGAACAACGGGAACAAGCACGGTTTGCGCGGGGCCGGAAGTCTGCGCAGACCGGTCGAATAGCAACGATCAAACGGAGGGGAAAAATGAAAGCCAGAGAAAAACGCGCCATTCTGTTCGTCATCCTTGGGGGCGTCCTTCTGTGCGCAGGCGCCGTGCTCGCCTTTGCGCTGGGATTGCCCACGGGCGAGGCGCCCTATCCCGATCACATCATCGACGGCGTTTCGCCAAACGGCACGACCATCAACCTGTTCGACTACTGGATCACCACGCAGGTGGCCGCCGACAACGAGGACCCTGCCAACCTGCTCACCAGCGGCATCAACGACGGCCATGCGCTGCTCTTTGGCGCGAGCCTTGGCAGTAAGGGCTATGGCGATTGGAACGAGTGGACGGGGACCGCGGCGCCACGGACGGGGATCGTGGAGAACGGTTTGACGAACGGATATCCACAGCTTGCCATCAAAACGAGCGCCGCACAGAACGAGACGATCCGAAGACGCAGCGGCAGCGAATCGCTGGCATATCTGTTCGACCCGGCGGTCGCGGCGGCCGGCAAGGCGAGCTACAAAGACGCGCAGGGGCTCCTGCAGGTGGACGAAAACGGATACTACTATTTTGACAGCGCAGAGAACTATGCCGTCTATTATCCGGGCGACAACGCCTTCACCCTGTACGAATACCCGGGCGTGGTTTCCGGCGGCGCCGCCGGCAACGTCGGCCAGTTCTTCCCCTTCAACGAAGCAACTGCAAACCCGACGCAGCAGTGGCATAATCCCCTGATGAATACCGTGTACTCCACCGACGCGTCGCTCAACCATTATTTCGGCATCCACATGTCCACGCGCTTTGTCCAGCAATACGGCGGCCATGTGGATGAAAACAAGACGAAGGCGGTCACCTATGAGTTTTCCGGCGACGACGACGTGTGGATCTTCATCGACGGGGTGCTGGTGGCGGACCTGGGCGGCATCCACGACGCGGCTTCCGTCAAAATCGACTTTTCGACCGGCATAATCGAGATCAACGGCACAGAGCAGGGCCAAAAGCTCGGGGCCCTGTTGGGCGTCGGCAGCAATACCCTGCCCGACGACACCTACCACACCTTGGACTTCTTCTATCTGGAGCGGGGCAACACGGACTCCAACCTCTCGCTCAAATACAATCTGGTATCCATCCCGGAGAGCACCGTCATCAAGGTGGACGAGAACGGCAACACCCTTGCGGGGGCCGAATTTGCGCTTACGGTGTCCTATACGGAAAACGGAGCGCCCGTGACCGAAACCCTCACCTCCGGTACGACGGGGGCGGACGGACGGCTCGTGCTCCGGGAGAGCGAGGACCCGGACGCCCTCCCCCTCACCATCGACCAGCTGTACGAGCGGTACGGGCAAAAGGAGAACCTGTCGCTGACCCTCACGGAAACGAGCACACCGGATGGATATCGTTCCGCGGGCGCCGTATCCCTGCGCTTTGCCGAAGTGGGAGAACAGCATATCCTCCTTGCGGCAGATCCCTGGAGCACGGGCGCCTACGCCACCTCCGGCGTGCTGCTCAAACTGGGCAACAGCATAGACCTCTACTCCACCGACGGGGGGATCATGGGCGACACGCCGGAAAAAACCCTGACGCTTTCGGACGCCACGGCAAAAAAGATGTTCGGCGTGATCTTCATGAAGGACGCCGCCGGCGACTGGCGCCCCATCCACGGCAACCCCATCGACGGATGGACGGTCGAGGCTGGCAGCGGCTGGCAAAACATTCAGGCGGCCCTGACGGAAAACCCCTGCTGGTTTCAGCTGGGTTCCGGCGGCGCCTGGGAGATCACGATTGACGAGTTGCCCGGCGATATTACCAAATACTATAACGCGCTCCCCGCAGACGGGCGCGACAACGCCGAATACGGCGTGTTCTACTACTATACCGAGGCGGACGCCGTGGAGGACATCAACGGTAACAACACCTGGCTCATGAACACGTTTGCCGAGAGTTCCGGCGTGCAGCGCCAGTTCTTTGCCAACCTCTATGTGCCCAACCTCCGCAACGAGCTGAGCGTGCTGAAAGTGGACGATCAGGAGCAGCCGCTCGCAGGCGCAACATTTGCGCTCTACGCCGCGAGCGATGTGACGGTAACGGGCGGCAGCTATACCGCCGGCGGAGCCGCCCGGCTGACCGGCGTCACGGGCGCGGACGGGCTGCTCGTCTTCGGCGACGACGAGCTGCTCCCGCAGGGCAACTACTACCTGATCGAAACGAGCGCGCCGACGGGCTATCTGAAAAACGGCACCCCCATCCCGGTGGTGGTGGACGACGCCGGCGTTCACGTGGACGCCGGCACGGCGGACAACGGCGTGAGCGTGCGCTTTGAAGCGGGCAATCTGGTCGGCAGCATGTGGGCCTTTGCCACGGATGACGAAATCGACGTGACGCTCCACCACATCACCGCCAAATTTTACACGACGCCGTCCGATGCGGTGCCGTTTGGCGCGGATACGACCTTTGCGGACAAAGCGTGGCGGGAAATCGTCGGGACAGGGACGACGGGTGCGGCCTTCCAGGCGATCGACGGCGTGACCTATCATCCGTCCTATTACGCCGTATCCGACGGCGCCGGCGGCTATACCATCTACCGCTACGACGCCGAACCCGTGCCCGACGGCGCCAGTCCGCTGGGCATGCATCTGAAATATGCCAGGAACGGACAGTACGGTGCATATGCCGGCCCGGAGCAGCAGGGGGCAGCCGTCACCTTTATGGAGACCGACACCGGCTGGGGACACCTGATGATGGAACAGTGCAGCTATCACACCCTGGAAAGCGGCAAGGAGTACACCGAGCTGCACGGGGCGAGGCTTACCGACCTCACCAACCTCTTTGCCGACAGCGTAACGGTAAAGGTGGCGAACGAGCCGGAGCGTGTGGATATTGCCGTTGAAAAGGTCTGGGACGACGCGGACGACCAGGACGGCATGCGCCCGGCGGAAATCACCGTCCGCCTGCTGGCCGACGGCGAGAGCACCGACAGGGCGCTCACCCTCAACGCGGACAACGACTGGGCGGGCAGCTTCTCCGATCTGGACGTGTACAGCGCGGGCCAGCCCATCGCCTATACGGTGGAGGAAGTGAACGTGGCGGGTTACCAGTCCTCGATCACCGGCGACGCCGCCACCTGCTTTACCATCACCAACACCCACACGCCCGAAAAGACTGCCCTATCCGTGAAAAAGGTCTGGGACGACGCGGACGACCAGGACGGCAAGCGTCCGGAGACCGTCACCGTCCGCCTGCTGGCCGACGGGCAGAACACCGACAAAACGCTCACCCTCAACGCGGACAACGACTGGGCGGGCAGCTTCTCCGATCTGGATGCGTACAAAGAGGGCGCCGCCATCGTCTATACGGTGGAGGAAGCGGACGTGGCGGGCTATCAGCCCCAGATCACCGGCAGCGCCGCCACCGGCTTTACCATCACCAACACCCACACGCCCGAGACGATTACCGTCTCCGGCAGCAAGACATGGAACGAAGCGGACGGCCGGGACGACAGGCGTCCGGATGCAATCACCATCCGGCTGCTGGCCAACGGCGTGGAAGTCGCCGGAAAAGCCCGCACCGTCACCGCGGCCGACGGCTGGGCGTGGCGCTTCACCGACCTGCCCAAATACGAAAACGGACAGGAGATCGTATACACCATCGCCGAGGATGCGGTGCCCGGTTATACCGCTACCGTAGACGGCTTCAACGTCACCAACACGAAGGACATCCTGTCCGGCAGCCTCACCGTTTCCAAAACGGTCTCCGGCAACGCGGGCGATACGGAGCGGGAATGGGCGTTTACCGTTTGGCTGGACGACACAGACATCAACGGCGCCTATGGCGACATGACCTTTGTCGGAGGCATGGCGACCTTCCTGCTCCGCCACGGCGAAAGCGCGACGGCAACCGGGCTGCCCGCCGGGGTCTCCTACCGGGTGACGGAAACGGAAGCGGATCGCGACGGCTATGACACCACGAAGCAAGGAGACACGGGCGTCATCCCGGAGGGCGGCACCGCCACGGCGACATTCGACAACGCCAAGACCATCGCTCCGCCACCCACCACCGGGAGCCTTGCCGTTTCCAAAACGGTCTCCGGCAGCGCGGGCGATACGGAGCGGGCGTGGACGTTCACCGTTCGTCTGGGCGACACGGGCATCAACGGCGCCTACGGTGACATGACCTTTGTCGACGGCGTTGCAACCTTCCGGCTCAGACACGGCGAGAGCGTGAAGGCCACCGGCCTGCCCGCGGGCGTTACCTATGTCGTCACGGAGGCCGAGGCGAATCAGGACGGGTATGCCACCGCAGCCACGGGCGACACCGGCACCATCTCGGGCGGAAGAACCGCGAGAGCGGGCTTCACCAATACCCGGGAAACGCCTCAAGTGCCGGCGGCCGGCGACGAAGCCAGCCCCCTGCTGTGGTTCCTGCTCGGCTTCGCGTGCCTGCTCGGACTGGGCGGCGCAGCGATGCTTGACAGACGGATGCGCGGCGGGACGAAGTCCTGACGCGACCCGGAGTGGCGGTCATCCCCCGCCGCTGCGATGACGGCCGTCCCGGATCAGGGATAAGCCGTCATCCCCCCGCCGGGCCGTTGGCGGGCATACGCTGCCTTTCCCGCGAAACCGCATAACGGCCCGACGAAAGGACGGGACGGCAACCGCCGTCCCGTCCGTCTTTTTTCCTTCGGACATGCGCGCATGCCCGCCCGTTCTATGCCTCGTTGCCCGGGAAATGCGGGGTCTGCGCAAGGCTCTCGGCAATTTCCGCATCCGCGGGGATATAGTCGGTCATCTCGCCGTCGTGGTAGCGGCCGTAGGCCACCATATCGAAATAACCGGTACCCGTCAGGCCGAACACGATGGTCTTGGCCTCCCCCGTTTCCTTGCAGCGGAGCGCCTCGTCAATCGCAACCCGGATGGCATGGCTGCTCTCCGGCGCCGGCAACGTGCCCTCAGTTCTGGCAAACAGCTCCGCCGCCTCGAACACCTTGGTCTGTTCCACGCTCGTCGCCTCCAGATAGCCGTCGGCATAGAGCTGCGAAAGGATGGAACTCATGCCATGATAGCGCAGGCCGCCCGCATGGTTGGGCGCGGGCATGAAGCCGCTGCCGAGCGTATACATCTTCGCCAGCGGACAGACCATGCCGGTGTCGCAGTAATCGTACACGTATTTGCCGCGCGTAAAGCTCGGGCAGGAAGCCGGCTCCACGGCAATAAAGCGATACTGCCTTTCGCCGCGCAGCACTTCGCCCATGAACGGGGAGATCAGGCCGCCCAGGTTGGAGCCGCCGCCGGCACAGCCGATGATGATATCCGGCACGATGCCATATTTGTCGAGCGCCGCCTTGGTCTCCAGGCCGATGATCGACTGGTGCAGCAGCACCTGGTTGAGCACGCTGCCGAGCACATAGCGATACCCTTCCTGCGAGGTCGCCGCCTCCACCGCCTCCGATATGGCGCAACCAAGGCTGCCGCCCGTGCCCGGAAACCGCTCCAGAATGCGGCGACCGACCGCCGTCTCCTGCGACGGGGATGCCGTCACCGACGCGCCGTAGGTGCGCATGACCTCGCGCCGGAACGGCTTCTGCTCATAGGAGACCTTGACCATGAACACCTTGCAGTCCAGCCCGAAATAGGCGCATGCCATCGAAAGCGCCGTGCCCCACTGCCCCGCGCCCGTTTCGGTCGTCACGCCCTTGAGTCCCTGCCGCTTGGCGTAATACGCCTGGGCAATGGCGGAGTTGAGTTTGTGGCTGCCGCTGGTGTTGTTGCCCTCGAACTTATAATAGATCTTTGCCGGCGTATCGAGCGCCTTCTCGAGAAAGTATGCCCGCACGAGCGGCGACGGCCGATACATCTTGTAGAAGCGGACGATCTCCTCCGGAATATCGATCAGGGCATGGTCGTTGTCCAGCTCCTGGCGCACCAGCTCTTCGCAGAACACGGCGTTCAGCTCCTCCGCCCGCATGGGCTGCAGCGTGGCGGGATTGAGCAGCGGCGCCGGCTTGTTGCGCATGTCGGCGCGCACGTTGTACCACTGCTGCGGGATCTCCGCTTCGTCCAGATAGATCTTGTACGGGATGTCCTGTGTCTTCATGTCTCCTTCTCCTTTCCGATATCCTCGAATTTTCGGGATAGAAAAACGCTCCTATCCCACTGCGTTTGCTGGGACAGGAGCGTGCATGAAGCGGTTTCTCCTGCGGTGCCACCCGGCTTGGCGCCAACGGCGCCCACTCTGCGCATACGAACATATGCCGATCCCTTGACGGAGGATCACCCGGCTCGCCTACTTCTGCATTCAGCTCGCCCTCAGAAGCCCATTCGTCCATGCTCTCCGCACCGCTTTCCACCAGACGCGGCTCTCTTTGCCGGAGCGGCCATGAAGTACTTACACTTCCTCAACGGTTTAGCTAATGATAGCATGTCGGCCGCGCCGTGTCAAGAAAAATATATGATCTGACAGCGCGCTGCGGCTGTTGCCGCCGCCTGCGGCTACAGTTTTTCCTTGCAATGGGCGGCCGCTTGTGCTACAATTC
>ERZ857882.4925-NODE-4925-length-10985-cov-30.961848_pt1 | contig 10985 bp, 9 predicted proteins | sample MGYA00519697_ERZ857882 | MGnify/ENA primary metagenome ERZ857882 (study PRJEB31778, sample SAMEA3449373) | human gut metagenome | biome: human gut; feature: human-associated habitat; material: faeces | place: United Kingdom | collected 2010/2012 ... | reverse complement strand
CCTCGCAGGTTACGTCCGGCATTGAGCGCATCCAGATACGGGATGTAGAAGCGGGACACACGAGGGGCGGCCGAGCGTTCCTCTTCCTCCTCGCGCCGGCGGTTCCTCTCGAAACGCTCCTTGAAAGTCGCGGCCACATCGACGAACGAGGAGCTCTTCAGCGTGAACCCTGCCAGCCACTCGGCATATTCCCGAAGAGTCTTCTCCGCCTTGTCCTGTTTGTTCTCGTTATACAGTTTCCCGACCTCCGCATAGACCGACTGCAACCGGACCCCCTTGATGTAGGACTCCAGCATGTCGGTCATCACCTCGGCACTCTGTCCCTCGTCATACTCCCGGAAAGTGTCTATCAGCTCGATGGCGTCGTAATCCTCATGGAAGGTCTGTGCCAGCACGGCATACGACGGCGGTGTCTTGTATGTCTTGAAGTGTACGGCTATCGCCTCCTGTACCTGCTGGAACGAACGGTCCGGCAGGTATTCCTTACGCATATGCCGGGCTAGGACAGCACACAACGGTTCCTGTCTGAGCGCCGTGGCATAGAGTTCATACAGGAACTCGGCACTGAGCGGATTGACGGCACTCATGGCTTCGCCTCCTTTTTCCGCCACGCCTCACAGCGGATACGGTACAGTTCCGGATAGCGCGCCTGTGTCCTTCTGCGGCATGGCTCCGCTTTCGCACATTTTGAGCATGACGGGGAGAAAGGCGTCCACATCAGCGTGGAGAGCGCACAGACGAGATATCCCGCTTCGGTGGAGAGCAGTCGCCGCTTGGTCGTCTCCTCGTATTCCGGATAGATGAAACGCCCGAACGGATGCCCGCGGCGGTCTTCCACCGCCCGCACCAGATCCTGCCGTGACAGCCCGAAACTCTTCAGCCACCGGTCCTCCCGGTAGCGGCGTTCCTTTCCCGAGCGGAGATAGCGGCCGATGGCTTTCTTCCCGAATGAATGGGAGACGTTCCATTTCCTGCGATACGCGGTATCATATCCGGAAATGGCATATGTCTGGCAGATACAGAAGTCGGACAGGCGTTCCGCACTGACGGAGACGACCTCCCGGCACAAGCCGTCGAAACACATCCCGAGCTGCCTGTCCGACTTGCCGCCGGTAGGGAACACAAAATCCGCCCACACCGTGGTGCGGACCAGCCGTGTAAAGAGCCTCCGGCATCCGTCAATCCATTCTTTTCTCTCCATCGCGTGTCAATAGTTTGCGCAGCTGCGTCTTGGCCAGGAAGATGCGACTTTTTACCGTTTCTACGTTCCTGGTCTGCAAAGTACCGTTGTTATAGGTGATTTCCATGATTTCCCCGAGTTTGTAACCAGCCTGCTGCAAGAGCAGGGCTTCCCTGTAAATCGGTTTGAGCCGGTCCAGTGCCCAGAGGATGTCATCGTTATAGAACTCGCGGTAGTTGTCCATCCCCATGCTGTTTCCCGACGGTTCGTCCTCATCCGACAGCGAAGAGGATATTTCCGAAATGTCGATATTGTCGTCCGGGGGCATGCGGTTCCTGTTGCGGTTGTTCAGGTCCGCCACAAGCCGTTTGGTCACGGCATAGATCCAGGTCTTTACCGGACGGGCCGGGTCATAACTGTCCATATACTTGAAGAAGTTGGCCAACGCCTCGAGGTAGTTGTCCTCGATGTCCTCCTGGTTATAGGTATATTTGATACAAATGCTGTATATCAGATTCTTGTGCGGCATCACATATTTTCTGAGAAGTTCCGCCCTCTGTCTCGCGGATTCGTCTTCAGGCTGGAGAACCGCAATAAACACATCTTTCTTTTCCACGTTTCCACTGACTGAAAAGGTTGATAATGAATCTCATGTCCTAATCTGTCAGCTACCGTGAGCGTCAATTGAAAAAACGGGCGGCAGCATTACCGCCGCCCGGAAAAAATCCAAACCGTTGTCGGCTTGTCACAGCCTGTGCCTGCGGATGTAATAGTAGAAGAGGTGGCAGGCATCCGCCGCGTTGTCATCCACCGGGACAATACCGTACCTGTCCTTGCAGGCCGCGACCATCTGCGTTTTGGTGGCGTGTCCGTCTCCCGTCGCCCATTTCTTGAGGACAGCCGGGTTGACGAACTCCGGTTCCGGGATATCCAGTTCATCGCACACTTCGAGCAGGATGCCCCTGAGTTCCGAGAGCCGCCGCATGTCGTAGAAATGGCGGTTCACGCTCACATCCTCGGCCACGACGCGGCGGATGCCGTAACGACGGAGCAGCGAGAGCAGCGTAGTCCTGAAAGCGCCGTGCATCTTGTTGCCGTTGCGCCGTTTGCTTTCGGTGAAGTTCCATGTCCCGGCCTCATGCAGGGAGAAGTATCCGGTATGCGTGGCGATGTCCAGCGCCAGTACCTGCTCCCGGGTCAGTACGCTATTCTCCGAGTCTCGATTCGCCATTCTCTTTCACGATTACCAGTTTATGCGGATACCCTTCAGCCACATTCCCGTGCGAGACTACCAGCACGGTACCGCCGAGCGAGTTCAGCGCCTCGAACATGGAGGCCAGCCCCGCTTCATCGACCGCCTCGAGTATCTCGTCCAGCACGAGCAGATCCAGTCCCTTGTCCCCGTCGCAGTTGCTGTTCACGAGTTTCTGCATGGCAAGGATGGTCGCCAAATTCACACGGGCGGCTTCGCCTGCCGAAAACTTGCCGAACGAGCCGCAGTCCATGCCGTCGCGCAGCAGTGAGATGGAGATTTTCTCCCTTACCTTACCACTCTTGAGGACGGTATACCCGTCGAAGCGGATACGGATGTCGCTGCCGATGTCTTGCAGGAACTCGTTGGTGATACGGCTGAGCGCCTCGATTTTCGTGTTGGCCAGATAGGTCTTGAACTGCACGAACCGTTCCCGCTGTATCTCCAGGGCACGGACCCGGGCATCGACGGCCGTCTTGCGCCCTGCCGCCTCGTTGGACTTCCCGCGCGTTTCACGGAGAGTGTCCTTGAGCGATTGTATGAGGTCGGGTGAAGCCGCCTCATCCAGCTCCCGGATCGTGGCCTGCAAAGTGTCGATGGCGCAGGCCGCAGCCTGTATATCTTCCTTGCCTACCCGTATGCCGCGGTTCAGTGCGGCATTGCGCTCGTCTATGAATCCGAACACCTCGTCGAATACCTTGCGGCGGACACCTTCGATTTCACTTTGCAGGGCGGTAATTTCGGAAGCGATGCGTTTATGCCCGCTTTCCACCTCTTCCACGTGGCGGGTGGCATTCCTGATGGCCCGTTCGTGCCCGGCCAGCTGCTCCTCCCATCCGGTGCGTCTGCCTTCCAATATCCGGCGCTCATGGTTCAGCCGGTTCTGCTGCAACTCCACGGCATCCGTCTCCTCCTGCTTCTCATCGATACGGCCGTTGATTTCCGTGAGCTGCCGTTGACGGAGCTTCAGTTCCTTCATGCCGGCCTCGATGTCGAACTGTGGTTCTGCCACCAGAAACTCATGCCCGCAGAAAGGACAGGTGATGGAGCCGGCCAGTTTGTTCGAGAGGCCGTCAATACCGGCAGAAACGATACGCCGTTTATGGCGCAGTTCCTCGATGCTGCCGGACAGGTCGCGCAGACGGATGTCGATTTCCCGCAGTCTCTCCGCAGTCGTATCGGACTGATCCCTGTATGCCTCACAGAATGCGGCATACTCCTTCTTGAACTGTTCCCAGCCGTCAGTCCTGTTTTTCAGTTCCTGTTCCGCCTGCTTCAAGACGGCATCGCAATCCTTCAACCGCTCTGTGGCGGTCTGTAACCGTCCTTTCTTTTCGGCAATGACCTTGTCCCAGTCCGTCTGCCGGGCATCGGGAAAGAGGGACATCATTTCCGCTATCTTTTCCAGACATGCTTCCAATGCGGTATCTCCGGCTTCCAGTTCCTGCAAAGCCTCGTCCGCCCGCTGCACTCCGGCAAGCTGTTCCTCAAGCCTGTCCACGTTCTCGTGCCCGGTACGGATCTGCTCCCTCTTGGCCGCTATGGCCGTTTCCAGTCCCATGATACGTTCCACACGGGTACGCCCCCGCTCGGCTCCGGCTTCCTCCTCCTTGCGTATCTGCTCCTGTAACATCCCGATACGCCCGTCCAACCCGGCCAGTTCCAGTTCCACCTGCCGTTTCTTTTCAGAGAGCGGCACGATGTCTTCCTCCACTTGGGCTATGGCCTCGTCCACCAGGATACCGTTGGAAAAGCGGTTGATGACCTCTTTCTTCTCCTTGTCCGATGACGAAAGAAAATTCTCATACCGGTACTTGGAGAGAATGAAGTTGTTGAGCAGTTCGTCGCGTGTGACACCCAGTTTGTCAAGAATATACCGATTATAGGCGTCAACCGAAGGTTGTACCGCCTCGTCGGTCATCACCTGCCTGCCTCCACGGTAAAGCGTGCAGCTGACAGAGGAGGCCCCCTTGCGCGGGATACGGCGGTTGACGAGCAGTTCCTCGGCGGCGGAATCGTTGATGAAATGTAAGGCGACGCGGCATTCTTCCGCCGCATCGTTGATAATCTCCTCCGAGCGTATCTTTCTAAGCGGGCTGCCCGTGATACCCACGGCAATGCATTCCAACAGGGCAGACTTGCCGGCCCCGTTCGACTGCTGGGACTCATTGTCCCGGTTATCGCCGAAAATCAATGTCGTCACGCCTTGCCGCAGCATGTAGGACAGCGAACGGAAGGCGCAGAGATTTTCGGCTTCTATCGTCTTTAATTTCCACATGATCTGTTTTCTATTCTAGATAAATACTCCAATCCCATCGACACATCCTCGATCTGTTTCTCCCGGCAGAAGTCCTCGTAGGTTTCCCGGATGCGGCGGCTGTCGAATTTCTCGAAGAGCGAAGAGGATACCGCCTCCGGCAGCTGCTCGTCATCGGCAACCAGTTCTACCTTCGCCGCTCCGGCTTCCAGCAAGGCGGCTTTGTCCACCGATTTCATCGCGGCGGCAGGTGCATGGACACGCACCTTGACCTTGTAGCGACCATCGGCCTCCATTTCACGCAGCTCGTCCATCAGGTGCAACCCGGCACGTTCCGCCGGCATATCCATGACACGGTACCGCATGTTCACGCGGTTCTTGACAAACTCGTACGTGCCGTCCGTATACAGCACCGTGTATCCTTTCTCCTCGTCCTCCCCGAAGTTATGCTGGCGCGAGGAACCGATATATTCGATTCCCGTCCCCGGAATGACGGTACGGTTGTGGTAATGGCCGACAAAGACCTTGTCGAAAGGAGAGAATATCCTGGCAGGCAGTTCCTTTTCCGAAGGCTGTGCCAATGCCCCGTTGATACCCTCATGGATGTAGAGGAAGTGCTCCGGTTCTCCGGAAAGCGCTTCCGCAGCCAATCGTCCGAGCCTTTCGGCAAAAGAGCCGTCTTCCGGAAAATAGCTCATTACATGGAGCGCGAACTTCCATTCCGGGCGGCACAGGGTCAGGTACTCATCCACGACAGTCACATTCGGATGCCGGTCGAAGACATGACAATATCCGCGCAGGGATTCCTGGTTCACCTTGTCGTGGTTCCCTTCCGCCAGCGTGACATGAATGTCATGGTCCGCGGCGGATACAAGCATATCCCTGACGGCCAGCAGGACATCGAGTGTCTGGGCGGCACGGGAAAAGAACAGGTCTCCTCCGACAACCACTTCCCGGATATCCCGTTCCCTGCAAATTCCCATGGCCTCCTGCCAGTTGGCCTGGAATGCAGGGATGTTGTCTTTCGAGATGTGGATGTCATTCAATAACAAAAGGCAGGGTTTGTTCTCTTTCATACTAAGTGATTGTGATTAGGACGGGAGGCCCGGATGCCTCCCGTCGGATTAGAATTCAAGAACTTGTGAAAGGCTTATCTGCGGTGGCGGGGACGCCCGGCACGCTCTTCCGTTTCCTCCGGCTGCTCTTCTTCCTCCCCGGGGGCATCCTCCGGTTCGTCACTGGGCTTCGGACCCTCCATCTCGCTTTCGATCAGGTCGAGTAGTTCCCGGTTGCTCGTGGAGCGTGTGACACGCACGGAGAGCCCTTCCTGCTCGATGTAGCCGCGGATCATCGCACGCAGCTCCTGGCCCTCCTCGGTCTTGTCACCGAGTTCCTGCCGCTGAAGCTCGTCATAACGTTCGAAAAGGTCGTCCAGCGAGATGCCTCCGCCTTCACGCCCGTTTTCTCTGTTATCTTTCGTACGGCGGTCGAACGAGAACGCGGATGTGTCCTCCTTGGGCAGTTCACCGTCCAGCGTGTCGATGACCCTCTTCATTTCATCCGTCTCCATGAGCGACATGCCGTAGATACCGTCGCACTGTTTGAGGAACTCGACGGTGGCTCCCAGATGATAACGGGTGTAGCGGTAGATGATTTCCGGGATACGCGGCGCACCCATCAGGGCGGTCAGCTCCTCCTTGGTCAACGGTACCGGTTCCGATTCGTTGTCAATGGAAATGACATACTCGGTCTTGGCTCCGTTCTTGCGCTTTTCAATCTCCACCGGATAGGCGTCATACACCGAGGAAATCGGGCACGGGTAAGACGGATTCTTGGCCAGTTTCTTGCTCCACAGCTTGAACTTCCTCTCATCCAGATCCTTGAACTGGGCATGGGAAAGGGTCATCATCTGCACGCCTTTGGCTCGTTCACCCAGGTCGAATACATAGAGACAGTGGCCGTAACTGTATTTCAGACCGCCTCCGAACGAGCCCCCGGCAATCTTTTCCGCCAGTTTGTCGTCCCCGTCCTCTTTTGCGGCTTCGACGGCCATGCGGCGGTAAGTCTCGATGGGATCAACGCTATATCCGGCATCGGTAGCGCGGGTGACAGTGACATACATCTTCTGGGGCTTGTTCCCCGTAGCGGGTTTCTCCAGCTCCAGAAGCAGCTGGTGGACGGGATACTCATAGCCCGGACGTGTCGGCGAGCCGTCCGGATTGGGAGCGATGGGCAGGATACGGAGACGGTAAGTCCCGAACTTGTCCATGCGGAAGAACTCCGTACGGGCGAACGCCCTGTTCTCCTCCTGGGCACGCAACTGTGCCTCCTGATAAGATTCCTGAACGCCGAGGAACATTTCCTCGACAGACATGCCTTCCATGCCGTTGTTCTTTTCTTCTTCTTGCATAAACGCTTTGTTTTATGGATTTAAAAATGCCCGAAGAATGCGACACGGTATACCCGCATCGCAAAGAAACTGGTAACAGGACGGACGGGTTCGGTTGCACCGTCCGCGTTCAACTGATAAAATTGGGAGAGGATGTCTCGCTGACCGTATCCCGAAAGAGGATACTCATTTGACAATATGGAAAGGTCTTGCAGCGACCGTGGAATACAAAATTAGGCAAATTACCCGGAACAGCCATACATGTACATGAATGTTTCTCACCGGCATTGTCCTTCAGCGCATTACCGTTTCATTTTAAGAATGCTTTTAATCTCTCCGAGCAGTCTGTCGCCGCCCGGCGCGTTCCGCGCTTCGGCAAGCAGCCTCCTGCGGTTCCGGCGGATATACTCTTCTCTCTTGCGGCGGCATATGCCTTCATAGTAGGCTTTGCGCTCCGGCGTGAGCCGTTTCCCGCGCCGGCAATAGACCCCGTCCCGGCGGTACTCGTCCAGGTAGCGGCGGAACTTCGCCTTGCCGCAGGAAGGGTCTTTCGATGCCTCCGCCACCGACCGTATGACCTGCCAGTCCGGCTCAAAGGGCTGCTGCGTGGCGCATAACCTGCGGAGCAGATGATAGACTACCGGCATCTCATACCGGAGCATGAAGCCTATCCGTGTCTCGTCGAAAGGAAAGCGCTTAAGCGTCCCCTGCGGTCTTCCGTCTTCTCGCTTTCGGGGCTTCTGCTGCCGGGGAGACGGTTTCTTCTGCGGCTGCCGCCTGATTTTCTTCTGTTTCATGATGTTGCGGTTGAATGGTTTGCTGTACGGTTTCACGGACGGGAACGTTCCTGCGCTCCGCAATCCTCCGGCGGCTTTCAATATCGCCGTTTACATTGAGTTTATGTTTCATGACTATACAAAATAGGTGAAGTTGAGTTCTACATTGACATTGTACATACCGCGCTCGTAAAGCTGTATCCTGCGCGAACCGCCGTAGATGGTGAACGAGGAGCCCCGGTTGTACTTGTGGTCATCGTTCCAGTCAGCGGCGCTGCAGCGCACGCTGTATCTCGGGGGCTGTATCTTGTTCGGGATGACGGCAACGATGCCGCCCCAGTTGCTGCCGTCCCTGCGTGCGGTATTGATATACCCCTGTATGGACACGATATTCCCGATCTGGCGGATAAACAGCCCCTGGGTATCTGTTCCCGAGCCGCTGTTCTCCATGTGCATCCATCCCGTATCCGCCAGCAGGGGCTGGTATTCTTCCGCATAGGCGGCTCCGATAGCGCGGCAGGCCTGCCGTTTCGCCTCCGCTGTCGGCAAGGACAGGTCGGAAAGTTTGCCGTCCTTGCGCAGGTAGTCCTTGACGATTTCGTCTTTGGACAGCACGTCCAACTTGTTCCGCAGGAGCTGCCGGGCTTCCATGGGGGATTTTCCTTGCCCGGTCAAAAAGTCGATGTAATCCTGGAACAGGTTTTCAAGCGCGGCGAAGCGGGCGTCCGCCCCGGCCTTGGTATACAGGTTCAGGTTGGTGGCGATGGTATCCTTTTCGGAAGCGTTGTAGCCGCCCATCAGCCGCTCCGCCTTTTTCTTGAGTTCCCTGACAACCTGCGAGGTCATCACGTATCCCTCGACCTGCGCGTGCGAAATGCCGCCTTCATCTATGTAGGCGAACGAACCGGTCTTGATTTCCAGCAGTTTGTCCCTGAGTTCGGGTGTGAAGACAATGCCCTCGTAAGCGGAGTCAGTCCCGAGCTTGCCGTCCATCATCCGGTCTATCTCGGCCGTGGAATAGACTTCGAGGTTCTTGCGTGCCTTGCCCTTGTCCGGAAGGTCGGACAGGTTCGAGGTCTTGGCCAGTTTCAGCTCCCCGGTACCTTTCTTTTCGGCATCGAGGGTATCCCTGACGGCCGCCTGCCGCTTTGCTTTCAGTTCGGCGGCTTCCTCTGCCGTCAGCCCGCTGATCTCGTCCGCCGTCAGGCGCACCAGCTCCTTCAATCCTTCGGAGATTTCCAGAAATACCTCCCCGGCTTCCGCTTTGGAATAGACATCGATATTCTTCCGGGCGGCAGCCTTGTCCATGACATCGGAAAGGTTCCCGTCGGCGGAGAGTTTCATTTTCAAAGCCGCCGCGACGGTTCCCGATGTGACATAACCTTCGCCGCCCTCCGTCAGTTCTCCGGTAGTGATAGCCGCCAGTTTCTTCCTGTATTCGGTCGTGAAGTCTTCGGTAGAGAGCTGTTTGCCTTCTACCGCATCCACTTTCTTTCCCATCGCCTCCGTAAAGGCCCTGACGGTCACATAGGTGTCGGACACGGATTTTCCGTTGATTTTAAGCGTACCGAGCACATCCACCGCTCCCAAAGGGGCAAGCACGATGTCGCCCAGAGCGTTCCTCAGCGCAAAACGGAAACTGTCAGCGGTGTCGAAGCCGACGGTGGCGAGCAGCGCGGCGGCACTGTCGCGCCAGGTAATCAGGTTTGTCAGCCTGGCATTGTCTTTCGTATAGGCGGTATTCTGAATATCGATACCCCGTCCGGTGCTTTGCAGGGAGAGCAGTCCGCCGACCTGCAGGGTGGCGGTACGCCCGATGACTTTCAAAACAGGTGTGGTGCAGGCTTTTCCGTCATGCACGGCAAAGTCACGGTATTTTGTTCCGCCGCCCTCCGTGCCGTGGTAATTGATACGGATACAACCCTCATCCGTCACATCCGAGGTGTTATAGATGTCGTATCCCTTGATGCGGACAGCCCCGATCCGGGCGTTTTCATTCAGCGAAGTACCGCAGGATATGCCGTCTTCCGTAACCCTGGCCAGTTCCTTGCCTTGTTTCATGAAACTGAACGTGCCGTCCGTCCGGATGACAATCTCGTTGACAAGCAGACCGTGCAGGTAGGCACCGATGGCGGCATGGCCGTCCGCCTTGACGATGCCTTTGAGCATGTAGCCGTTCCCGCCGCTGACGGAGACGGCGGTCTTGGAGCTGATTTCTTTCTGCCCGGTGAACGTTCCGGCCAGCACCAGATCCTTCTTGACGGTCTGCCGGGCAAAAGGTGTATCGAGCAGGACGGCATAGCGGCCGAAGAACTTGTCGATGAACCGGGGCGCGTAGCTCTCCGTCACCTCGATAGCCGCCGGCAGTTTGCCGGTAACCGGATCGACCGTATCCGGAACAGCCCTGGCCCCGGCACAGAGATAACAGGTACGCCCGCGCTTGTTGACCTCATTGGCGTAGACCACCGATTCATGCCGGTTGATTTCGTATATATAATAGGGATAGACAGCATCGGCGCAGCCGTCGAAACGGCGTACCTTTCCGCCGAGCCAGACATAACCCGGGGAGACGCGGGGACCCTCGATCTCGCATCCGGAGATGATGAAGTCCGAGCAGCCGTCAAAAACGGCACTCATGCTGAGAGCCAGTTCCTGCAAGTTCAGGATATCGTCCGAGTAGGTATACCGTCCGCCGGTTTCCGCAATATATTCTTTCATTGTCCTGTATTCTTATTGGGGGTGTATTCGTCTTCGTCGATCTTGATCAGGTAGGTCTTGCCTGCTGTCTTATAGGTGTTCACCACATAGGAAAGCATATAGACCAGTTCCCGCGGAGGTATGGTGACGGGCGGGACGCAGACCATGAAGCTGACCTTGTTGATCAGCTTCTCTTCCGCCAGCAGGTAGAACGGACGGGGGCGTTCCGCCTCATTGTCCGTTGTAACCTGTTCCCCGTTGTACCATACGGTGAAAGGACGCTGGTATTCCGCCCCTTCGTGGTACAGGTCCACACCGACACTCGTGCTGTCCTTGATGAAGATGCGGTCCTTGCCGTCCTTGATGTATTTACCGAACCGGTAGTTCAGGAACCACTCGAAATAGATGACCTGCGAGGTCATGCGCGCCTCGAT
>ERZ857882.4920-NODE-4920-length-10992-cov-3.531133_pt1 | contig 10992 bp, 5 predicted proteins | sample MGYA00519697_ERZ857882 | MGnify/ENA primary metagenome ERZ857882 (study PRJEB31778, sample SAMEA3449373) | human gut metagenome | biome: human gut; feature: human-associated habitat; material: faeces | place: United Kingdom | collected 2010/2012 ... | reverse complement strand
TCGCGGCGAACCTTGCTCTTTGTGACTTCAACGCCGCAGCGGTCGCAGATCTTGCCCTTATAGCTGATCTTCTTGTACTTGCCGCAGTGGCACTCCCAGTCCTTGGTCGGTCCGAAAATGCGCTCGCAGAACAGGCCGTCGCGCTCGGGCTTAAGGGTGCGGTAGTTGATGGTCTCGGGCTTGGTGACCTCGCCGGAGGACCAGGAAAGGATCATTTCAGGGGAGGCAATGCCTATTTTTATGGCGTCAAACGGTGTAAAACTCATTATTATTCATCCTCCTCACTGTAGTCATCATCGGACATGAAACCGAAATCATCATCGTCGGTCTCGGGAACGTCCTCGATCGTATAGCCCTCGGCCTCGATATCGTCGTCATCGGACATGGTATCGTACATCTCGTCCTTCATCTTGGGAACGAAATCGTCATCGTCATCATCCTTGAGCTCGATCTCCTGGCCGTCCTTATCCAGAACGCGGATATCAAGACACAGAGACTGAAGCTCCTTGACCAGGACCTTGAACGATTCGGGTACGCCGGGCTGCGGAATATTGTCGCCCTTTACGATGCTCTCATAGGTGCGTACACGGCCTGTGACATCGTCGGACTTGACAGTGAGTATCTCCTGCAGGGTGTACGCCGCACCGTAAGCCTCGAGGGCCCAAACTTCCATTTCGCCGAAGCGCTGGCCGCCGAACTGAGCCTTGCCGCCGAGAGGCTGCTGGGTAACGAGGCTGTAGGGGCCGGTGCTGCGAGCATGGATCTTATCATCGACCAGGTGGTGCAGCTTGAGGAAGTAGACCCAGCCGACAGTTACGTCGTTATCAAATTTTTCGCCGGTGCGGCCGTCGTACAGGACGCTCTTGCCGTCCTCGCGCAGGCCGGCCTGACGCAGGGTATCGCGGATGGTGGATTCGTTTGCGCCGTTGAAGATAGGCGTTGCGACCTTCCAGCCGAGTGCCTGAGCCGCATAGCCGAGGTGAACCTCGAGGACCTGACCGATATTCATACGGGAAGGAACGCCCAGAGGGTTAAGGACTATATCAAGCGGAGTGCCGTCGGGCAGATAAGGCATATCCTCACGCGGAAGTATGCGCGAGACAACGCCCTTGTTGCCGTGGCGGCCGGCCATCTTATCGCCGACGGAGATCTTACGCTTCTGAGCGATGTAAACACGCACGACCTGATTTACGCCGGGGCTCATCTCGTCGCCGTTTTCACGGGTGAACACCTTGACGTCAACGATTATGCCGCTCTCGCCGTGGGGAACCTTGAGCGAGGTATCGCGAACCTCTCTCGCCTTTTCGCCGAAGATGGCGCGGAGCAGTCTCTCCTCTGCGGTGAGGTCTGTCTCGCCCTTCGGGGTCACCTTACCGACGAGGATATCACCGGCACGAACCTCTGCGCCGACAGTGATTATGCCGCGCTCATCAAGGTACTTGAGTGCATCGTCACCCACACCGGGGATATCACGGGTGATCTCCTCGGGTCCGAGCTTGGTATCGCGTGCGTCGCACTCGTATTCCTCGACGTGGATAGATGTGAACACGTCCTCCATGACAAGGCGCTCGTTAAGCAGGATAGCGTCCTCATAGTTGTAGCCTTCCCAGGTCATGAATCCGACGAGGATGTTCTTGCCGAGGGATATCTCGCCGTCCTTGGTGCTCGGGCCGTCTGCAATGACGTCGCCCTCGTGAACGCGCTCGCCGAGAGAAACGATTGGTCTCTGGTTTACACAGGTACCCTGGTTGGAGCGTGCAAACTTTATGAGCTTATAGTTCTTTATATCTCCGGAATCGTATTTGATGGAGATGTTCTGCGCATCGGCGCGGACGACCTCGCCGTCGCCTTCCGCGAGAACGACAACACCGGAGTCAACTGCGCACTTGTGCTCGATGCCGGTTGCGACGATAGGCGCCTGAGTTGTCATAAGAGGCACTGCCTGGCGCTGCATGTTCGCGCCCATCAGTGCGCGGTTTGCGTCGTCGTTTTCGAGGAACGGGATCATCGCGGTCGCGATGGATACCATCATACGGGGGCTTATATCAATGTAGTCAACTCTCTCGCGGTCGACCTCGACGATCTCGTCGCGGTGGCGGCAGGTTATACGCTTATTGATAAGGCAGCCGCTTTCGTCGCGAGGCTCGGTTGCAGGAGCGACGATGTAGTTATCCTCCATGTCGGCCGTCAGGTAATCGACCTGATCGGTGACACGGCAGGTGCCCTTCTCGACCTTCTGGAAAGGTGCGACGAGGAAGCCGTACTCGTTTGCTCTTGCGTAGGAAGCAAGGTAAGAGATAAGTCCGATGTTCGGGCCTTCGGGAGTCTCTATGGGGCACAGGCGGCCATAGTGGCTGTAGTGAACGTCGCGGACGTCGAAGGAGGCTCTCTCACGGCTTAGGCCGCCGGGGCCGAGTGCCGACATACGGCGCTTGTGAGTAAGCTCGGACAGGGGGTTTGTCTGATCCATGAACTGCGACAGGGGGCTGGAGCCGAAGAACTCTTTGATCGCCGCGGTCACGGGACGGATATTTATAAGGCTCTGAGGAGTTACGATGTCGAGATCCTGCAGAGTCATGCGCTCGCGGATGACGCGCTCCATACGGGAGAAGCCGATGCGGAACTGATTCTGCAGCAGCTCGCCGACGCAGCGGACGCGGCGGTTGCCGAGGTGGTCGATATCGTCCTTCTCTCCGATGCCGTAGGCAAGGCAGTTGAGATAGTTGACGGATGCGAACATATCGTCAACAACGATGTGCTTCGGGATAAGTACATCTATATTTTCAAGGATAGCTTCCTTGAGAGCGTCGCCGGAGTACTGCTCCATGAGGCTCTTGAGGACGATGCCGCGGACCTTTTCCTTTATGCCGAGCTCCTCGGGGTCGATATCGACCATGCTCTGCAGGGGAACCATGCCGTTGGAGAATACCTTGACGGTCTTTCCGTCAACGTCGAGCCAGACCTCAACGACGCCGGCAGCGTCGATCTTCTCGGCCATGTCGCGCGAGATGACCTCGCCTGCGTCGGCAATTATCTCGCCGGTCGAGGGGTCTGCAACGGGCATTGCCAGCGTAAAGCCGTTTATTCTGCCGCGCAGAGCCAGCTTCTTGTTGAACTTATAGCGGCCGACATTGGAGATGTCGTAGCGGCGGCGGTCAAAGAACAGTCCGTCGAGCAGGGACTCGGCGCTTTCGACAGTGGGAGGATCGCCGGGGCGCAGCTTGCGGTAGATCTCCATAAGGCACTCGTCACGGCTGGTGGTAGTGTCCTTATCAACGGTGACCGCTATGCGCTCGTCATCGCCGAAGATCTCCTTCAGGCGCTCGTTTGTGGTCGCGCCGACGATGGGATCGGGAGTGCAGGAAAGCCATGTTTCGGGCTTTGTCTCATCATACTTGCCCATTGCCTTGAGTAACCAGGTAATGGGAAGCTTTCGGTTTTTATCTATACGGACATAGAAGGTGTTGTTCGCGTCGGTCTCGTACTCGAGCCATGCGCCGTGATACGGGATAACGGTCGCCGCGTAAATGCTCGTCATGCTGCGGTCGGTGGTCTTATCGTAGTACACACCGGGGCTGCGGACGATCTGGGAGACGATAACACGCTCGGCGCCGTTAATTATAAATGTGCCGCCGGCGGTCATGAGCGGAAAATCGCCCATGAAGATCTCCTGCTCCTTGATCTCTTCGGTTTCGAGGTTGCGCAGACGCACGCTTACCTTCAGCGGCGCCGCATACGTTGCATCGCGTGCCTTGCACTCTTCTTCCGTATACTTGGGCTTTTCGTCCATGGAATAATCCACAAAGCTCAGCTCAAGATTGCCGGAATAGTCGGTCACCGCGTCGGTATCTCTAAATACTTCGCGCAGACCGGTCTCGAGAAACCACTTGTAGCTCTTCTTCTGAATTTCCAAAAGGTTGGGCATGTCCTGGATTTCTTCGTACCGTGCAAAGCTCTTTCTGAGAGTTTTGCCGTAGAGAACGTCTTTTGGCATTCGTACACACTCCTTAATCGTAATTGAGAACGCCCGGGTGAGTTGTTTATTTTGCTCACTTCGGTGTTGTATTTACGTTTGGTTGATGGTATATTGTGATTGTAAACACTGGGGTGCCAGTCGTTTCACCACATGATAACATAGCAAGTTATTCTATCATTGTATATATAGCTATGTCAAGAAATATTTTGTGAAAAATGAATTTTTCGTCGGCTGCTATAACTGGCAGCCGCTTTTTTTGTACGAAATGGAGTGAAAATGGAGCTTTTTAACCTCATATCGCTTGCCGTGATCTTCGGCGTGGCCATGCTGCTGCTTTACCGGCAGGGAATTTTTCGCGATAAGGCTCTGCTCGTGTGCGCCCTTGTGCTCACGGCGGCAGCCATGCTCATCCGCGGATTTTATTTTGATGTGCAAAGCGATGATTACACCACATTTCTCGCGCCGTGGACGCAGTTTTTCCGCGATAACGGCGGCTTTAAGGCGCTCGCCTTCTTCCCCGGCAACTACAATCCTCCGTATATGTACTTTCTCGCGGCGTTTTCGTATTTCGGCATCTCGGAGCTGTATCTTATAAAGCTGCTGTCTGTTCTGTTTGACGTTTTGCTCGCGTGGAGCTGCATGAAGCTTCTGTCTCTGTACACCGGCTCGAAGGCAAAGCAGCTCGGCGTTTTTCTTGCCGTTCTGTATCTTCCGACGGTCGTCACAAACGGCGCATACTGGGCGCAGTGCGACAGCATATATGCATTTTTCGGCATATTCGCGCTGTATCTCGGACTCAGCGAAAAAGGTGTCGGCGCAATGATATCGCTTGCCGCCTGCCTTGCCTTTAAATTGCAGGCCGTGTTCATTATCCCGGCGTTTTTCGTTCTGCTGCTTGCCAAAAAGCTACGCTGGACGCAGCTGCTCGTCTTCCCTGCCGCGTATATCGTTTTCATGCTGCCCGCCGTCATTGCCGGAGCGCCGCTGTGGGATACGCTGACGCTGTATTTTTCGCAGGCCGGTACTGTCGGCGACGCAATGAATTACAACGCACCGTCGCTCACCAGCATGTTCTCATGGTCGGGAGACACGGCAAAAAGCGCAAGGGCGCTTATCATTGCCGCGTTTCTGCTCGTTGCGGCCGTTTACGCCGCGGCGATACTTCTGCGCAAAAAGCTGTCCGACCGCGTTATACTCGGCTTTGCCATTATCCTTGCAATGGGCATACCCTATCTGCTGCCGCATATGCACGACCGGTATTTCTTCATTCCCGGCGTTCTGGCGCTGGTGCTCGCGGCGTCCGACCTGCACTTTGCACCCGTACCGATTTTCGCGGAGCTTGCTTCATTGCATTGCTACTATGCGTATTTCAACCGCTATTACCTTGTTCAGCCGCGCATCGGCGGCGAGCTTATGCTTGCCGCGCTGCTGCTGTGCATAGCCTATACGGCGGTGTATGTCAGAAAGGCAAGAAAATTTGAAATTAATCCTTGACATTCTCATTTTCTCTGTTATAATAACTCTTGCCTTTGAAAAAAGCAATTCGCGAGAGTGCTGGAACAGGTAGACAGGCACGTTTGAGGGGCGTGTGTCAACCGACGTGGGAGTTCAAGTCTCCTCTCTCGCACCAAAAAGCAGTCCGTCCGTCAGGATGGGCTGTTTTTTTATAAAAAAGGAGACTTGAATTCCAGAGGGCACTTGGAAAGGTCCCGGCGGAAAAGCGGCATGCTGCTTATGCCGTCAAATTCAACTTCTTCCCTGGCCATTGTAAAATTCATATGGTCCCCACCATAATTTCCGTACAGGCACAGCACACCGCTGCCTTTGTCACAGGCTCTTATAGTGTCCGCCATCTTAGATGCCGAAGGTGATGCAAACACATTTCCGACAGTGCAGCCGTCAAGCATGCCTTTGCCGACATACCCCAGGAACGTCGGAAGATGTCCGCTTCCGCCGGCAGTAACTATCCCGACCTTGTTCGGTTTGCATGGGTAGTTTGATACTATAACTCTGTTATCTTTATCCATGCTCAAAAGCTTCTGATTGCTTGCAAGAAGAATTCCTTCCAGCGTTTCAGAAACAAAGTTCTCCGGAACATTCAATATCTTGTTCATTTTATGCTGATCCCTCTTTTCTTTAAATAGAGTAAAAAGCTTTATTAAAGTTGGAATTCCCTTTAATTAATTTAATATTATTCTGTACATAGTTTTTGTCAATAAAATCGGAAAAACACACAAAGAATTTTGAAGTTTGAGTAAAAAATGAGCGAAAATCACCTACATTCAGAGGACTGGCGTAGTAGTTCAACGAAGCTGTTCCGTCAATAATTATGCGCAAAATTGCTTGCATACTTTGGTTATATATTGTCAGCCGTCAATAGAGGCGTCGTCCAGAACCACCTCCATGATGAAGTAATATAAAAGTATGATGTGACAATCGCGGCCAATGGATGCCTGCTGCAACATACCGTGGATGCCCCATTATTCACAAGAACCACTGTTTTCAAAAAGTGAAAACAGTGGTTCTTTAGCTGGCTGACAGCGCATCCGGCGGATGGGCTGTATTTTGTCGGACGGGGAGTTTAAGGCTGAACGCACGATATATGCCGAAAATAATACTTGACTTGAATTTATATATTATTTAAGGCAACTATCCGCCTATATTACTCACATTGGGCAAAAATCGTTATTAATTTGACTGTCTATGCAAATTTGCCTCTTATGTCAATTTTTCATCACACTATTACCTAATTTCAGAAACCCATATACCCACATCCCCCATAAGCAGAAAGACTCGGCTCGTCCTTTTGGACGGGTCGAGTCGATGTCGAGTCGATTTTATACCTCACGCGCCGAAGTAAGTGAACATTACGACGAGATACGCTATATACAGCACGCCGATGAGCACGCCGATCCAGCGCTTGAACTTGCCGCACACGAGCGCCGGGATCATGGCGGCGGCGCTGACCACGAGGCAGGCCGGAACATCCAGCAGCATGCCCTGATTTTCAACGGCCAGGGGCTTGCCCTGCAAAAGCGCACACAGCGGCATAATCAGCGTCAGATCCATGATATTCGCGCCGATGATATTGCCGACCGACAGCGAGGACTGCTTTTTTCGGATCGCCGTGATGGTCGTGACAAGCTCAGGCAGCGAGGTGCCGATAGCTATCATGGTCGCTGCGATCACGGAGTCGGGAACGCCGATCATGACAGCCAGTGCCGAGCCGTTATCGATAAGCAGCTGCGCGCCGAGGACGATGGCGGCAGCGCCGAGGACGAACTTGCCGATGTTTATCGCAACGCTCTTGCCGTCGGTGCTCGGGCGCTCGTCGGTCGCCTCGCTTCCCTGCTCGCGCTTTGCGGCAAGGATGCTCTCGACCATAAAGCCGACGAAAACGAGCATGATGATAATGCTCTCGGAAACCGACAGCGCACTGTCGCGCGTGAAGGTAAACAGCAGCACGACCGCCGCAAGCAGCAGACCGGCCTTGACGCCGAACTGCTTGCGCGTCATATAGCAGCTCATGCACACAAGCGACAGGCACATTATAAGTCCCGTGTTCGCCGTGACCGAGCCGACGGCGTTGCCGACTGCGATATCGGCGTTGCCCTCGAATGCAGAGAACACGGAGACGAGCATTTCGGGCATGGTCGTTGCGAAGCTCACCACCGTTGCGCCTATGATGAACTTGGGTATGCCGGAGGCCTCGGCGATCCACGTTGCCGCATCGACGAAAAGGTCGCCGCCCTTGATGATGCATATAAGGCCGACGGCGAACAGCACGATAACAAGTGCGAGCGTGCTTCCCGTAAAGTCAATTCCCATTTTGATAACTCCCTTATTATCTTCTTAGCACATAAAAAAATAAGACTTTTTACACGGGCATACTTTTGCCGTGCTAAAAGTCTCGTCGCCTGCAAGCAGGTGCATGACCACCGGCGCGCTGCCGGGGGTATGTTGGCCATGCTTTATAATTACTCCCTTTTAACGAGGGATTATGTTAGCATAAACTGACCGGCTTGTCAATCAGTTTTTGATTTTCCAAACCCTGCGTCTAATACTATACACGCAGTCTGCATCTGTCAAGAAATTTGTTATATTATATACATTTTTTTCGCACATTTCAAGTGCTTTTTTCGCGCATTTTTGAGCAATTCTCAATTTTTGTTGAATTTTCAACGCTTTTTCGGAATAGTACTTTTTGTCATGACAAATGCATGTAAAATGCTAAATATTTGATTGCAAGTTTGTTAATATTTTGTTATTATGCTATTGTAATAGGCGGGTAATCTTAGCGTTTTCTTAACACCCTACTATGGAAATTTATATTATATTTGGAGGCATAGCATGAAGAAAAACAATCTGAAGCGTTTTCTTGCTTCGCTGCTTGCTGTTCTGATGCTCGCATCGGTCACGGGTGTGTCCCCGGCCGTGTTTGCGGATTGGGGCAGTAATGTTTCTTTGACTGCCGCGAAAGCAACTGACAAAAGGCTTGAGCTTAACGGTGACAAAGAAATCCGTATCCCCTACAAAGATAACGGAGATATAGACTTTGACGCTCTCTATCCGTTGATTTTTGAAACTTGCGTCGACAAAAGCAAATCTGCTCTTCAATCATATGATAAGAGCAAAATAGATATTGAGCAGCAACAGAAGGCTTGCCATAAACTCGAAGGCGATTTTACATGTGAACCAATAAAAGAAGATCAAACATATACCATAAAGTTCACCTACCATTACGGAAGTCTTCTTTGGGATAAAACCGAAAAATCCTGCAAAATCACCTTCCTCGGCCGTGAGGCATCTGTCATCAGCTTCAAAGACAATCCCACCGTTAAAATCCAGTACAACGACGACCTCAGCATCAAGCTCCCCGAGCTCAAGGCTGCAATTTGGGAAAACATCGTTGACAGCACCACCCCCGCAGACCTCAGCACCGCAAACGTAAGCATTAAGTACTATGCTAATGCCGTTACAGGTTCAACCGAGCATTTTGGTCATGCTTGGGTAAAGCTTGACGGTGATAAGGTTAGCGGCCTCACCTACCCCGCGATCAGCGAGGGTACTTGGAAGCTTCGCTTTGAGTTTGCAGGCAACGCAGACTACAAGGGGTTCTCTGAGGACGTAGAGGTCAAGTTCACGGGACGTGATCCGGCGTTTGAACTCAAAGATAACGTCGAAGGCATGGAGATCGGCCTCGTATTTAAGAGCGCAACAGAGTATGACTATGATGCAACCGCAGCCGCTATCCGCGAGGCACTCGTAACTAAGCTTGGCACTATCGATTTGAGCGATGTTAAGGTGCAGTATAAGTCTGCCGGTCAGGCAGTTGATCTCAACTACAAGCCTTCCACTCCCGTTGGCACAGCTTTCGGCGAAGGTGAATTCACCATCGTTCTCACCTGGGGCGGCGATAAGGGCACTGCTCAGTACAAGCCGTTCAGCGAAGAAGTAACAGTCAAGATGGTCGATAACCGCATCCCGAGTGTAGTTGCTCTTGTTGATGTTGCAAACATCACCTACAACATGGACGCTTCTAAGATGATCGAGGAGATCATCAAGAACGCTATCGACAGCGCAAACTCCACCCTCCCCGCTGACTACAAAGCAAGCGACTTCACCGTTAAGTATTACAATGCTGACGAAGATAAATGGCTCCCCATCGGCGGACTTGAAAAGGATATTAAGGCCGGTATTCTTAAGGATTATCCCCACATCAACGCAGGCGACGGACAAAAGATTCTCGTAACCTATAACGGCAGCAAGGACTATAAGCCCAGCGCAGCTGTCGAGGGTACTCTGAACGTTGCAAAGGCCGATGTCAAGGTCAGCATGAAGCTCCTTACGAGCGTGCTTGCAGGTCAGAAGGTCAACAAGGACGTTCTGAAGGTTACACTTAATCCCGATGACCCCGAGCTCGATCTCTACATCGTGTTTGTTGGCTTCAACACCTACAAGGAAAAGACCATCTACGTTAAGCTCACCGAGGACCAGGAAAAAGTCATTGATTTTATAAGCGATACGCAGAAGGGCTTCCCTCTTTACTATAAGGAAGAGCAGACCATCAGAGGTAAGCTCAATGAGGGCATGACCGTTGATGAGTTTATAACATATGTTGACGAACTCATGAAGAACGATACCATAAAGAGCGCACTTGAGAAAAATGGTATAGATGCTGAAATGCTTCAGAATATCGTCACCGCTCTTAAGAGCATCAACAAAGTTACCGGCGATCTCAGAATTGCTATCGGCAGCCCGAAGCATGCAGGTCTCTATCAGGCATTTGCTGTTGCAGTAAATAAGAACTACAACACCGGTGTCGGCACCGGCACCGTCATTGTTGCTATGAATGCTGCCGGCATGAAGCTTGAGCCGAATACTGAATTAAAAAAGCAGACCATCACTGTCTCCGAGGCTGAGAAGTATAAAAAGGGTGAAAAGGCTGTTGCAACACTTACCTGCGACGGCGATGCAAGCGACATTGATCAGAGTTGCATCCACTACCGCTTCACCGGTCTTAGCAAGATCTACTCCAGCCACGACTTCCCGACTGCACCCGGTAAGTACATCGTGACCGTATCCGTCCGCGGCGGCGACTACTACGCTCTGCCCACGACCTTTACCTTCACGGTCAAAGCTGACTAAACTCCCAACGCATAATCAAACAACGCACTGCCGGTCGGGGTCTCCCCGACCGGTTTTTTGTCGGCGCACGGACGCTGTTACGGATACGGTGATTGCGGCAGCCCGGTTCGAGACAATGGTGGAAACCGTATGTGCCGCGCCATAATTAGTGCGCTGCTGAGTTTTGTGGCTCTACCCGTAGGGAACGGATTTATCCGTTCCGCTTGTTGCATCTACTGCCGCCGTTAATACAACGGTATGCAGCAGAGGTTTTGCCTTTTGTCTTCCCCTTGCGGAGCTTGAGGGGAAGGCAAAGAGGGGGCGGCAAACAGCCGCCCCAATGAATAATGAATGATGAATAATTAATAGTGAATAATTGCCGATACGGT
>ERZ857882.4911-NODE-4911-length-11013-cov-3.520807_pt1 | contig 11013 bp, 11 predicted proteins | sample MGYA00519697_ERZ857882 | MGnify/ENA primary metagenome ERZ857882 (study PRJEB31778, sample SAMEA3449373) | human gut metagenome | biome: human gut; feature: human-associated habitat; material: faeces | place: United Kingdom | collected 2010/2012 ... | reverse complement strand
CATTTTGAAGGTACATCCCACGCCGTTTTGCGTCATGGACGAGATCGAGGCGGCGCTTGACGAGCCGAACGTGGTGCGCGTTGCAAACTACATGCGCCGCATCACGCAAAAGACGCAGTTCATCGTCATCACGCACCGCCGCGGCACGATGGAGGCAGCGGATGTTCTCTACGGCGTCACCATGCAGGAGCGCGGTGTGAGCAAGATCCTGACGATCAACATGAACGATATGGCGAAGGAACTCAACATTAAGGAATAAGCGCGAGAGAGGAATCAAAGAGTATGGGTATTTTTGCGAAGATCAAAAAAGCATGGTTCGACACCATCGTGTGGGAGACCATCGACGACGACTTCTACGACGAGCTGGAAGAGAGTCTCATTCTGGCTGACCTTGGCGCGACGGTCGCGCATGACGCGGTGAAAAAGCTGCGCGACGTCGTGTACCAGAAGAGCATCCAGCGCGGCGACGATGTGAAGCAGGCGCTGCGCGAGATTTTGATTGAAAAGCTGAACGTAGGAGATACAGCGCTTGACCTCACGACGCAGCCCTCCGTCGTGCTGGTCATCGGCGTGAACGGTGTGGGCAAGACCACGTCCATCGGCAAGCTTGCCCACCGTCTGAAGGGCGAGGGCAAGCGCGTGCTGCTGTGCGCGGCGGATACGTTCCGCGCGGCGGCGGCGGATCAGCTCGAGATCTGGGCGAACCGCGCAGAGTGCGAGATCGTCCGTTCGGTCGAGGGGGCGGACCCCGGCGCGGTGCTGTTCGATTCGCTCGCGGCGGCAAAGGCGAGAAATGTCGATGTTGTCCTCTGCGACACGGCGGGCCGCCTGCACAACAAGGTGAATTTGATGAACGAGCTTGGCAAGCTTCGCAAGATCATCGACCGCGAAACGCCTGACGCTGCGAAGGAAACGCTTCTCGTGCTCGACGCGACGACGGGACAGAACGGCCTTCAGCAGGCGAAGGTCTTCCGCGAGACGGCGGGGCTCACCGGCATCATCTTAACGAAGCTCGACGGCACGGCCAAGGGCGGCATCTGCGTCGCTATCGCGCAGGAGCTGGGCGTGCCCGTGAAGTTTGTTGGCCTCGGCGAGGGCATCGACGATCTCCAGCCGTTCAACGCGGAGGAATACGTCAAGGCGCTCATCTGAGGGGAAAATCATAAACCTGCGAGACAATAAGGAGACGAATATGGAAATCACTTCTGTTTGCCCCTATTGCGGAAAAGAAATGCGCGACGGTGTGATCCCCGCTTACCGCGACCACATCGAGTGGATGGGGCGCGGGAAGGACGGTATGCTGGGTTCGGACCCTGATGACAAAAATTCCGTCACGCTCGTCAAGGCCGGATTATTTTGTAATTACCAGACGCCCGCGTACTATTGTGAAAGCTGCAAGGTGGTCATTGTTCCCGTGCCGGAGATCGAGTGGCCGCTCGATAAGCTCGACAAAAAGTTCACGGCCTGGCAGGAAAAAATAAGCGCGCAGCGCGAAGAGCGCAAGGCGCAGCGCGAGGAAGAAAAGCGCGAAGAAAAGAGCAGAAAAAGACGGGAGAAAGACCCGTGGGAGGTTTGACGATGAAATTTGTTCTGGCAACGCAGAACCCTAAAAAGCTGACGGAAATGAGCGCCATTCTGAGCGACCTCGGCGTGGAGGTCGTGTCGGAGGCCGACCTCGGCGTAAAGATCGAGGTGGAGGAAACGGGCGAGACCTTTGCCGAGAATTCTCTTTTAAAGGCAAAGGCGGTGATGGAGGCGACGAAGCTGCCCGCCATCGCGGATGATTCGGGATTGTGCGTCGACGCGCTGAACGGCGGCCCGGGCGTTTACAGCGCGCGCTTTGGCGGCGAGGGGCTGGACGATATCGGCCGCTACCGCCTTTTGCTGCAAATGATGCACGGGCAGGCCGACCGACGCGCCCACTTCCACACGACGATCACCTGCGCGTTCCCGAACGGCGACGTCTTGCAGGACGATGGCGAGGTCGAGGGTACGATCGCCTTTGCGCCGATGGGCGAAAACGGCTTTGGCTACGATCCCGTGTTCTTCATGCCTGACAAGCGAAAGACCTTTGCACAGCTCACGGCGGAAGAGAAGGCGGAGATCTCGCACCGCGGCAAGGCACTGCGGGCATTCAAGGAGACGCTCAAGAATTATCTTGCGGAACATCAATAAAAAAGGATAAGGAAAATCTATGGAACTGAACAGCAAACAGCGCGCCTATCTGCGCAGCCTTTCGAATGACCTCGACGTGATCGTCCACATCGGCAAGGACGGCATCGGCGACAACCTCGTCAAGCAGGCGAACGACGCGCTGGAGGCGCGCGAGCTCATCAAGTGCCGCGTGCTCGAAAACAGCATGCTCACCGCGCGCGAGGCGTGTCAGGAGCTGAGCGAGCTGACGCGCAGCGAGCAGGTGCAGGTCATCGGCACAAAATTCGTGCTTTACCGTCCCTCGCACAAAAAGGACAAGAAGGATAAGATCGTGCTGCCCAAGGCGGCGAAAAAGACCGTGTAAAAGAGAAAAAGAGGTCGAACAATTTTGAAGATCGGAATTTACGGCGGCAGTTTCAACCCGCCGCATCTGGGTCACATGGCCGCAGCGGAAAGCGCGGCGAAGTATCTGGGACTCGACGAGCTGCTGCTCATTCCCGCGGGCATTCCGCCGCACAAGGCACTCTCCGCCGATGCGGCAGGGAAGGAGCACCGCCTTGCGATGACGCGCCTGATGGGGGAGCAGATCGCGCTCGACACGGGGATAACGGTCACGGTATCGGATATGGAGGTCGCGCGCGAGGGCAAGAGTTACAGCGTCGACACCGTGCGCGAGATCCACGAGCAGCGCCCGAATGACGAGCTGTGGCTTTTGATGGGGACGGATATGTTCCTCTCGTTCCAGAACTGGTACAAGCCGGAGGAGATCCTGCGCCATGCAGGCCTGTGCGCCTTTGGCCGCACGGAAAAAGACGGCGAGGAGCTTTTCGCCCCGCAGCGCAAGTACCTCGGCCAGCGCTTTCCGGGCAGCCGCATCGTGACGATGACGCTGCCGAACCTTGTGGACGTTTCGTCCACCGAGCTGCGCGAGCGCATCCCGAAGGGGAAAACGGCGGGGCTTCTTGCCCCCGCGGTGCTCGGTTATATCCTGCGTGAGCATTTATATGGAACAAATCTCGATTTGAAACGTCTAAGCTTAGAGGAACTGAGACCCATCGCGCTCTCCTACCTCAAGGCGAAGCGCATTCCCCACGTGCTCGGCACCGAGCAGACGGCGAAGGAGCTCGCGGAACGCTACGGCGCAAATGTTGAAAAGGCGCGCTTTGCGGCGCTCCTGCACGACGCGACCAAGCGCCTTTCGATGGAAGAGCAGCTCGCGCTCTGCGAGCACTACCACATCGCGCTCGACGAGCTGGAGCAGCGCGCGCTCAAGCTGCTGCACGCCAAGACCGGCGCGGCGCTCGCGCGCGACGTGTTCGGCGCGGACGACGAGATCTACAACGCCATTCTCTGGCACACGACGGGTAAGCCCGGTATGACGGTGCTGGAAAAGGTGCTCTATCTCGCCGACTACATCGAGCCGAACCGCGACTTCGATGGCGTGGAGGAATTGCGCAAGGTCGTGTGGGAGGATATTGACCGAGGGCTTGCGATGGGGCTCGCCATGACCGTGGAGGAGATGGAAGAGCGGGGGAACCCCGTCCATCACAACACGCTGGAAGCACTGGACGAGCTGAGAGGACATAGCCATGAATGATAAGGACTTTTACGAAAACGACAGAGACAGCATCCGCTACGAGGGACGGCGCGTGCACCATGAAGAGGGCTTTTTCGAGCGCAACTGCGACGAGGCATGGGAGCAGGTCAAGGAGACCTTTTCCCACCCAGGGCGGCTCTTTGCCAAGGTGCTGCTCATCGCGCTGCTGTGCGGCGTGGTCGCGGGCGGCAGCTACCTTCTGAAGATCCGCGCGCCGCAGCTGCCGAACAAGGGCGATGCGCAGAAGGACCCCAACCAGACGCAGGTCGACGAGATCGACTACGGTGACGGCGTACGCCCGAAGGCGGGCGGCGAGCGAAAGAGCAAGGACTTCTACACGGTGCTCGTCCTCGGGCGCGACACGGGCGGCGGTGGCAACACCGACACGATGCTGCTCGCGAGCTACGACGTGACGAACCAGAAGGCGAAGGTCATGTCCATCCCGCGCGACACAATGGTCAACGTCCCCTGGGACGTCAAGCGCATCAACTCCGTCTACAACTACTACGGCGGGGGAGAAAAGGGGATCAAGGCACTCTATAAGGAGATTTCCCAGCTCGTCGGCTTCGAGCCGGACTATCAGGTCATTGTCGAATGGGACGCGGTCGGCGCGATCGTGGAGGCCATGGGCGGCGTTTACTACGATGTGCCGCGCAACATGAACTACGACGACCCCTATCAGGATCTGCACATTCACCAGACCAAGGGTTACCGCAAACTCAGCGGCAGCGATGTAATGCAGGTGCTGCGCTACCGTCACGACACCGATATACACTACGGCTATCCGGACGGCGACCTTGGTCGCATTAAGACGCAGCAGTCGCTTCTGAAAGCGATGATCGAGCAGCTTTTGCAGCTCAAGAACGTGACGAAGATCGGCGACTTTGCCCGCGCGGTGAAAAATAATGTTACCTCGGATCTGACGTTTGAGGAAATGCTCTGGTTCGGCTCGCAGGCCGTGATGGGCGGGCTCAAGGTCGAAGATGTCAACTTTGTCACCATGCCGAACACGGCGCTGTATGTCTACAGCCGCGCGTATCCGAGGTGGCCGCAGAACTATGTTTTCCCCAAGGCGCAGGAGTTGCTGGACATTGTGAACAACGAGCTCAGCCCCTTTGTTGAGAAGTTTACGATGAGCGACCTTGACATCATGTCGCTCAATTCTGATGGTTCGCTTTCCTCTTCCACCGGTCATGTGGAGGACAGCAAGGCTGCAGTGGCGCCTCCGGTCGTTGTGGATCGATACAGCGGAGATATTCTCGGCGGGACCAGCAGCAATTCCGGGACGGAAACCAGTACAGGAAACGGCAGTGAAACGGCCGACGGCAGCGAGACGACCGATCCCGGCACGACCGATCCGGGCAATAGCGGCACGGTAGACCCCGGTACGACAGACCCCGGAAATAGCGGTACGGTAGACCCCGGTACGACAGATCCCGGAAATAGCGGCACGACCGACCCCGGCACGGGAGAGGGAGGCAATACGGGCGATACCGGCAGCGGCGATACCGTCGTTGATGAAATGCCCGAGTGGTTGCGCCCGTAACGGGAAACAACACGAAACAACATCAAACTGAAATAAGAAAAGGAGACCCCTATGTTACCTTCCAGAGAAATGGCCGAGATCGCCGTGAAAGCACTCGACGGCAAAAAGGGTAAGGAGATCAAACTTATTCGCATCGACAAGATCACGACGCTCGCGGAGTACTTTGTCATCTGCACCGGTACGTCCAACACGCAGATCAACGCCCTGTGCGACGAAGTGGAAAAGCAGCTCACGGAGGCGGGCGAAGAGCCGCTGCACCGCGAGGGCTACCGCGGCGGCACGTGGGTGCTGCTCGACTATGGCTGCATCGTTGTCCACGTGTTCAATGATGAGGCGCGCAAGTTCTATTCTCTTGAGCACCTCTGGGCCGACGGAGAAGAGGTCGATCTGAGCGCGCTCCTGCCCCACGCGGAGTAAGGGCGATCCCACCTGAAAAATAACGCTTGACAAGGCGGGACAAAACACCTAAAATGGTCATGCTATATTGATGCAAAACGCGATGACAGAGCATAAAGACGCGCGATTTCCGCCCGAAGAGAGCCGGCGGTCGGTGCAAGCCGGCGGGGAAGCGCACGTGAATGACTCACTCCCGAGCAGCCCGCCTGAAAGGGCGGGACGGTTCGCCTCCGTTACGGGCATGGCTATCGAAGCCGCTGAGGGCACGCGGGCGACCGCGCGCTGAATCAGGGTGGTATCGCGTAAAGAGTTTTTACGTCCCTGACCGTTTTTTGGAACGGTCAGGGACTTTTTTCGCGTCAAAAAATAATTCACATAAAGGAGAAGATCCATGAAGTACGATTTTACAGCCATTGAGAAAAAATGGCAGGAAAAGTGGGAGCAGGAAAAGCCCTACGCTGCCGTAACAGGCGACAAGCGCCCCAAGTTCTACGGCCTCATTGAGTTCCCGTATCCCTCCGCCGCTGGCCTGCACGTCGGCCATCCGCGCCCGTTCACGGCGATGGACATCATCTGCCGCAAAAAGCGCATGCAGGGCTACAACGTCCTCAACCCCATGGGCTTTGACGCCTTCGGCCTGCCGACGGAAAACTTTGCCATCAAGAACCACATTCACCCCGCCATCGTTACGGCGCAGAACATCAAGAACTTTACCCGCCAGCTCAAGATGCTCGGCTACGGTTTCGACTGGGATCGCGTGGTGGACACGACCGATCCGAGCTACTACAAGTGGACGCAGTGGATCTTCCTGCAGATGTTCAAGCATGACCTTGCCTACAAGACCACGATGCCTGTCAACTGGTGCACGAGCTGCAAGTGCGTGCTTGCCAACGAAGAGGTCGTTGAGGGCGTGTGCGAGCGCTGCGGCGCGCCCGTTATCCGCAAGGAAAAGAGCCAGTGGATGCTGCGCATCACGAAGTATGCCGACCGCCTGATCGACGATCTTGACGAGGTCGACTACATTGAGCGCGTCAAGACCCAGCAGCGCAACTGGATCGGCCGCTCTACCGGCACGGAGGTCACCTTCAAGACCAACACCGGCGATGATGTCACCGTTTACACCACGCGCGTTGATACCCTCTTCGGCGTGACCTACACGGTCATTTCTCCCGAGCACCCGATGCTCAAGAAGTGGAAGGATCTCATCAAGAACTGGGACGAGGTCGAGGCCTATCAGGCTGCCGCCGCCCGCAAGAGTGACTTTGAGCGCGGCGAGCTCAACAAGGAAAAGACCGGCGTGCGCCTTGAGGGCATTGAGGTCATCAACCCCGCCACCGGCAAGGTCGTGCCGATGTTCGTCTCCGACTATGTCCTCATGGGCTACGGCACGGGCATTGTCATGGGCGTTCCCGGCCACGACCAGCGCGACTGGGACTTCGCCACGGCCTTCGGCCTTCCCATCGTGGAGGTCGTCGAGGGCGGCGACATCACGAAGGAAGCCTTCACGCTCAAGGACGACACCGGCATTATGGTAAACTCCGGCTTCCTCAACGGCATGACCGTCAAGGAAGCGATCCCCGCGATGAAGCAGTATGCCGTCGAGCAGGGCTGGGGCCGCGAAAAGGTCAACTATAAGCTGCGCGACTGGGTCTTCTCCCGCCAGCGCTACTGGGGCGAGCCGATCCCCCTTGTCAACTGCCCCAAGTGCGGTTGGGTGCCTGTTCCCGAGGAGGAACTGCCGCTCGTCCTGCCGCAGGTAGACAGCTACGAGCTGACCGACGACGGCGAGAGCCCGCTTTCCAAGATGACCGACTGGGTCAACACCAAGTGCCCCAAGTGCGGGTGCGACGCCAAGCGCGAGACTGACACCATGCCCCAGTGGGCGGGTTCTTCGTGGTACTTCCTGCGCTATATGGATCCGCACAACGACCATGAGCCTGTCTCTCACGAGGCGGAGCAGTACTGGGGCCCTGTGGACTGGTACAACGGCGGCATGGAGCACACCACGCTGCACCTGCTCTACTCCCGCTTCTGGCACAAGTTCCTCTACGACATCGGCGTTGTCCACACGAAGGAGCCCTATGCCAAGCGCACGAGCCACGGCATGATCCTCGGCCAGAACCCGCACTACGTCGGCAACGTCTCCACGCAGGAGGAGAAGGACGCGCTCATCGCCAAGTACGGCAATCAGGCGCTGCGCCCGGCGGTCAAGATGAGTAAGTCCCTCGGCAACGTCGTCAACCCCGATGATGTCGTCAAGGCTTACGGCGCGGACGCGGGTGTGATGATCTCCGCCTCCCACAATCCCTGCGAATACAACGGGATCAAGATTTTCAACAGCGAGGGCTACAAGCTCTCCGACGCCCTGGAGGAGGAGATCGAGGCTATCGTCCTTGACGGGGCCAAAACCCCGCCCTGCCCGACCGGCGGGGACATCGGCCGGGTGTCCTCCTGCAAGAACGCGGTGGACGATTATGTCCGGCACCTGCTGTCCGTCACCGATGTCGACCTGCGGGGGATGCGGCTGGCGGTGGACTGTGCCAACGGCTCGGCCAGTGCCACGGCCCGCAAGCTCTTCTCCGCCCTGGGGGCCGACTGCGTCTTCCTGAGCGACCAGCCCGACGGGGTCAATATCAATGAAAACTGCGGCTCCACCCATATCGAGCAGCTGGCCGACTTTGTCAAAAAGCTCAAATATTTCGCCGGCGTCGCCTTTGACGGGGACGCCGACCGCTGCCTGGCCGTGGACGAAAAGGGCAACCTCATCGACGGGGACAAGATCATCGCCGCCCTGGCGGTGGATATGAAGGACAAGGGCGAGCTGCCCGGGGACGCGGCGGTGGTCACCGTCATGTCCAACCTCGGGTTTTTCCGTTTCTGCGAGCAGAACGGTATTTCGCCGGTGTCCACCAAGGTCGGGGACCGGTACGTATTGGAGGAAATGGTGAAGAACGGCTACGCCATCGGCGGCGAGCAGTCGGGGCATATCATCTTCCTCCGGCACGCCACCACCGGGGACGGCCAGCTCTCCGCCGTCAAGCTGCTCTCCATGTGCCGCGAACGGGGGCAGAAGCTCTCCCGCATCGGCTCCATGATGGAGCGGTATCCCCAGGTGCTCATCAACGTGCGGGCCGACGCGGAGCAGAAGGCCCGCTATACCGCCGACACCGCCCTGGCGGAGGAAATCCGCCGGGCCGGGGAATCCCTTGGCCGGGACGGCCGGGTTCTGGTGCGGGTCTCCGGCACTGAACCCCTCATCCGCGTGATGGTGGAGGGAAAAGATTTTGAAGAGATCAACCGCCTCGCCGTCGAGGTGGGGGAGAAGATCAAGGCGGGTATCGGCGCGTAGGGAACCCTGCCGGACCGCCCAAACGGGAAGGAAACGACATCCATGAGGGCCGCTGTACACTGGAAAGATTACGAACTGCTGGATGCCTCGTCCGGGGAACGGCTGGAGCGGTGGGGGGAGATCCTCCTCATCCGCCCCGACCCGCAGATCCTGTGGGATACCCCCCGGACCGACCCGCTCTGGCAAAAAGCTCATGCCCGTTATCACCGCTCGGGGACGGGCGGCGGCCATTGGGAACGGCTGCGCCCGCTGCCCGACGTGTGGGAGATCGGATACGACGCTCCGGAGTTGGGTCTTGCGGGGCTGCGGTTCCGTCTCAAACCCATGGGCTTCAAGCATACCGGCCTGTTCCCTGAACAGGCCGTCAACTGGGAGCGGATGGCCGTCCTCATCCGGGGAGCCGGCCGGCCGGTCAGGGTGCTTAACCTGTTCGGGTATACCGGCGGCGCCACCCTCGCCTGTGCCGCGGCCGGGGCGAGCGTGACCCATGTAGACGCCTCCAAGGGGATGGTCGCCTGGGGCCGGGAAAACGCCGCGTTATCGGGGCTTGCGGATAAACCCATCCGCTGGCTCGTCGATGATTGCGGCAAGTTTGTCGCCAGAGAACAGCGGCGGGGGAACACCTACGACGGGATCGTCATGGATCCGCCCTCCTATGGCCGGGGCCCCGGCGGCGAGGTCTGGAAGCTTGAGGAGCAGATCGACGGCCTGATCGCGCAGTGCGCCGCCCTGCTGTCGGACAATCCATTGTTTTTCGCTGTCAATTCCTACACCGCCGGCCTGTCGCCGTCGGTTATGACCTATATGCTAAATACCCGCCTGCTTTCGCGTTTCGGCGGGGGAACACAGGCGGACGAGATTGGCCTGCCGGTGATGTGCGGAGGCTTTTCTCCCCCACGGGTGCTGCCCTGCGGGGCCACGGCGCTGTGGCTTTCCGCCGGTGCATCGGACAAGCCGGATGAAGGAGGTGAGGGGCATGGATATGCTTCAGGCGGCAGACGTGTATTTTCAGTATGAGTATCCGGACGAGCCGCCCCAGAAGGTGCTCGAGGGGATCGATCTAACGGTCGAAAAGGGTTCTTTCGTCGCCCTGCTCGGGCACAACGGCTGCGGAAAATCGACCCTCGCCAAACATTTCAATGCCATGCTGCTGCCTACGGGCGGCACCGTGCTGGTCCGGGGGATCGATACCACGGACGAAGAGAAGAAGTATGAGATCCGCAGCACGGTGGGGATGGTGCTGCAAAACCCGGATAATCAGCTCGTCTCCACCATCGTGGAAGAGGACGTGGCCTTCGGCCCCGAAAACCTCGGCGTCCCGCCGGAGGAGATCCGCCGCCGGGTGGACGACGCCCTCAAGGCGGTGGGGATGTACGAATACCGGGAGCACGCGCCCCACAAGCTGTCGGGCGGCCAGAAACAGCGGGTTGCCATCGCGGGTGTCATCGCCATGCAGCCGGAATGCATCGTCCTCGACGAGCCGACGGCCATGTTGGATCCCCAGGGCCGCCGGGAGGTCATGCAGACCATCCGGGCGCTCAACCGGGAACGCGGTATCACCGTGGTGCTCATCACCCATTATATGGACGAGGCCGTGCAGGCCGACCGGGTGGTGGTGATGGACGAGGGACGGATCCTTATGGACGGCACGCCCCGTGAGGTGTTCTCCCGTGTGGACGATCTCCGCAGGGTCGAGCTGGATGTTCCTCAGCCCACCGAGCTCTGCGCCGCGCTCAAGGCGGACGGGCTGCCCCTGCCCGACGGGGTGCTCAGCGTGGACGAATGCGTAGAGGCCCTGTCGATGCTGTTCGATCTCCGGCCGTCCTGACGGCCGCCGCCCCATCCCTATACTTTGTGGACCCGGACCGAACGCCTTGTTCCGCCGGGATCCGTTGGAGGCTGACCCATGCCGGTTCTCGAAACACAAAACCTGTCCTTTGTTTATTCCCCGGGTACGCCGTTTGAGAAAAC
>ERZ857882.4906-NODE-4906-length-11023-cov-3.350839_pt1 | contig 11023 bp, 10 predicted proteins | sample MGYA00519697_ERZ857882 | MGnify/ENA primary metagenome ERZ857882 (study PRJEB31778, sample SAMEA3449373) | human gut metagenome | biome: human gut; feature: human-associated habitat; material: faeces | place: United Kingdom | collected 2010/2012 ... | reverse complement strand
CCTCATCTGCCGCAAGCGGCATCTTCCCCTCAAGCTCCGCAAGGGGAAGACAAAAAGGGACGGTCTATGACCGTCCCAATGAATAATGAATGATGAATAGTGAATAATTGCCAACGCATTTATTGCGTCGGCACCCACCGGTCGTGCTGTCTAAACCGCGGTGTGCGGAACGGATAAATCCGTTTTTTCAGTGGCGCTTTTTTATAGGCGCATTCACATTGTACAAATACATATATTGCGTCAGCCCGACCGGTGGGTGCCGGCAAAACTATAACGCGCGGAACGGATAAATCCGTTCCCTACAAGGGTGCGGCAAAAAACTCATCACCGCACTAACGTATGGCGGCAGTTTCCCGGTTTCGTCGGTACTTTCGATACCGGGCTACCAGAGATATGCGTGTCCGTAGGTGCGGTAAATCGCAACTAAAAGAACGAAAAAAGCTCGCCGTTATGGCGAGCTTGTTTCGGGTAATATCAGGTTATTACACAGCGCGGGTGACCTTACCGCTGCGCAGGCAGCGAGTGCATGCATAAACATGCTTCGGACTTCCGTCCACGATCGCCTTGACGCGCTTCACATTGGGCTTCCAAGTACGGTTGGAACGCCTGTGGGAATGAGACACCTGAATGCCAAAGGCAACGCCCTTGTCGCAAAACTGACATTTTGCCATAAGTTGAAGCACCTCCTTGCTTGTGTTTAACTGCGTGCAATTTGCAGACAGCTTATTAATAATAACAGAATAAGCCTGTAATTGCAAGAAAAATTTTCGCCGTTGTAAAAATCGTTGCAAAATAATGCATTTGAGGTTAATATTAATAATGAAATAATATAGTTAAAAGGAGATCGGCAATGGCGAGTAAATATTCTGTTCCGCTGCGGACGATCGTGGAGGAAAACGGCCTTGAGCCGCTGCACACCTCGAGCGATTATGATACGCGGCTTCTGACGGTGGCGGACGTGAACCGCCCCGCGCTTCAGCTTGCCGGATTTTATAACTACTTTGACCCCAACAGGCTCCAGATAATCGGCCGGGTCGAGAGCACATATCTTGAGCTCAAGACCGAGGCCGAGCGCCGCAGCTGTTTCGAGGAGCTTATGCGCTATGACATATCGGCGCTCGTTATCTGCCACGGTGCGTCGGCGTTTCCCGAGTGCCTCGAGGTCGCGGGGAAGTACGACCGCAACCTGTTCGTAACGCCCGAGGATACCTCCGACTTCATGGCCGATGTCATAAGCTCGCTGCACACGCACCTTGCGCCGCGCACGACGATGCACGGCGTGCTCGTTGAGGTACACGGCGAGGGCGTGCTTTTAACCGGCGACTCCGGCATAGGCAAAAGCGAAACTGCGCTTGAGCTTATAAAGCGCGGACACAAGCTCATTGCCGACGACGCGGTGGACATTCGCCGCATTGGACGCGACAGGCTCGTCGGCACGGCGCCGGAGCTTATACGGTATTACATGGAGCTGCGCGGCATAGGCGTTGTCGATGTCAGGCACCTTTACGGCGTTGGCGCCGTAAAGCCCGAGGGCGCGATCGACCTCGTTGTGAACCTCGAGGTCTGGGACGATCAGAAGGCGTACGACCGCCTTGGCCTTATAAGCGAAACGCAGGATATCCTCGGTGTGACGGTGCCGAGCTTGACGATCCCGGTGCGTCCCGGCAGGAACCTTGCCGTTATCCTCGAGCTTGCGGCAATGAACAACCGCCAGAAGAAGATGGGCTACAACGCCGCGGAAACTCTCGCGTCAAACGTAGATCACGCCGTTGACAACGGCACGTTTTAATAGGAGATAGTATGGAAGGTCTTGAAAAAGCAATTGAACAGATAAAGGAGAACATGCCCAAGCTCGATCTGAGGGAAAACGAGCCGATGCGCAACCACTGCTCGTTCAAGGTCGGCGGCGAGGTGCGCGCGTTTGCCGTGCCGGGCGATCTTTTCGAGATGTCGAAGGTCATGTTCTATCTGCATATGAACGGCGTTTCGCCGCTGACGCTCGGCAAGTGCACCAACGTCATCTTCCCCGATGAGGGACTTGATATCATGGTCATCAGCACGGAAAACCTGCGCAAGCTGCGCCTTGGCGAGACTGAGAACACCATCTATGCCGAAGCCGGCGTATCGCTTGCAAAGCTCGCGCAGTTTGCGCGCGACAACGGCCTTTCCGGGCTTGAGTTTGCAAGCGGCATTCCCGGCTCGGTGGGCGGCGGCGTTCTGATGAACGCCGGAGCTTACGGCGGAGAGATGAAGGATGTTGTCGAATCGGTCGTCGTGTACTATGTCCCGACGCAGGCTCTGACCGAGGTCAAAGGCTCCGACTGCGGCTTTGAATATCGCCGCAGCGCATTTGAGAAGATAAACTGTGCTATCATGGGCGCGGTGTTCAAGCTTACTCCCGACGATCCCGAGGCTATCGGCGCGCGCATGAAGGAAATGAACGAAAAGCGCACGGCAAGTCAGCCGCTGGATATGCCCTCGGCAGGCAGCGCGTTCAAGCGCCCCGTGGGCGGCTATGCCGCGGCGCTCATTGACCGGTGCGGTCTGAAGGGCTACACCGTCGGCGGTGCGCAGATAAGCCAAAAGCATGCCGGCTTTGCGGTCAATACGGGCAGCGCAACATACGACGATGTCGTTGAACTGCTCGACCACGTCCGCCGCGAGGTCTATGCGCAGACACAGATCACCCTCGAGCCGGAGATACGCATCTACCCCAAGGGCATGATGCTTGTTGACGACTGGCGCGAGAGAAAGCAGACCATAATCGACGGTATGCTCGAACAGGCAAAGCAGAATGCCGCAGACTCGGCGGCCGAGAGCAGAGACGTTCGGCCGAGCTGAGCGTTTTGGAGAGTGGATATATGGAGTTTCTTATCATAACCGGCCTGTCCGGCGGCGGCAAGAGCCAGGCCGCGGACATAATTGAGGATCTGGATTACTACTGTGTGGATAACATGCCCGTTGCGCTCATTCCGAAGTTTGCCGAGCTTTGCGCGGCGACCAAGGGTCGCTACGAGAAGGTCGCACTGGTGACGGATATCCGCGAAAAAAACGGAATAAAGGACATTTTCAACGCACTCGAAACGCTCAGAGAGATGGACTTCGGCTATAAGATCCTGTTCATGGAGGCAAAGCCGTCGGTCATCGTAAAGCGCTATAAGGAGTCGCGCCGTCCGCATCCGCTGGCGGCAAAGTCCGGCGGCTCGATCGAGGACGCGATACTCAAGGAGACCGAGCAGCTGCGCCCGATACGCGACATTGCCGATTATATCATCGACACCTCGCACCTGACCCTCGGGCAGCTGCACAACGAGCTGTACACTTATTTTTCCGACTCCGCGACCGACCGCGCGATCATGGTAAACGTCATATCCTTCGGCTTTAAATACGGCATGCCGCTGGATGCCGACCTCGTGTTCGACGTGAGATTTCTGCCCAATCCCTTTTACGTTGAGGAGCTGAAGCTTTTAAGCGGCCTTGACGCACCGGTCAGGGACTATGTTTTCAGCTTTGAGCAGTCGAACGTTTTCATGGACAAGCTCACGGACATGATAGAGTATCTGCTGCCGCTGTACATAGAAGAGGGAAAGTACAGCCTTACGATCGCCATCGGCTGCACCGGCGGCCGGCACCGCTCCGTCGCCGTGGCCTCGGCGCTTGCCGGGCACCTTAAGTGCTTCGGCGTGCCGACGGTGAGCATAAACCGCGATATAAACAAATAAGCATGGAAAAAACCTTCGCACAAAAAGTTAAAACAGAGCTGTGTCAGCCTCGGGTCGAGCGCAAATGCTGCGCTGTTGCCGAGGCCTACGGCGTTCTGCTGTATGCGCACAGCTTTTCGGCAAAGGAAATACGCATAACGACGGCAAGCGACGAGCTTGCCGCGCGCCTTCCGCACCTGATGCGCCGCGCCTTCGGTATCGACTTCGACGAGCCGGAGAAAGGCCGCGGCGTGAAGCATTCGTTCCGGGTAAACGACCCGGATAAGCTGCGCGCGGTGTTCGACGTTGTCGGAAACGACATGAACAGCCCCTCGCTGCACATAAACTTCGGCGTCATCGAGGAGCCGTGCTGCAAGGCCTCGTTTATCCGCGGCGCGTTTCTCGCCGGCGGCTCGGTGACAGACCCGGCAAAGCGCTATCACATGGAGCTTGCCACGACGCACTACAGCGTAAGCCGCGAGACATACTCGGTGCTGCTTGAGATGGGCTTTTCGCCCAAGGAGGCGCAGCGCAAGGGCGACTACCTGCTGTATTTCAAAAAAAGCGAGCATATAGAAGACCTGCTGACGACGATCGGCGCGCCGGTCGCTGCGATGGATATCATGTCCGCTAAGGTCGAAAAGGACATGAAAAACAGCATAAACCGCAAGGTAAACTGCGATTCTGCAAATGCCGACAAGGTCGTCGAGGCCGCGGCAAAGCAGATGGAGGCCATCCGCCGCATAGATAAGCTCTATGGGCTGGATTCGCTGCCGGATAAGCTTCAGGAGGCCGCGCTTCTGCGCTACGCAAACCCCGAGGCGAGCCTTGCCGACCTTGCCACGCTCTCGTATCCGCCGGTATCCAAAAGCTGCCTGAGCCACAGGCTCAAGAAGCTGCTGACATACACTCCCGAGGAAGACTGAATATGAGCTTTGTTCACCTGCATGTTCATACCGAATATTCGCTGCTCGACGGCGACTGCCGCATCGAGCCGCTCGTTGAGCGCGCAAAGCAGCTCGGTCAGACCGCGCTCGCTATCACCGACCACGGCGTCATGTACGGCGCCGTCGCGTTTTACAAGGCCTGCTGCGCGGCCGGTATAAAGCCGATCATCGGCTGCGAGGTCTATGTTGCGCCGAGATCGCGCTTTGACAAGGAGCACGGCCTTGACTCGGAGTACACGCACCTTATCCTGCTGTGCAAAAACGAAACGGGCTACAAAAATCTGTGCTACCTCGTTTCCATGGCCTTCACCGAGGGCTTTTACAACAAGCCGCGCATCGACTGGGCGCTGCTGCACGAGCGCGCCGAGGGGCTTATCTGCCTTTCCGGCTGCGTCGCCGGTGCTATACCGCGCATGATAAACGCCGGAAACTACGAGGGCGCGAAGAAAAAGGCGCTGGAGCTGAGCGAGCTTTTCGGCAAGGACGGCTTTTATCTTGAGATCCAGGATCACGGCCTTGAGGCCGAAAAGCGCGCGGCCGAGGGGCTTTTGCGCATCCACCGCGAGACCGGCATTCCCCTTGCCGTCACGAACGACGCGCACTATGTCGAAAAAGACGACGCGTATTATCAGGACGTTCTGATGTGCGTGCAGATGCAGAAAACCATAACCGACCCTGCGCGCATGAAATTTGAGACCAACGAGTTTTACCTCAAGGATGAGGCCGAGATGCGCGCGCTTTTCCCCGAATATCCCGAGGCTGCCGACAACACCGCGAAGATCGCGGACATGTGCGGCTACGACTTCGAGTTCGGAAAATACAAGCTGCCGCGCTTCAAGCTGCCCGAGGGCGAGAGCGACAGCTTTGACTATCTGCAAAAGCTCTGCCGCGCAGGACTTGCGCGCAGATACCCGAACGACGACGGAACCGTTGCAAAGCAGCTCGACTATGAGCTTGCCATGATAAAAAAGATGGGCTTTGTCGATTACTTCCTCATCGTTTCCGACTTCATCGCCTACGCGAAAAGCCAAAAGATCCCCGTCGGCCCCGGGCGCGGCTCGGCAGCCGGCAGCGTCGTTTCCTACACGCTGAACATCACCGACGTCGATCCCATAAAATACAGCCTTTATTTCGAGCGATTTCTAAACCCCGAGCGCGTGAGCATGCCCGATATCGACATCGACTTCTGCGTCAACCGCCGCGGCGAGGTCATCGACTACGTAAACCGCAAATACGGCCACGACCACGTTGCGCAGATAGTCACCTTCGGCACGATGGCGGCGCGCGCTGCCGTGCGCGACGTTGCGCGCGTGCTCGACATAAGCTACGGCGACGCCGACGCCGTTGCAAAGGCCATACCCATGGGGCCGAACATGACCATAAAGGACGCGCTGCGCGTATCAAAGCCACTGCGCGACATGTACGAGGGCGACGAGATGCTGCACCGGCTCATAGACGTTGCCGAAGCGCTCGAGGGCATGCCGCGCCACGCGAGCATGCACGCAGCCGGCGTTGTCATAACCGATAAGCCCGTTTATGAATACGTTCCGCTGTCGAAAAACGACGAGTCGGTCGTCACGCAGTATCAGATGACGACGCTTGAGGAACTGGGACTTCTCAAGATGGACTTTCTCGGTCTGCGAAACCTCACTGTGCTCGAGGACGCGGCGAAAATGGTGCGTCGCACCGAGCCGGATTTCGAGGTCGAGAAGATCCCCGACGGCGATGCGGAGGTTTTCAAAATGCTCTCGGAGGGGCATACAAGCGGCGTTTTCCAGCTTGAGAGCACAGGTATGACCGGCGTGTGCACCGGCCTTAAGCCCAAGAGCATTGAAGACATCACCGCAGTCATAGCCCTTTACCGCCCCGGCCCGATGGACAGCATCCCGCGATTTATCGAGTGCTCGGCGCATCCCGAGAAGATAAGCTACAAGCACGAGCTTCTGCGCCCGATACTCGAGGTCACCTACGGCTGCATCGTCTATCAGGAGCAGGTAATTGAAATTTTCCGCCGTCTTGCCGGGTTTTCGCTCGGCCAGGCGGACATGATCCGCCGCGCGATGAGCAAGAAAAAGCACAAGGTCATCGACGCCGAGCGCGTCGCCTTCGTCCACGGCGATGAAAGCCGCGGCATCGATGGCGCGGTAAAGCGCGGCATTACCGAGGATATAGCAAACAGCATCTATGACGAGATCCTTGACTTTGCGTCCTACGCCTTCAACAAGGCGCACGCGGTGAGCTACGCGATCGTATCCTACCGCACGGCGTACATGAAAAAACACTATCCGCGCCAGTATATGGCCGCGCTGCTCTCGTCGGTGCTCGATAACAGCACCAAGATATCCGAGTACATCGCCGAATGCCGCGAGATGGGCATAAAACTGCTGCCGCCGGATGTCAACGAGTCGTTTGCCGACTTCTCCGTCAGCGGAAACGATATCCGATTCGGCCTTGTTGCGATAAAAAGCATCGGCCGCGGCTTCATAAACGAGCTTATTTCGCGCCGAGAGGAGGACGGGCCGTTCCGCAGCTTTGAGGATTTCTGCCGCCGCATGGCAGGCAGGGAGCTCAACCGCCGCGCGGTCGAAAACCTCATCCGCGCCGGAGCTTTCGACAGCATGGGCTTTAAGCGCAAGGCGCTGCTGCGCGTGGCCGGCGTTATGATCGACGGCATCCAGCAGGAAAGCCGCAACAACGTCGAGGGGCAGCTCAATCTCTTCGGCGAGCCGGATTTCGAGGATGCCGGTGCCATCAGGATCAAGATCCCGGAGGTCGAGGAGTACACACGCGCAGAGCTGCTTGCAATGGAAAAGGAGACGGCCGGTCTGTACCTGAGCGGCCACCCGATGGACGAGTACCGCGCCGCCGTGCGCAGAGCCGGGATAGTACCCATAGGCGCGATTTTGACAGACTCCGCCTCCGAGAGCGAGAAAAAGACCTATCCCGACGGCGCCGTCGTCACCGTTGCAGGCGTCGTGCAGTCAAGCCGCACGCGCACGACGAAGTCGAACACGCTCATGAGCTACATCAACCTCGAGGACGACACCGGCGCGATGGAGCTGATCGCGTTCCAGCGCGCGCTGGACACCGGCAGCATCTACATCAAGGATAACGCGCCCATCATCGTGCGCGGCCGCATATCCATGCGCGACGAGAAGGAGCCGCAGCTCATGGCGGACAGCATCCGCCCGATCACAGACCTCGGCAAGCTCAAGCCCGAGCCGCCGAGGACAAACGCCGACTCCAAGCTCTGGGTCAAGCTGCCCGGCGAGGACGATCCGCGCCTTGCGCGCATCGAGCTTATCCTCACCATGTTCCCCGGCCAGCAGCAGATGATAATTTATCTTGAGCGCGAAAAGCGGCGCATCGGCGCAAAGTGCCTGATCCACCCCTCGCTCATCGCCGAGCTGAAAGAGCTCTGCGGCGATGCCAATGTTTTCTTAGAGGCGAATTGACGCCGCTACGAATCCGCGCAATAAACGCGCAATAAACGTATAGGAGGAGCGCCAAAGCGCTACTGAAAAAATGAGTGTTAAAAATGCAGTACATAAGACATCCGGATATGCCGCGGCGGCCGCGCTGTCGGCACTTTTGGTGAAATACCCACTGCGGAAGCTGGGCATGCATAAGGCCAATGCCGCGCTGATGCAGGCGCATGAGGCGGCCAGCGGTGCGTACTTCCTCGCCGCGCTGCTGCACATGGCAACGTCACCGAAGACGAGCGGCTGCAAGGCCGCAAGCGGTGCTGCCGCATTTGCCGTCAGCGTCGTGCTCATCGCCGACTGCCACATGGCAAAGGATCAGACCTCGAAAATGCAGCGCCATCGTATCTATTCCGCGGCTCTGGCCGCTGCCGCCGCCCTCCATGCTTTTTAGCAGCGCTTTACTGCACCTCTAAAAAATGGAGAAGATATTTATTGCCCGAAAACTGGTCAAAAATCTGAATATACGCATCACGCGCGATGGCGAGGTGCATGTAACGGCGCCGCTGCGTATGTCGGACGCAGATATCGAGTCGATACTGGATAGAAAGCGCGGCTGGATCGAAAAGCACCGCGGCCAGATGCTCGAAAAAGCCCGGCTCAGACCGCAGAATTTTGAAAGCGGTGAGACTCTGCGCGTGCTCGGCAAACCGTTTCGGCTTCGCGTTGAGGAGGGCGGCACGCCCGGCGTCGCGATATCCGTCGGCGAGGTCGTGCTCACCATGCGCCCGGGCAGCTCGCGCGAGCAGCGCGAGGCTGCGGTAATCGAGTTTTACCGCGCGATATTAACGCCGATCGCGGAGGAGTATCTTGCGCTGTGGCAGGACAGGACCGGCTTGCGCTGCCGCGAATGGCACACAAAAAAGATGAAAACGCGCTGGGGCAGCTGCAACGTTGCCGAGCGCAGGATATGGCTGAGCGTGTACCTTGCCGCCGAACCGCGCGAGTTCATCTCAGAGGTCGTTCTGCATGAGCTGGCGCACCTCAAGTATCCCGGTCACGGCGTCGATTTCAAGGCCTTCATGGATTTTCAGAGGCGCATTGACGCACCTACGGATACGGATTTTGCGTGAACCCGGTATCGAAACTGCTGACAAAACCGTGACGTTTCGCGTAACGCAAGTACGGCGCTGAATTTTGCACCGCGCCATGTAGGGGCGAGCAATGCTCGCCCATCGCCACGGTTTTGTCGGCGCGAAAATCGACAGTCGTAGGGAACGGATTTATCCGTTCCGCTGTGATGGTTTTGTCGGCATTGAAATTAATAATCGTAGGGGCGAGCATTGCTCGCCCTTTCGTTATGGTTTCGTCGATAGTTTCCGGTCGAGATACCGCAAAAAATGTATAGGTACAGCCCCAATTCGCCTCTAAAAAAGGAGTGCAGATATCAGTCTACACTCCTTTTCTGCGAGGGATTATAATTTTGAAGGGATATTATTTGAGCTTTCTTTTTATCTCGTTTGCGCTCAGCACAAGGTCGCCGAAAGCGGCAAGACCGAGGCCGGAGAGATACGAAAGTATTCCTCCGCCGATAAGAATCCCGAAGAATAGGCCAAAATTAAAATCGCCCAATAAGCTGGTTGAGTAGCCGAAGACAACTGCCAGAATGACCGACGCTACCATGCCGAGCACGCATATAAGCGTTGCAATGCCCTTGAGCGTCGCACCGGGGTTGGGGTATATGCCGCCGCCGGAGCGCTCCCTACTTTCGGGAGACGGCGGTGTTTCGGGGTCATCATAAGAATAATCGGTGGGGTCAAGCCCCTCTGCCGCGGCTTTTGCTTCGGCAAAGCTGCTCGTTGCAAAGAAGCGGCCGTTGGAGTGGCGAACCTGTCCGTTTGTGACAAGCGTGCCAAATTCCTGATTGGATACCTCCTTGAACCATGCGCTGCCGTCGAATAGTGGAAATTCCGCGGATTTTTCTCTTTTGAGTGAATAGATCCTCTTGCTCATACATAATCCTCCTAAAAATATTTATAATATACCAAAATGGGATATTCGCAGTATACCATTTCGGTATATTAATGTCAAGAGGAGGGTGCGCAATGAGACTGAAAGCACTGCGCGAAAAGCGCGGAATATCGCAGCTCAAGCTTGCGATGGATCTTGACATGAATCAGAACAGCATAAGCCGGTACGAGACCGGAGCGCGTGAGGCCGACTACAAGTCGCTCATTAAATTTGCCGATTATTTCGATGTCTCCATCGACTATCTCCTCGAGCGAACAGACAATCCCAAAACGAATTTTTAGAGGCGAACGGACGCTGCTACCGATACGTAGATTGCGGCAGCCCGGTGTCGGGAGTGCCGACGAAACCGGCATTGCATAGTAGGGGCGAGCATTGCTCGCCCGTTTTTTTATGGTTTCCTCCGTACTATCGATACCGGGCACGTGCAAAAAATGTATCGGTACAGTCTTAATTCGCCACTAAAAGCACTTGTAATATGGGAACTTGCGTGGTAAAATACATTTTTGTGTTGAATTTTGATTAGGAGTTGGGTTTAAATGCAGAAACTCAGAAATATTGCGATAATTGCGCACGTTGACCACGGCAAGACAACGCTTGTCGATGAGATGCTCAAGCAGAGCGGTGTTTACCGCGAAAATCAGGAGATCGTTGAGCGAGTCATGGACTCGAACGACCTTGAGCGCGAGCGCGGCATCACAATAATGGCAAAGAACACCGCCGTGCAGTACGGCGATACGAAAATAAACATAGTTGACACGCCGGGACACGCGGACTTCGGCGGCGAGGTCGAGCGTATACTCAAGATGGTAAACGGCGTTATCCTGCTTGTTGACGCGGCCGAGGGCCCGATGCCGCAGACGAGATTTGTCCTGTCGCGCGCACTCGAGCTTGGTCACAGAGTCATCGTTGTCGTCAATAAGAT
>ERZ857882.4903-NODE-4903-length-11027-cov-5.380332_pt1 | contig 11027 bp, 7 predicted proteins | sample MGYA00519697_ERZ857882 | MGnify/ENA primary metagenome ERZ857882 (study PRJEB31778, sample SAMEA3449373) | human gut metagenome | biome: human gut; feature: human-associated habitat; material: faeces | place: United Kingdom | collected 2010/2012 ... | reverse complement strand
GAAACTTCCTTGGAAACCTTCTTGTCGGAGTCCAAAGGTTTCATTGTGGGGAACAGCAGAACGTCCCGGATGGTCGGCGCGTCGGTCAGCAGCATGACCATGCGGTCGATGCCGATGCCGATACCGCCCGTCGGCGGCATGGCGTATTCCAGCGACAGACAGAAGTCCTCGTCGATCATCATCGCCTCATCGTCGCCCTTGGCCCGTTCCATCGCCTGCTGCACAAAGCGGCTGCGCTGGTCGATCGGGTCGTTCAGCTCGGAATAGGCGTTGGCATACTCGTGCCCGCCGATGAACAGTTCAAAGCGCTCGGTCAGGTGCGGCGCGGACGGCTTGCGCTTGGTCAGCGGCGATACCTCCACCGGGTAATCGGTGATAAACGTGGGCTGGATCAGCTTGTCCTCGACGAACGCGTCAAACGCCTCGACGAGCAGCTTGCCCCTCGATGCGGTCTTGTCCTCGATCGTGAGGCCGATGGACTTGGCCAGCGCGCGCGCCTCCTCATCCGATGCGCACTGAAGGAAGTCCGCCCCGGTATATTGCTTTACCGCATCGTTCATCGGCAGGCGCCTGAACGGCGGCGTCAGATCGATCTCCATGCCCTGATAGCGGATCTGCATGGTGCCGTTGACCGCCATGCAGCAGTTCGAGAACAGGTCCTCGGCCAGCGCCATCATGCCGTTGTAATCGGTATAGGCCTGATACGCCTCGATCGTTGTAAACTCGGGGTTGTGCATGGCGTCCATGCCCTCGTTGCGGAACAGGCGGCCGATTTCATACACGCGCTCCAGCCCTCCCACGATGCACTCCTTGAGCGGCAGTTCCGTGGCGATGCGCATATACATGTCCAAATCAAGCGTATTGTGGTGCGTAATGAACGGGCGTGCGGAAGCGCCGCTCGCAGTGGTGTTCAGCACCGGCGTCTCCACCTCGATGAAGCCCTGCGCATCCATGCGGCGCCGGATTTCGCTGATGATGCGGCTGCGCTTGCGGAAGGTATCCCGCACCTCCGGGTTGACGATCAGATCGACGAAGCGCTGGCGATAGCGCAGATCCGGATCCTTCAGCCCGTGATATTTCTCCGGCAGCGGCCGAAGGGATTTGGACAGCAGCGTCACCTTGGTAGCGTGCACGGAAACCTCGCCCGTGCGCGTTTTGAACACCGTGCCGGCCACACCGATCAGATCGCCGATGTCATAGGTCTTAAACGCCGCGTACGGCTCCTCTCCGACATCGTCGCGCTTGACATAGATCTGTATATCGCCCTTGCCGTCGAGCACATGCGCAAAGCTCGCCTTTCCCATGATGCGTTTGGACATCATGCGGCCGGCGATCTGCACGGGCCGGCCCTCCAGCGCGTCATAATTCGCAAGAATATCGGCGCTGTGGTGGCTCTGGTCAAACGTGACGATCTGATACGGGTCCTTTCCCGCCTGCTGCAGCGCCGTCAGCTTATCGCGGCGGATTTGCAGCAGTTCGGAAAGCTGTTCCTGTGTCATCTCCTGCTCGATGGGCGGTTGCTGTTCCATAAAAATCCTGTGCTCCTGTTCTGTAAAGTAAAAAAAAGGGGGCGGCGCCCCCATCTCTGGTTATCTGCCGATGGACAGCACGGTCAGGCGCATCACGCCGCCGGGCGTGCGCACTTCCACCGTATCGCCGACATGGTGGCCGAGAAGTGCGCGGCCAACGGGGGACTCGTTGGAAATCCTGCCCGCTGCCGGATCGGTCTCTGCCGATCCTACGATATGGAAGGTGAATTTTGTTTGATTGTCCGCGTTCTCCAGACTCACAACAGCGCCGACGCCCACAACGCTGGTATCGATCGCGTTTTCATCGATCACCTTCGCGTTGCGCAGCTCGTTCTCGAGCTGCACAATATCGTATTCGTTCTTGGCCTGCTCGTTTTTTGCGGCGTCATATTCCGCGTTTTCGGACAGGTCGCCGAACGCGCGCGCAATCTTGAGCTGCTCCGCGATCTCAAGGCGGCGCGGTCCCTTCAGATATTCCAATCGCTCCTCGCGCTTTTTAATCTCCTCCGAGGTCAGCCAAATCTCTGCCATATCGGGTTCTCCTTTCCGGTAAGCGGGCACACCGCCCGCATTGTACTTCGATGCTCCAATCGCGCTTTTGCTGCAAAGCGCTACATCATTATATTAACGCGCGTCGCAGGTGTCAAGCAGTATTTCCTCGATTTGCTCAAGTGTTTTGGCCGTATTCAGGCGTGCGCGCAGCGATGCGGCCTCGCGCTTGCCGCTGATATAGCGGGCAAGATGCTTTCTCAGCTCGATCACGCCATACGGCCCCTTTGCCTCCACCGTCATGTGCGCGTGGCGGATTGCCAGGCGCATGCGCGTCTGTGCATCCGGCGGCGCATACGGCTCGCCGGCGAGGGCGGCCCGTATTTCCGCAAAGATCCATGGGTTGCCCAATGCCGCGCGGCCGACCATCAGCCCATCGCATCCGGAAAGTGCGCAAAGGCGAACGGCATCCGCGCCGGAACACACGTCCCCATTGCCGATGACCGGGATATGCACGGCTGCCTTCACTTCGGCGACGCAATTCCAATCGGCATGTCCGGTATACCGCTGCTCCCTTGTGCGGCCGTGGACGCTCACCATGCAGGCGCCGCTCTCCTCACAGATCCTTGCCACGTCTGCCGCATTCTCATGTGCATGGTCAAAGCCCTTTCGGATCTTCACCGAAACGGGCACGCTGCAAGCGGCTGCAACCGCCTCCACGATCTGTCCGCACAGAACCGGCTCCAGCATGAGCGCGCTGCCCTCGCCGTTTCCGGTGATCTTGGGCGCGGGACAGCCGAAATTCAGGTCGATCGCCGCCAGCGCCGGTCCATGCTCGTCCACGATTCTGCGCGCCGCCTCGGCCATCCGCTCCGGCTCGCGGCCGAACAGCTGCATCACAACGGGGCGCTCCTGTGGCGCCGTTTGCAGCAAATCCGCCGTCTTCATGCTGCCGTACAGCAGGCCCTTGGCGCTGACCATCTCCGTAACGGTCCATGTGCAGCCCTGCTCACGGCACAGCGTTCGGAAACAAACATCCGTAAATCCGGCCATGGGCGCCAGAAAAACCGGCGTTTCTCCGCCCTCTCGAAATGGAAAACCGCTCAAGGCACTACCTCTATGTTGGGAACGGGCGTTGGCGTCAGCGCGGGCGTCGGCGTCGGCGTTGCCATGGGGCGCGGCGACCGGTTCGGATCCGGCGTGCGCAGCGGTTTCACCAACGGGTTCTCCTCCACGAGTTCAAGACCCGCGATATACCAGCGCACACCGGTGTTCACAAACTGCATGCGGTATCGGCGGGCGGGCCAATCCGGCAGCGGATGATCGTCCGCCGTTTCGCCTTCCTGCAGTTTTTCCTTGTCGAACGTCCCCTTCACGGAAACCGTCTCCACAACGGTCACCGTTGCCGTTGCCGTCCACGGGAGCACGGATATCTTTTCAATGGCGAGGTCGTAATCATAGCTGCTGATCTTGTAATCGGCGTAGGCGTCCGCCGTCAGGACGTCATCCTCGGCCAGGAAGGTCAGCATAAAATACTCCTCCAGTTCGCTCATCTCCGCATCCTGATCAAGAATATACGCCGCGCGCAGCGACATGCCCTCCGTTGCCAGAATGTAGAGATTTGCCATGCGCTCCGCCGTAAAGAAGGCCAGTACGCACACCAGCACGCCGACGACCACCAGCAGCATGGTTCGGACGATATACATCATGGTACGCCGCGCCGCGCGAATGCCGCGGCCGGCTCGATCCTCCTGCTGCGCCGCATTGCGCACAGCAAGGCTGGTTTTGTTTGCCATGCAATCCACTCCTTATTGAGCAATATGATAACATATTCCCGTGTATGAATCAAATGAACATCCTGTTTCTTCACCGTTCTTTCAAAAAACAGCGTTGCTCGCCTCCGCCGGCGGCCAAAAGAGGCGCGGCGCAATTCAGCGCGGTCATGCCTCCGGAGCGCGTCTGTCCCCAGCATACCGATATGCGGTTGATTTCAGCCCTGAACCGGCCGTTTGCACGCGTACACAGCCAACCGCCGCGCCCGGTTGTCCGCTTGCACGCGCCGGATTGGCGGTTACAGCCGGTCTCTACGCTTTTGCAGAAGCTGGGCCGGCAATTCTTCTCCTCTCGGCCCGACATCGCGTTTATGCCATCCGTTGGAACAGAAAAAGAGCAGCGAATACACGCTGCTCTTTTGATCGCCCAATTTACTCGATGATGCTGGAAACGACGCCCGAACCGACCGTGCGGCCGCCCTCGCGGATTGCGAAGCGCAGTCCCTGCTCGATCGCGATCGGCGTGATCAGCTTGATCGTCATCCGAATGTTGTCGCCCGGCATGACCATCTCCACGCCCTCCGGCAGCTCGATCGTTCCCGTCACGTCCGTCGTGCGGAAATAGAACTGCGGACGGTAACCCGGGAAGAACGGCGTATGACGGCCACCCTCTTCCTTCGTCAGCACGTACACCTCAGAGTTGAAGTGCGTATGCGGATGAATCGTGCCCGGCTTCGCCAATACCTGGCCGCGCTCGATCTCGTTGCGCTGCACACCGCGCAGCAGCACGCCGATGTTGTCGCCCGCGATCGCCTGATCCAGCAGCTTCCGGAACATTTCCACGCCCGTAACCACGACCGTGCGCGTTTCGTCCGTCAGTCCGACGATCTCCACGCTGTCCTGCACCTTCACCGTGCCGCGCTCCACACGGCCCGTTGCCACCGTGCCGCGGCCCGTGATCGAGAACACGTCCTCCACCGGCATCAGGAACGGCTTGTCCGCTGCGCGCTCCGGCGTCGGAATGTAGCTGTCCACCGCGTCCATCAGCTCGAAGATGCACTGGCACTCCGGCGTCTCCTTCGCGTTCTTGCCCGCCGTCAGCGCTTCCAGCGCCAGCAGCGCAGAGCCCTTCACGATCGGAATGTCGTCGCCCGGGAAGTCGTAGCTCGACAGCAGCTCGCGGATCTCCATCTCCACCAGCTCCAGCAGCTCCTCATCGTCCACCTGATCCGTCTTGTTCATGAACACGATGATGTAGTGCACGCCGACCTGTCTTGCAAGCAGTATGTGCTCGCGCGTCTGCGGCATCGGACCGTCCGCTGCCGATACAACCAGAATCGCGCCGTCCATCTGCGCCGCGCCCGTGATCATGTTCTTCACGTAGTCCGCGTGCCCCGGACAGTCCACATGCGCGTAGTGCCGCGTCGCCGTCTCATACTCCACGTGCGCCGTGTTGATCGTGATTCCGCGCGCCTTCTCTTCCGGCGCCTTGTCGATTTCGTCGTAACGCATTGCGGCCGCCTGTCCGCTCTGGCTCAATGCCATCGTGATCGCCGCCGTCAGCGTCGTCTTGCCGTGATCCACGTGCCCGATCGTTCCGATGTTCACGTGCGGCTTCGTTCTTTCAAACTTTGCCTTTGCCATTACAGAAGATCCTCCTTCAAATCGTTGTTACCCGCCTGCGGAAGTTTGTAACGGCAGCGGGCATTGTTTGCCACCGTGAACGGTGCTGGAGCGGGTGATGGGAATCGAACCCACATAGCCAGCTTGGGAAGCTGGAGCTCTGCCACTGAGCTACACCCGCACACTTCCACGATAGCAGTATTATTCTAATGGTTTTACCCTGTGGTGTCAAGTAAAACCAAAAGATATCCGTTTGTTCGTCCAAACCCGGCGCGCGTATTTTCAAAAACCGCCTGCACGCCGACGCTGTTTCGAAAGCCGGATAAAACTGGAAAGCAAGCGCGCGCGCCGGCGGGGCAAACTAATCGCGGCGGCCGGAGAACGACACGCCCGCTTGCGCAACCGTCCGGTGTGCCGCGCATGCCGCGCGCCGCAGCGTGTCGCTGGACAAAATCTTGGAGGAAAGGAGCGGATACGGTGAGCTTTTACGACGAGAACACGCCGAACCGGCAGAACGACAAGACCCGGCAGAAGCAGCAGAAGCAGAAGCGGCAGTCCCCGGGCCAGGACTCGAACGGGCAGGGCTGGCAGGATGAACAGCAGCAGAAAAACCAGAATCAAAACCAGTACCGCGTCTGATGCGGCGCATCGGACGCCGTTGAGCAACCGCCGGCAGGCCGACGCGTCGCCGGCGTTTCAGCCGGGTATGGGCTCCGTCCCGTCCGACGTGCAGGGCAGCTATACCGGCACGGGCGCGGACGGGACCCCGCCCGTACAGGACGCGGACGACCTCTGAGCCCGGCAGGCGCAACGGAACGGGCCGGAACCATGCGGTTCCGGCCCGTTTTCCTGCATTTATGCAATCCCGGCCACGCGGCGGGCGACTGCGCGCATCACTTGCCGATGGAACGGTAGACCTCTTCGTGGTACACGACCATGGAGTCGTCCTCTCCCCACGCGGCCTCCTGCTCGGTCCAGACGCTGTCGCGCTCGGCCTCCAGCGCCGCGGCCTCGACCGCATCGTGCACCTCGTCAAGCGCGCGGGTGCCGGCCGCCTCGCTGCCCACGCGATAGAGGATATAGTAGGCGTCGCCGGCCTGCAGCACGTCGGAGTAGGCGCCGTCCGCAAGCGCAAGCGCTGCGGCGCGCAGCGTTTCATCCCAGTCGTCGCCGGCCTCCTCGCTCATAAGCTGCCCACGCTCGGCGATGAGGGTATAGTCGGTAAAGGTTGCGTCCTCCCCGTGAGAGGCGAGCACCTCGTCGAAGGCGGCGCCGCCGTCGAGCAGCGCCTTGGCCTCCTCGATCTTGGCCTTCGCGTCGGCCATATAGGCGGTATACATGGCGTCCGTTTCGATCTTCAGCGCATCGTAGAGCGTCTTGATCTCGGAACAGCGCGCTGCGTTGTCCGCCGCGCTCTCGAGCATGAGCCGGCCGTATTCGGCCTCATATTCGGCCATCTGCGCGATCTTGTCCTCGTACGTCTCATCGATCGCTTCCTGTGGGAAAACGGCGATGGCTTTGACGCGCAGGAAGCCCTCCGGCACGACGACGGACGGATCGCCGCCGTTCATTTCAAAGCTCTCCTCCTCATCGAGATACAGCAGCGGGTCCTCCGCATATGCCGAGGTCTGCGACTCAACGAGCTGGTCGTAATACGCCTGCACATCCGCTTCGTCCACGGTGGCGGTGTCTCGAATGTGCATCTCAAGGTTTTCGATGACATTCTGCTCGGCGTACATCTCATAGAGATATTCGCTGTACGCCACATGGTCCATGTTCATCTCGTAGGCGGCGAGCTCCTCGTTGAACAGCTCATAGGCGCGCGCCTCCACGTCCTCGGCGCCCTCGCTCTCGGCTGTGGCGCGGAACTGCTCGAGATAATAGTCCATATCCTCGTCGACAAGGGCCTGCACCTCCGCCTGATCCTCCTCGGACAACTCGCCGACACCGAGCTGATCAGCAAAATAGAGCAGTTTGCGCGTTTCGACGACCATATCGAGCGCCTGATCCTGGTACGACTCGATGTCGGCCTCCGCCGTCGGCGCCGCCATGCCGTAATAGGACATCATCTCCACAAGGTAGTTGTAGGCTTCCTCCACCTCGCCGTATGTCACGGTGAGGTCGTCGCCGATCTCTACGGCCACGGCGTCACGATCCGGCGCCGCATCCGGCGTCGGCGTGGCGGACTGGCCGGCGGTCTCACCGCAGGCCGCGGCGCCAAGCGCAAGCAGCAGGCATAGCAGGGCGGTCACCGCCCGAAGCGTCCGTTTTTTCATCTTCTTCTCTCCTTACCGAATTCGTGCACGAGCACCTTTGCATTATAGTCTGTCCAATGTGTCAGAACAAGACACGATTGTGTAAATAAATTGTGGCAGTTCCTGCAGCCAGGCTTCCGCCGTAGCGTCCGGCCGGCGCAGGCGGATGGCGGGCGGTTCGGTTGCGGTCAGCTGCGCGCCGCGCATGCCGGATACGGCGGCCAGCAGCCGCGCCCCGTCGATCTGCGCGCCCTCGCGGAACGTCAGCAGCGCCTCGCCCTCCCGGGCGGTCACGCCGGCCAACTGCGCCCGGGCGGCGGATTGTCGCAACTTGGCCAGATACAGCAGGTTTTCCACCGCCTCCGGCAGCTCGCCGTAGCGGTCCTCCAGCTCTTCTCGCACATCCAGCAACGCATCGCCGTCCGCCGCGTCCGCAATGCGGCGGTAAGCGGCAAGCCGCTGCACCTCGCTAGCGATAAACGTCTTGGGGATATGCGCGGAAACCGGCACGTCCACGGCAACGTCCGGCTGCTCCGGCGGGGGCGCCTCCCCGCGCACCTGCGCAACTGCGCTGCGCATGAGCTTGCAATAGTATTCGTATCCCACGTCCGCAATATGCCCATGCTGCTCTGCGCCCAGCAGGCTGCCGGCGCCGCGGATCTCCAGGTCGCGCATGGCGAGCTTAAACCCGGCGCCGAACTGCGTAAACTCCCGAATGGCCAACAGCCGCCGGTGCGCCTGTTCGTTCATGGCCACGCCGCGCCGCACCGTAAAGTAGGCGTACCCAAGCCTCGTGGAGCGCCCGACGCGCCCGCGAAGCTGGTACAGCTGCGCGAGTCCGAAGCGGTCCGCATCCACCACCAGCAGCGTGTTCACATTCGGGATGTCGAGCCCGCTTTCGATGATCGACGAGCACACCAGCACGTCGTATTCCTTTTCCAGGAAGGCCAGCATCGTGCGCTCAAGCTGTCCTTCGGGCATCTGTCCGTGCGCCATGGCGATGCGCGCCTCCGGCAGCAGTTCGCTCAGATGGCGCAGAAAGCCCTCCATGCCCTGCACGCGGTTGAACACCACGTACGCCTGCCCGCCGCGCGCCAGCTCGCGCGTGAGCACCTCCGTCACAAGCGCATCGGTATATTCGAGCACAAAGGTCTGCACCGGATAGCGCGCCTCGGGCGGTGTCTCGATCACGCTGATGTCGCGGATGCCGGTCATGGACATGTTGAGCGTGCGCGGGATGGGCGTAGCCGTGAGCGTCAATACGTCCACATCCGCCTTGAGCGCCTTGATCTGCTCCTTGTGATTGACGCCGAACCGCTGCTCCTCGTCCACGATCAACAGTCCGAGATCCTTGAATCGCACGTCCTTGCCCAGCAACGCGTGCGTGCCCACGACCACGTCGATCTCGCCGGAACGAAGCTTTTCGCGGATCGTCCTGCGCTCCTGCGGTGGCGTAAAGCGCGACAGGCAGGCCGTGCGCACCGGAAAATCCGCAAAGCGGGCGGTCATGGTGTTGTAGTGCTGCTGTGCAAGGATCGTCGTCGGCACGAGAAAGGCGACCTGCTTGCTGTCCTGCACAGCCTTAAACGCAGCGCGCAGCGCCACCTCCGTCTTGCCATAGCCCACGTCGCCGCACAGCAGCCGGTCCATCGGCCGCGGCCGCTCCATGTCCGCCTTGATCTCCCGGATGCTCTCGAGCTGGTCGGGCGTCTCGCGGTAGGGGAAGCGCGCCTCCATCTGCGCCTGCCAAGGGGTATCCTTTGAAAAGGCGAACCCCCTGCCGTCGATGCGCCCGGCATACAGCGCCGCAAGGTCCACCGCCAGTTTTTTCGCCGACTCCCGCGCGCGGCTCACGCGCGACTGCCACTCGTTCCCGCCGAGCCGGGACAGGCCGGGCGCAGCGTCCTCGTCGCCGCCGCCGATGTATTTCTGCACCCGGTCGAGCTGGTCGGTCGGGATGTACAGCCGGTCGCCGCCGCGGTATTCGAGCAGCAGGTAGTCCCGCGTATGTCCCTGCACGGTCAGCGTTTCCACGCCTACAAACCGGCCGATGCCGTACGCTTCATGTACGACGTAATCGCCCGCCGAAAGCTCCGGCAAGCGCAGCCCGTCGCGGCGGCGCGTTCCCCGGCGCGCCGGCGCCTCCTTCCCGAACAGCTCCTGCGCGCCGAGCACGGTGAGCCGGAGCTCCGGATAGCAGAATCCCCGCGGCAGCGCCTGCGCCACGATCAGCGCCTCTCCGTGAACCGGCATCCGCTCCAGCGCCACCGTCTCCGCAGTCTCCACGCCCAGATCAAGCAGCTGCCGGTGCAGCCGCCCGGCATGTTCGCCCGCGAACAGCACCGCCGCTTCACCGCCCTGCTTCCACAGCCGCACGTCCCGCGCCAGCTCCTCCATGCTGCCCATGTACTGCGGTGCGCTGCGGCCCAGGGGCTGTATGATCTCCTTCGGCGCAAACGCCGGGTGCGAGCGCGCCAGCGTGTACAGCGCCATGGTGCGCCCGGTCGCCAGCCGCCCAAGCGCCTCCTCCGCGCCCATCTGCAAATCGCCCTGCTCCGGCAGCCCCTCGCCGCGCTCCAGCATGGCGGACACCGTTTCCGCAAACGCAATCTGCGCCGCCTGCGCCGCCTCTTCCAGCCGGTGGGGTTCGTCCGCAAGCACCAGCGCGCCTTCCGGCAGGTAGTCGGTCACCGCTGCCGGCGCCGCGTACAGCAGCGGGAGCAGCGCCTCCGCACCCGCGCAGGCGCGCCCGCCGCGCCACGCCTGCTCCTGCTCATAGAACTCCTCGCGCCCCGCAATCCTTTGGAGCGCGCGTGCCGTCGCCTCCGGCGGCTGCGGCATCTCGAACGCGGGGGCGAACACCGCCTGCGTTACCTGCTCCACGCTGCGCTGCGTCACCGGGTCGAACAGGCGCATCTGATCCACCGTGTCGCCCCAGAACTCGACGCGCACCGGGTAGCGCGCATCCGGCGCATACACATCCACAATGCCGCCGCGCAACGCCGCCTGCCCGCGCCCCTCGACCATCTCCACGCGCTCGTACCCCGCCTCGCACAATCGCTCAAGCAGCGCCCGCGGCTCCGTCTCGTCGCCGGTGTGCAGCTCGATGCGCTGCCGTAAAAACGCCTCCTTCGGCGCAACGCGCTGCATCAGCGCCGCCATGCTCGCCACGACCACGCCCGGTTGCCCCGTCGCCAACTGCATCAGCGCGCGTACGCGCTCCCCGGCACGCTCGCCGGATGCGTTCATCACGCGCACCAGCGGCGTTTCCCGTTGCAGCAACTGCGATGCCGCCACGCCCAGCGCCTCCGCATCCGCACGCATGCGCACCGCCGCCGTATCCGTCGAGGTAACCAGCA
>ERZ857882.4895-NODE-4895-length-11035-cov-7.092350_pt1 | contig 11035 bp, 9 predicted proteins | sample MGYA00519697_ERZ857882 | MGnify/ENA primary metagenome ERZ857882 (study PRJEB31778, sample SAMEA3449373) | human gut metagenome | biome: human gut; feature: human-associated habitat; material: faeces | place: United Kingdom | collected 2010/2012 ... | reverse complement strand
ACCCCCTTCCCCCTCTCGAGAGGGGAGCCAGTTACAACCAGTCATTTAAATAGATAGTTCAAATTTGTTAGATGTGAAATTCTCAAATAGGATAATAACTAAATAGAAATGTTTAAACAAATCGCTTTACCATACTTCCTCTTGCCGCTTCTCCTGGCCCTCCTTTTTATGGGAGGCCTGGTGTACGGTGCCGTTTCCATCCCGCTGGAGAGCGTGATCGATATCCTTCTGGGGAAAGACGTGGGCCGGCCCGCCTGGCAGAATATCATCCTGCAATCCCGTTTCCCGCAGGCGGTTACGGCTTTGCTTGCCGGAGCCTCGCTGGCTACCAGCGGCCTGTTATTGCAGACTCTGTTCCGTAACCCGTTGGCAGGCCCTTCCATCCTGGGGATCAGCGACGGGGCAAACCTGGGAGTCGCGGCCATCATGCTCTATTTCGGCGGGACGCTCAGTATGGTGACGGAGTTGCCCATCAGCGGTTACCTGGCGGTTATTATCGCTGCCTTTGCCGGTGCCGCTTGTATCCTGGGACTGATCATCTGGTTTTCGGCAAAGGTGAAGAGCAATGTCATGCTGCTGATCATCGGTATCATGATCGGTTACCTGGCCTCTTCCCTGATCTCCGTCCTGAATTACTATGCCTCGACGGATAAGGTGCACGCCTTTGTCATGTGGGGCCTTGGCAATTTCTCCGGCGTATCGCTGATGCAACTGCCTTATTTCCTCCTGTTCACGTTGACCGGACTGCTGCTGGCAATCCTCTTGATAAAGCCGTTGAACGCCCTGCTGCTGGGCGAAATGTACGCGGCCAACCTGGGGATCAAGATCAAGCGGACCCGTATTGCCATCCTGTTCTGTACCGGTTTACTGACGGCTACGACGACCGCTTTCTGTGGCCCGATCTCCTTCATCGGACTTGCCGTGCCGCATATCGCCCGTCTGATGCTGGGTTCGTCCAACCATAAGATGCTGGTGCCCGTCACGATGCTTGCCGGTTCCTGTATCGCCCTGTTGTGTAATATACTGATGGTGATGCCCGGAACCAATAATATACTCCCGTTGAATGCCGTAACCCCCATGCTGGGTGCGCCGGTCATTATTTATGTGATTGTGAATCGTAAAAATATCCAATACTTCGACTGATGAATATGCAAGAACCTGTAATAGAAGCCAGCCGCCTCAGTATTGGCTACCTGCTGAAAGGCGGAAAGCGCAAGGTCATCCACGACGACCTGAACCTGCGCCTGCGACCGGGCGAAGTCACCTGCCTTCTCGGACTGAACGGTGCCGGAAAGTCAACGTTGCTGCGCACGCTCTGCGGTTTCCAGCCTCCCTTGAGCGGCGAGATCCGCCTGATGGGAAAACCGTTGTCTTCCTACTCTCAAAGCAACTTTTCACTGACGGTAGGTGTTGTACTGACGGAAAAGACGAATGCGGGCGGCATCACCGTTTACGAACTGGTGTCTTTGGGCCGTCATCCGTACACCGGTTTCTTCGGACAGTTGAAGAAAACCGATAGGGAGATTATCGAACAATCGCTGACGGCAGCCGGCATTGCCCATAAAGCACAAAACTACGTATCCGAACTGAGCGACGGTGAACGGCAGAAGGCCATGATCGCCAAAGCCCTGGCGCAACAATGCCCGATCATCCTGCTGGACGAGCCGACGGCTTTCCTCGATGTCACCAGCCGGATCGAGACCATGGTGCTGCTGCATAAGCTGGCCGTAGAACAACATAAAGCGATCCTGCTTTCCACCCACGACCTCGACCTGGCGATCCAGATGGGCGATTGCCTCTGGCTACAGGAAAAAGGCCGTCCGATGGCGTGCGGTACGCCCGAAGACCTGATCCTGAGCGGCGCCTTCGAGTCTTTCTTCGGAAAAGAAGGGATTGTTTTCGATCCGTCAACCGGAAAACTGAATACGAAGGCACCCGTCGAACCGATAGGAGTGGAGGGCGATTTTCTTGTTTCCTATTGGGTAGGCAATGCTATGATCCGTAACGGCTTCCGTCCTTCGGCAGTGAAAGACGGACAGCTCAATATCAACTGCCTCGACGCCCGTCATCTGTCACTGACCCTGCCCGGAGGGGAGGTGAAGGTCTTATCCGGGGTGGCAGCACTGGTAGAAACGGTAAGGCGGCACTGGCCGGGACGGTAAGGGCGGGGTTCGCACCACCCCGGTGGTGTTGGCTACCTCATCCCGGTGGTGTGAATAGCATCATCCCGATGGTGCACTACCGGAACAACAGGGGGAGCTATCCCTGCCCTTACCGGAGAGGGATACCGGACGGCATAAGGGGAGGGAGTAAGCATCGCTTTCCGGGGCATACGATTAATGAAGAACGAAAGTATAACAAGATAAGTGTAGATGAATTATGGCAAATGAAATAATCGGACGGCTGGAGAACGAGAAAGTGAGCCGCCTGCTGTTGCAGTATGCTATCCCGGCGGTGATCGGGACGATGGTAAATGCTTTGTATAATATTGTAGACCGTGTCTTTATCGGTCAGGGAGTCGGTGCGCTGGCTATTGCCGGACTGACGCTGACCTTCCCGATCCTGCTCTTCTTGCAGGCATTCGGTATGCTGGTGGGGGCAGGTGCGGCTACCCGTGTCTCCATCCATCTGGGGCGGAAAGCAAACGAGATGGCGGAAAAGGTCCTGGGAAATGCTTTTACGCTGACATTCATTATTACGATCATCACGGTCGTCCCCTGTATGATCTGGATGGAAGACCTCCTGCTGGCCTTTGGCGGAAGCGAACAAACGATTCCTTATGCCAAAGACTACCTGAATATTGTGGTCCCCGGAACGATCCTGACTTCGCTCAGCTTTGGTTTCAACGCTGTCATGCGTGCATCCGGCTATCCGAAGAAGGCCATGTTTACCATGCTGATCGGAGCGATAGCCAACGTGATACTCGACCCGATCTTTATCTTCTGGCTGGATATGGGTATCCGGGGAGCGGCTATTGCAACGATCATCTCCATGCTGCTCAGTACCCTGTTCGTCATGAACCATTTTATTCAGAAAGACAGCATTGTCCGTTTCCATAAAGGCACTTTCAAACTGGAACGCCATGTGGTATGGAATATCCTGACGATCGGTGTTTCGCCTTTCGCCATGCAGCTGGCGGGCAGCCTGGTTGTCGTTATCCAGAACTACGCCTTGAAACAATATGGCGGCGACCTGGCTTTGGGGGCCAACGGTATCATCACCAGCGTCGGGATGCTTCTGGTGATGTTGATTATCGGTATTGCGCAGGGGATGCAGCCGATCGTCGGCTTCAACTATGGGGCCGGTCAGCATAAGCGTGTGCAGGATACCCTGTGGCTGGTGATTATCACATCGACCGTTATTATGGGGATCGGTTGTCTGTGCAGTGTCCTGTTTCCGGAAATAATAGCCCGGGCCTTTACCAACGACCCCGAACTGATTGAGGTGACGGCAAACGGTTTGCGCATCAGCCTGCTCGTTTTCGTGGTGGTCGGTTCGCAGATTTCCATCAGCCAGTTTTTCCAGAGTATCGGTATTGCCTGGAAAGCGATGTTTCTGAGTCTGAGCCGTCAGTGTCTTTTCCTGATTCCTGCCCTTTTGACATTCCCGCATGTGTGGGGACTGGACGGGGTGTGGTACGCTTCGCCGTTTTCAGACTTCATTGCGGCCGTAACTGCCTGGGGTTTCCTGTGGTACCATGTTAAAAACATAAAAAGTAAGGGGATAAATTGAACTTACCGGCACGTTATTTGTCTATATATACAAAAAGAGATATATTTGACGTGGATGGCCTGGCTAAGAAAAATGTACATTGATGTTTTAATCCGCGTTATCCGTATCATCCGCGTCAAAAATATCTCAGTATCCGATTAACAATTAAAAAGAATAGAAGTATGAAAAGAGTATTATTATTGCTAGCTGTCCTGCTGTTTAGTGCCGGTTCAGGGACAATGATGGCACAACAGGATAAAGCAGCCGAGAAAGCTGCCAAAAAAGCAGAGAAAGAAGCCCGTAAAGCAGCCGAAGAAGCTGAAAATATGGCATTGTTCGAACAAGCCGTCCAGGCTCTTAACGACAAGGACTTCGTGCTCGAAGCCGATCGTGTGGAATTTAAACGCGGACGTTTTGTTTATGTCACTCCGAGTACCAACTTCGTCTCTATGGATGGCAACCGCGCAACCATCCAGTTGGCATTCAACGGAGCTTACGCAGGTCCTAACGGTATCGGTGGAATCACTGTAGAAGGAAACGCTTCGAATGTGGAAATGAAGACCGATAAGAAAGGCAATATTACTTTCAGTATGATGGTACAAGGCGTAGCCGTTTCGGCAAACGTGACTTTCCGTATGGTGAAAGGTTCCAACAAATGTACGGCCACTGTCAGTCCTAACTTCAACAGCAACCGTATTTCATTTACCGGTACCCTGTATCCGACCGAACAGTCTAACGTGTTTAAGGGACGTTCCATTTAACGTAACAGATAACACAGATAACACAGATAACACAGATCGAGCAGATTGACGCAGATATTTTAATTAATAAATCTGTGTTCATCTGCTCGATCTATGTTATCTGCGTGCTATTTGTATTTTAAACGATCACTCTGCCTGATTACTTCTTTATCTGGTCTACCGTGTGGAACAGCATGATCTGTAAAACCGGATTGGCGTCGTCATCGAGTGTTTCGATCAGTTTTTTCAATTCGGCATCGCCATGTTTACCTTCGGCCTCCTGTAAGGCGTAGACCTGGCGGGTACGTACGGCAACGTTGCTATTCTGTGTCGTGCTCCAGTTGGTGATGTGCGGATAATCGTCCATCAGCGTCCAGTATGAATTGCCCGGATAGTCGGTCATCTTGTAGATTTGGTTGTCTTTCTTGTCATAGATGTAGTAATGCTCGTCGACATACGGCTTATACGAATGGCAACGCAGGATATAGAACATCAGGTAGCGCTCGGTCTCGATCGTCGGATGCACCTGGGCAAAAGTGGTGGGATATTTGCTTTGGTCGATGATACGCGGAACGACCTGCAAGTCTTGCCGGATTTCAAAGATGGTATCATTGCCCAAATTAGCCATAAAGGCCCCTTTAGGGCTCTTTACCAGGCTTCCGTAGGCCAGGCGCCCGTGGCTATCGTGAGGCAGTTGGGTTGGGAAGCGGATCGGTAATTTTTTTACCGTGCTTCCATCCTCTTTGCGGACGACCGAATAGCGCGGACCTCCCGGATTGTATCTGAAATAATTGAGCAGGAGCGAGTCGTTGAGGATCGTGATCTCTTTCGCTTTGTTGAGGAAGGTACGTTTGAAGTTCCCTTCGAGGTCGTAGACATACGTGCATCCTTTCTTTAGGTTGGCATCCTGAACGAAGATCTCTTTCCGGAGGGTATCGACGGCATAGCTGCTTATATAGCTGTATTCGCCCGGTCCTCCGCCCTTATGGTCGATTTTCCGGACCAGGCTGCCGTCTCTTTTGAATATATAAATAGCCGCTTGCTCTTCTTGTGCGTAGATGAAGTCGTTAGTCAGCAAATATTCGTTGCCCTCGCATGTCCCGATTTGCCTCAGAAGCGTACTGTCGTTGGTCTCCAGTGGTATATACAACGCATCGGAGAGATCGCTCAGGCGGATATTCGTTTCCGGATAATTCTCTTCTACATTAAAAAAGATAGGTTTTTCTCCTTCATACCAGATGGGAGCGGCCGGCTGTATTGTTGTTTCTGCCGTTTCTTCTCCGTTATCCGGTTGTGCGGCGGAATCTTTTTTCGTACCTGAGCAACCGGTTGCCAGGAAAAAAGTAAAAAATAGAAGAGGTAATGTTTTCATGTTGTAGTCTGTTATAAAGTTGGCGTAATATAAGAATAAAGAAGAGTCAGGCAATGCCTATGGCCGTTTTTTATACTTATTCGTCTCGTATATAAAGATATTTTGTAGATTTGTTCTCATTTATTAATTCTATTTATTCAGTAATTATGCAATTATCAATCGACCAAAAAGACATAGACAAATTCATCATGATAGGCGACAAGGTGCTTATCAAGCCGAAGAATCCGCAGAGTCAGACTAAATCAGGCCTTTACCTGCCGCCCACCGTACAGCAGGAGAAGATACAAAGCGGCTATATCATCAAGGTAGGTCCCGGTTTTCCGCTACCTTCGCAGAAGGAAGAGCATGAAGTATGGGAGAAGAAGGAAGACGAAGCCGTCCATTATCTGCCTTTGCAGGCGCACGAAGGCGATCTGGCTGTTTATCTGCAGAATGCCGCCTACGAGATTAAGTTTAACGACGAAAAGTTCCTGATCGTGCCCCATTCGGCGATTTTAATGCTGCTTCGCGACGAAGGATTGTTCGAATAAAGCCTTTTTCTTTGGCAAAATACTAATAGATTCACTTTTTTGATATATTTTTGCAAGCAAATCAACAAAATAAACTATCAACAGTAGCGATTAGAATGAATAAAATTGTAAGTAAAGAACATTTCTCTGCCAATGTCGTGAAGCTGGAGGTGGAGGCTCCTCTGATTGCCCGCTCACGCAAAGCCGGTCACTTTGTGATCGTGAAGGTGGGAGAGAAAGGTGAACGTATCCCTTTAACCATTGCAGGTGCAGATACTCAGAAAGGAACCATCACACTTGTGATTCAGGCTGTAGGCGGTTCATCCAAGAAGATCTGCGATTTGAACGTAGGCGATTATATTACCGACCTGGTAGGTCCGCTGGGACAGGCTACCCATATCGAAAAGGTAGGTACCGTAGTTTGCGCCGGAGGTGGTGTAGGTGTAGCCCCGCTGCTGCCTATCGTTGAGGCTTTTCATAAGGCTGGCAACCGGGTGATCGTTGTTCTGGCGGCTCGTACGAAAGACCTGGTGATTCTGGAAGAACAGATGCGTGCAAACTCAGACGAAGTAATCGTTATGACCGACGACGGCTCATACGGTACCCAGGGACTGGTAACAAACGGCGTAGAAAGTGTCATCAACCGTGAGAAGGTAGACCTTTGTGTAACCATCGGCCCGGCCATCATGATGAAATTCGTTTCAGCCCTTACAAAGAAATATGAGATACCTACTGTCGCTTCGTTGAACACGATCATGGTAGACGGAACCGGCATGTGTGGTGCTTGCCGTATCACGGTAGGAGGAAAAACGAAGTTCGTTTGTGTTGACGGTCCCGAATTCGACGGTCATCAGGTGGACTTTGATGAAATGCTGAAACGTATGGGTGCGTTCAAAAAAATTGAGCGTGAAGAGATGAACAAACTCCAGCCCGAATGTGAAGCAACGAAAGAGATAGATGAGAAAAGCCGCAACGCAGCCTGGAGACAGGAACTGCGCAAATCGATGAAACCGAAAGAACGTACAGCTATTCCACGTGTCGAGATGAACGAACTCGATGCCGAATACCGTTCACATAGCCGCAAGGAAGAAGTAAACCAGGGTCTGACCGCTGAGCAAGCAGTTACAGAAGCCAAGCGTTGTCTGGACTGTGCTAACCCTGGATGTATGGAAGGGTGTCCGGTAGGTATCGACATTCCGCGCTTCATTAAGAACATTGAGCGTAGCGAATTCCTCGAAGCAGCCAAAACACTGAAAGAGACAAGTGCGCTTCCGGCTGTATGCGGTCGTGTCTGCCCACAGGAAAAGCAATGCGAATCCAAATGTATACACTTGAAGATGAATGAAAAACCGGTAGCTATCGGTTATCTGGAACGCTTCGCTGCTGACTTCGAACGTGAAAGCGGACAAATTTCAGTACCTGTCATTGCCGAAAAGAACGGCATCAAAGTGGCGGTGATCGGTTCGGGTCCTGCCGGATTATCATTCGCAGGTGATATGGCAAAATACGGTTATGATGTAACAGTATTCGAGGCACTCCACGAAATCGGCGGTGTATTAAAATATGGTATTCCGGAATTCCGTCTGCCAAACAAGATTGTAGATGTAGAAATAGACAACCTCGTTAAAATGGGCGTTACTTTCATCAAAGACTGCATTGTAGGAAAAACAATCAGTGTGGAAGATTTGAAGGAAGAAGGTTTTAAAGGAATATTTGTCGCTTCCGGTGCCGGTTTGCCTAACTTTATGAATATACCGGGCGAAAACTCGATCAATATCATGTCTTCCAACGAATACCTCACTCGTGTCAATCTAATGGATGCTGCGAGCGAAGACTCTGACACTCCGGTAGCTTTCGGCAAAAATGTGGCTGTCATCGGTGGTGGTAATACTGCTATGGACTCTGTCCGTACAGCCAAACGCCTGGGTGCTGAACGTGCTATGATCATCTACCGCCGTTCGGAAGAAGAAATGCCTGCACGTATCGAGGAAGTGAAGCATGCCAAAGAAGAAGGAGTCGAATTCCTGACATTGCACAATCCGATTGAATATATTGCCGACGAACAAGGTTGCGTGAAACAGGTCATTCTCCAGAAGATGGAATTAGGAGAGCCGGATGCTTCCGGACGTCGCAGTCCTGTAGCCATTCCGGGAGCTACGGAAACAATCGATATCGATCTGGCCATCGTCAGTGTCGGTGTATCTCCGAACCCGATTGTTCCGAGTTCCATTAAAGGACTGGAATTAGGACGCAAAGGAACCATTGCCGTAGATGACAACATGGAATCATCTATTCCGATGATCTATGCCGGCGGAGACATTGTGCGCGGAGGAGCTACCGTAATCCTTGCCATGGGAGATGGCCGTAAAGCCGCCGCTGCCATGAATGAACAACTGCAAAGCAAGTAAAAGGACAAGCTTATTATAACAGAAAGCCCCGTCTGCTGAATGCAAACGGGGTTTTCTTATCACAAGATACTTCTTACTTCACTACGCTATTCGTCGCAGGGTCCGGGAAAATCACGGTCGGTTTAAACGACTTCGCTTCCTCAAAATCCATCAATGCGTACGACATGATAATCACAATATCATCCGGTTGCACCTTGCGGGCGGCAGCACCGTTCAGACAAATCTTACCGGAACCGCGTTCACCTTTGATAATGTAGGTTTCAAAGCGTTCGCCATTGTTGTTATCAGCGATGTACACTTTTTCTCCCGGAATCATGTTGGCAGCATCCAGCAGGTCTTCGTCAATCGTGATACTACCCATGTAGTTCAAATTTGCCTCTGTGACACGTGCACAATGAATTTTCGACTTCAACACTTCAATCATCATAAGGTTTCGTCTTTTTTTAATTTAGATTTCTTTATACTTGATATTATCAATCAGTCTGACCTCTCCGCAGAACACTGTGATACAGCCTACTACATACAGAGAATCCTCCCAACTGCTTACCTTTTGCAGCGTGTTTCCGTCAACGATTTCAAAATACTCCAAACGCAATCCCGGAGCATCCTCTATCGCTTCTTCTACCATCTTCTGCGTCTCACTCACTGTATGAGATGCTGCAAAGGTACGACTTTTAAATAATGTCTGAGAAATATTTAAAGCATTTTCACGTTCTCGTGCTGATAAACGTTTATTCCGACTGCTCAGAGCCAATCCGTCCTCTTCACGAACGATAGGACAACCTACAATTTCCAGTTTATAATCCATCTGACGAACCATCTCCCGAATAATCGCCAGTTGCTGGAAATCTTTCTCTCCGAAATAAGCACGATCCGGTTGCACCGCGTCAAACAACTTGCTGACAATCTGGCAAACTCCGTTGAAATGTCCCGGACGGTATTTTCCTTCCATTACCGTATCCAGCGGCGCATAGCTGAACTGACGGGTATCCGGTTCAGGATAAACTTCTTCTACAGAAGGAGCAAAGACCAACGTTGCTCCACATTTCTCCAATAAAGCACAATCCGCCTCCAATGTGCGCGGATATTTTAAAAGGTCATTCTGGTCGTTAAACTGTGTAGGGTTCACAAAATCACTGACTACCACTACATCATTCTCAGCTACGGCACGATTCACCAACGAAGCGTGTCCCGCATGCAAAGCTCCCATCGTCGGAACCAGTCCGATGGTCTTTCCTTCTTTGCGGAAAGCATCGAGTTCGGCGCGAAGCTCACTGATAGTTTGAATTAACTTCATCTCTTATTCCTGTTTTTAATCATAAATTCAGAAAACGGCTGCAAAGTAACTATTTATTTAGCACATAAAGAAACGGAAACGGAAAATTCTTTTGATATTTAGCGAATTTATCCTATTTAGAACGTACGACAAACACGATTATAGCCTACTGTTTATCAATACATTAACATACTATAAGGATTTATAAACGGCCGTCGGTTCGCTTCATTGGCGTATTTTTTGTATCTTTGCCAGTCGTTAAGAGCAACTATAATACAATGAGCGCGAAAAAAGTTTTATTCATTACACAAGAAATTACTCCCTACGTACCCGAAAGTAACCTGGCATTAATCGGCCAGAATTTACCGCAAGCCATACAAGACAAAGGCCGCGAAATCAGAACATTCATGCCGAAATGGGGCATCGTGAACGAACGCAGAAACCAATTGCATGAGGTAATCCGTCTGTCTGGAATGAATCTGATTATCGACGACACGGATCATCCGCTGATTATCAAGGTGGCATCTATTCAGGCTGCACGCAGACAAGTGTACTTTATTGATAATGATGATTATTTCCAGCACCGCCAGATGACATGCGATGAAAACGGAAAGGAATATGAAGACAATGGCGAACGTGCCATCTTCTATGCCCGTGGTGTGCTGGAAACTGTCAAGAAACTACGCTGGTGTCCGGACGTAATTCACTGTCACGGATGGATGAGTGCGATGGTTCCTCTTTACATTAAGAAAGCATATTACGATGAACCTTCTTTCCGCGACTCAAAGGTGATTTTCTCACTCTATCAGGAAGGATTTAATTCAAACTTAGCTCCCAACTTTGCTGAACAAGTGCTGTTCAAGGAAGTAACTCCGGAAGATGTCAGCATGATGAAGTCGCCGGCAAATTATGAGGAACTCTGCAAGCTGGCAGTAGCCTACTCTGACGGAGTGATTCAAAATGACGAAACTGTAAACCAGAATGTACTCGACTACGCACGAAGCCTGAACATTCCGGTA
>ERZ857882.4894-NODE-4894-length-11036-cov-7.212822_pt1 | contig 11036 bp, 6 predicted proteins | sample MGYA00519697_ERZ857882 | MGnify/ENA primary metagenome ERZ857882 (study PRJEB31778, sample SAMEA3449373) | human gut metagenome | biome: human gut; feature: human-associated habitat; material: faeces | place: United Kingdom | collected 2010/2012 ... | reverse complement strand
CGCGCCCCCGATTATGACGACTGGGCGCTCAACGGCGATATTCTGTTCTATTACCCGGTGCTCGACTGCGCGTTTGAGATCTCGAGCATGGGCGTCCGCGTGGACGAAGTCTCGCTTGCCGCGCAGCTCAGGAAAGCGGGCTGCGAGGAGCGCGCCGCGCTGCCGTTCCACCACGCGCTGCTGGGCGGCGAATTGCCGCTCACAATCGGCGGCGGCATCGGTCAGTCGCGCCTGTGCATGATGATGCTCGAAAAGGCGCACATCGGCGAGGTACAGTCCTCGATCTGGGACGCGGCCACGCTCGAAGCCTGCGCCAAGGCTGGCGTGACGCTGCTGTAGGCGCTTTTCGTGTTTCTGTACTTTTCGCTTCTGGAAAAAGAAACGTACCAAAAGAAAAAGTCACCACAAAAAAATGTCATCCAAAAAGCAATCGACCGGCCGGCGCATATATGCGCCGGCCGGTCTTGTTATTGTTTTTCCGTTGGCTTTCTTTTGGTTCTTTCCTTTCCGGAAGGGAGAGAACGGTTACGAAATCAGGTCGCCCTGATGTGCCACGAGCGTCGCGTCGAACACGCCCTGCACGCGCAGGAACTTGTCCACAAAATCAACGTCCGACTCGCGGATGCGCAGCTCGACCGTCAGCTCAATGCCGTCGCGCTGCACGGTCTTGCTCTTGATGCGGGCGCGGGGCAGCTGCTTGATCATGCCCTTGATCTGCTGGGACGCGCGATCGTCATAGTGCAGGATCAGCAAAAACGGCGACGCCTGACTGCCCTTGATGCCCGTCACGATGAGCAGCAGCAATCCGATCACCAGCACGCCGATAAAGCCGACGTCGAGAAATCCCGCGCCGACGGCGAGGCCCTCGCCGACCGCCCAGAACATGAACACCGTATCGATCGGGTCCTTGATCGCGGTGCGGAAACGCACGATGGACAGTGCGCCGACCATGCCGAGCGAGAGCGCCATGTTGGACGAGATCATCATCAGCACGAGCGCGGACACCATGGTCAGCATGACGAGACTCAGATTGAACGAGCGGGAATAGACCACACCGGCGAACGTCTTGCGATAGACGAAGTAGATGATGAGGCCGATCACCAGCGACGCGACGAGCGAGATGACCACGCGCAGCGGGTTCAGCGTTCCCTGAAACAGATCCCCAATGTTGAAAGTCGATGCTCCCATTTGCTTCTAAATCCTCCTTACGGTTCTTTCAAACAAACGAATACGGTACAAAACCGGTCTATACATGCCGGCCCGCTGCGGCAGGCCGGGAAAAACGTGGGTCGCCGGGGCGCGCGTCAAAACTCGAACTGCCGGCAGAACAGGTACTTGCTCGCCGCCGTGCGCTGCGCCGCGCCGAGTTGGATGAGCATGCGGATATAATCCGGCAGGCTCTCGTTGAACTTGACCTCAAGGATCATGCAGTTTTTGAGCTCCGTCACCGGGTACATGGGCACGTTCGGATTGAACAGATCCGTGGAGCGCAGCCCGGTGCGCACATCCTTGTCGAACGTGATGCGCACATCCTCCGCCGGAAACACATACGGCTCGCGGTCGTAATCGACGAGCACCTTGGGGCGGAGCTGCTTGAGCTTCATGATGCCGAACATCTGGCCCGCAAACGGCTCCGGCCTGCCGAGCAGAAACCCGTAATCGCCCCTGAGCAGCGCGTCGCACTCGGCGCGCGAGAGGCGCAGGCTGCTCTTTTGGATGTACGGCCCATTCTTGTGCTTGCGCTCCAGCTTGATGCTGCTGTCGGAATGGTTGTAGATGCGGATGCGGAACTTGTCGCGCACTTCAATGCCGTCCACCTTTTCCTGCACCGCGGAGTCCCAGGGATCGTCGAAGTACAGGCTGCGGATGTGGTACTCGCCGCCGTTCTGCGCGGCATACGCGTCCTGCGCCATGGTCATCTGCAAGCGGCGCGAAAGAATCGCGTGGTCGCCGGCATGGATGATATACTTGAGCTCGTGCCGGTAGGGCCGCGTGTTGGCCGCGTCCGCCGCCTTGCCCCTCAGTCCGCTCATCAGTTCACCCCCGTCAGGCTGCTCTTGCGCCCGAATATCTCGTTCATTTCCGCGTCCGACAGACTGAAGTACTGCTGCACATAGTAGAGAAAATGCTCCGGCACCTGCTTGGCGGACTCCCGCAGCCGCTCGACGCGGGTCTGCCACGTCGTGTAGCGGATCTCACCCCAGCGCTTGGTATCGTAGACCATCTCGTCGGTGATGTTGGCCTCCAGCTCGTTGATGCGGGCGGTCATCCTATCGGTATCGAAGATCTCCACCATCAGCGCACACTTTTCAAGGAACAGCGCGCGGAAGCTGCTGTTCTTGAGCAGCGCGCGGGAGAGCACCGTCGAAAAGCCCTTGCCCGCGCCGTGACCCGTCTCATGGAAATACTTTGAGAAGAAGTCGCGCCGCCAGCCGGTCGAATACGCCTTGTCCTTCGTGCCGTCGTCATAGTTGAGCGCCCAGTCGAAATCGTACGGAATCCAGCGCCACTTGTTGTCGAGCTGCTTCGAGCGCCAATACTTGATATTGCCGGTGTCCGTATTGCCGACAAAAACCTCCATGGCGCAATACTCGGCAAAGTTCTCCACGTCCATCAGCGAGCATACATAAGCGTAGTTGGACGCGTCCGACAGGTCGTGCTCCTTGGCGTAGCTCACGAGCGCCTGGTAATCGAGGTAGCCGTTGCCGGAGATCTCTGCCGCGGGCGCGTTGCCGTTGCCCACGAGGATGTCGATCTGCTCCGGATCGGGCAGGTTGTACTGCTGCGCGAGGAAATATTTGTTGACCTTCTCCCGCAGGTTGTACACGCCCCAGTATTGTCCGTTGATATACAGCACGACCTGCTGATAGGCCTGCGTGGGCAGGGTGCTCCCGCCATCCTCGAGCAAGCCCTGAATCAGGATGTCGCGCATGCGCGTGAACTTCCAGTCCATGGCGGAGGGCCGCAGCGTCAGGGACTTGTATTCGCTGTAATCGCGGTTCTCAAAAAACGGGTAATTCATACTCGTGGAACCGTAGCCGGAGCGGGATACGAGCGCGATGCCCTTCATCTTCTCATAGCGCGAAAACGCGCCGAAGATGCGGCTGAGTACATCGTCCTCGAACGCGAGCGAGCCGTTTACGATATAGTCGATGTGCGTTTCCCGCTCCCACTCCATGTCCATCGGATCGGGATGGGTCAGGTGCTGCGCGTTAAAATTGGCGTACTTGGCAAAATCGCTGTTTGGGCCATGCTCGATGGTATAGCTACCCGTCGAGTCGCGGCCGCCGCTCTTTTCATAGTAGGTGCTGCCGGCCACATAGATGCCGTTCTCCGCGCCGAAATAGTAGTCCGGATCGGAAACGAGGCTCACGATGGGGAGTGTGGTGAGGTGGTTTTCCTCCGTCGCCTCGCCCTGATTGATGAAATAGGACGCGGTTGCCACATCGCTGTCGAAACGGCCGCCCTGAAACGCGCGCGCGCGCAGCACCGTCACGCCGGAACCGAGCGTGAGCGGCGCGGTATAGGCGTTGGATGCCGCCGTCGGGATGCTGCCGTCGGTCGTATAGCGCACGGTCGCGCCCGCGGGGATGCTGATCTCCACGGTCTGTCCGCTCGTATACACGCCGGACGGGACGGAGAATGCCGGTTTTTCGGCGTAGGCGCTCATGCCCTCGCCGTTGGCCGTGCCGGGCGTGGGCGTTTTGTAATACATGGTCTTTCCATCCATGCCGCGGCCGTACGACACATCCGCGTGTCCTTCGCCGATCTGGAGCTTATCGAGGATGACCGCTTCCGGCGTAAACAAAAAAACCGTGTCCCCATCGCCGGAAATGCCGAAATTTGTTTCGAGCGTTTTGGACGGATCGGTCACGTTTTTGCCGGAAGCGAGCACCACAAGGTATTGCCCCGCCCCGATCGTCACATCCGGAAACACCCATTTGGCCGGATTCTTGGCGTTGTTGGACAGCGCATAGCCGGACAGGTTGATCGGCGCGCCGGAACGGTTGTACAGTTCGATCCAGTCATAATAACCGCCGTCCGGCTGCAAGAGGTAGCTCTTATTGGCGTTGATGACCTCGCTGATCATCAGCTCGCCCGTGCCGTAGGGCAGCGCGGCCTGATAGGCGGCCGCGCCGGCGGAGGTATTGTTGTAACCGGGCGACGGCTGCGCGGTCTGCTGCCACTCGCCCGTTCCGTCCGGCACGCGCGCCATGGACTGATCCGTCTCCTGACGGCTGTACTCATAGCTGTCGAGGATGCGGCCCGCGGGCGTCGAGAACACGACCGCCTCCTTGTAGGCGGCCAGACCGAACGGCGCCTCGATCGGATCGACAGCGGTGCCGGTGCGGCCGTTGCAATAGATCAGCAGCGTGCCGTACGCCTCAATGCTCGTTCCCTCGGGCAGCGTATACTTGAGCGGCTGCGCCGGGTTGTCCGAAATGCCGTAGCCGGACAGGTTGATCTCGTTGCCGGTGGTGTTGTACAGCTCGATCCAGTCGCAGTAGGTGCCGTCCGGGCCGAGCAGCGTCGAGGCGTTCGACGCCATGAATTCGTTCAGATACACGCCGATGCTCTCGCCCTCGGTGGCGGTGAGCGTCGCAAGAAACGCGTCGATGCCGGCCTGATCGTTCGGGTAGCCGGGGCTCGGCAACATCTCCACCCACGCGCCGCTCGCATCGCGCGAGAGCGTATAGCCGGAGGAGGCGCTTCGAAGCGCCAGACTGTCGATGATCGCGCCCGCCTCGGTCGAGAGCACCAGCTCGTCGTCCGCGGACAGCTTGAACGGCGCGTGCATGCCGCCCTTCGACGTGTCGCCGGAACAATAGACGATGATATAGCCGTTCGCCGGAATTCTGGTTCCGGCCGGGAACGTCCACTTGGCGGCGATGAGCTTGTCGTCGGACAGGCCGTATCCGCCGATCTCGACCTCCTGATCGGAGGCGTTGTGGAGTTCCACCCAATCCGGATAGTCGCCGGTGTTGTCCGGCACGGTGCCCTTATTGCTCGTCATCACTTCGCTGATCTGAATCGTATGTGTAGACAGGTTTTGGGACGAACCGCTCCTGGTCAGATACACGATGAGCGCGACCAATAAAACCAGCGCCATCGGCACGACCAAAACCAATCGTCTGCGTCTCAAAGCTTCAATCTCCTTCCGGTGTTCCCTGCCGCCGTGCGCTCCCAAAGAAGCGCCGGCGCGACGCGAGCCATCCCGTCGCCGCCAAAAGCGGTACAAGAAGCAAGCCGCGCTCAGACGGACACCCTGCATAGCATACCACAAGGCGCCGCATATTCCTATCCCCCAATATCAGAAATTTACAGTTTCTTCTCGATTATCGGGCAAAACCCGGCCGCTCGGCCCATCCGGCGCGCCGCGCCGCCCGCGCATCGAACCGGCAAGGCGCGCTTTGACCCCCGAGCGCGGTGTGCCTGCGTCCTCCATTTCATGTGCTTGGCAGCGTCCCGGCCGCGCCTCCTTTACAGCACGGCATGGAGATACCGCGCCGCCAGCCGCTTGAGCGGCGGCAGGGATTCGGATAGGCGCTTTCTCTCATGCGACAGGAACGCACGCATCTGCTCGAGCTGCGCCTCGGTCATCTCATGGTCGGAGAAGCGCGCCTCCAGCGCGATGTCCGTGAGCGCCTGCGGAACTTCCGTTCCGTAACGGCACAGCCGCTGCAGCTCCCGCCATGCGGCCAGAATCCGCTTTTTGCAGCTTCCCTGCCGGAGCAGTGCCGCCCGTCTCGAGCGCAGTGCTCGCCGCCGGAGCACGAGCAGCCCGGCCGCCGCCGGCAGCAGCAGCACGAGCAGCCATACCGCGCCGCCCGTGTGATTCCGTGCCGGCGGGCTGTCAGAGGCGCTCCCCGGTTCCGGTTCGCCGCCTGTCCCCGCGGAGTCGGGCGGCAGCACGTCCGGCGTTTGCTGTCCCGCCGTTTCCCCGTGCGCCGGCTCGGCCGTAGCCTGCGGCGGCTCCGTGCCGTCCGGCTCTGTCGTCGCTTCCGGTTCAGGGATGGCCGGCGTCTGTTCTCCCGGTTCGGTTGTCGGCTCGGCCGAGGGTTCGGCCGTCGGTTCGGCGGTCGGCGCCGGAGTCGGCGCTGGCGTGCTGCCGGTCACCTCCACGGGCATCCAGCCAAAGCCGTCGAGATAGACCTCCGTCCACGCGTGCGCATCCTCATCGGTCACGCGCGTCCACTCGCCCGCTTCCGCGTCCACCAGATAGCCGCTCACATACCGGGCCGGTACGCCGAGCGATTGCAGCATGGCGGTGGCGGCGCTGGCAAAGTGCACGCAGTAGCCGCGATGGCTCTCGGTCAGAAAATACCGGATGAAATCCACGCCGTTGGGCGCGCGCTCGGCCTCAAGATCATAATAGCCCGCCTGGCGGACATAGGCCGCCACCCGGCTGACGATCTCCGCGCGCGGCATGGCTCCGTCGATCCCGGCTGCGGCCGCCAGTCCACGGAGCGTACCGGCAAGCGGCTCCGGCACGCCGGTATACGCCGTTTGCGCCCATGCGTGATAGGCCGGCTCCTGCGCAGCGCCGCTTTGGAGCGCCGCCGGATTGTCAGCCGGCCGGTAAACCCATGTATACGCCTCCGTGTCCCGGTCGGCGGGCCTTGCGTAGACCTCGCCGGTTTCAGCATCGCCCGCGACGGCGTAGTACGGCACATAGGCAAGCTGCGTCGCACCGGAGAGATGCCGGATCTCCACGGTTCTCTCCTCGCTGCCGGGCGCGGCCAGAACGGCCGCCGCCGTCACGTCCGCAATCGATATCTCCTTTAGCGCGCCCTCCGCCTGCCGCCACGACGCGCCGTCATATACGCCCAGCGCCGCGCCGCGCAGATAGAGCTCGCCCGAAGCGGAGGCCTTCACCTCGAGCACGGGCGTGCCGGTCGTGCGGCGCGGGCCGAGCGCGCGCACGTTCACCTCGGTATCCGGCCGGCTGGCCGTGATCTGCTGCACCGTCTCCATCAGGGAGGGCGTTTCCGTATTCTCCTCCGACAGGCTGCTGCGCAGGTTGATGAGCTGTTCGCGCAGCACGTCCGGCCATGCGGCGCGCACATAGGTTTCGCGCGGCGAGAGCAGCAGCACCGCGCCGCACAGGGCCGCGAGCAGCGGCAGATACAAAAACGTCAGCGCCGCGCCGCGCCGGGGCGACGCACGTCGAACGCTCTGCGGCAGAAGCAGCAGCATCCAGAACAGCAGCGTGCACAGTACCGCATACAGCGCCGGCGGCTCGTCCATCAGGATCATCGTGACCGCAAAGAACGGCAGCGAAACGACCATGCACGGCGCCGCGGCCGAAAAATAGACGATGGACCAGCCGTACAGCAGCAGCACCGGAGCCGCCAGCATGGCGAAGAACAGCGTGCAGCCGGCGAGCTGCTCGGAAGCGGTCATGCCCGCCGGCAGCGCAATTCCGGAGATGAAATCCACCCCGAGCGCGATGTCGTTTACCACGCCGGAAACCGCAACCTGCGCGCCCACGCGCAGCATGTCCCGCCACTTGAAGCAAACAAAAATCCACGCCGCCGCAAGCAGCAGCAGCATGAGCGCGCCGATGCGGCGCCCCGCCGTACCCGAAACGGCGAACATCGTCGTCACATAGACGGAGAGCAGCGCGCCGATCAGCAGCAGCAGCGGCAGCTGCACCGGCAGCGAAAACGCCGTGACGACCGGCAAAAATGTGCCCGGCAGGCCCAAAAAGACGAGCAGGCAGCCGGCAGCGATCGGCGAGGCGACCCATTCGCGCTTTTCCCGTTTTCCCCCGCTCATGCGCGCGCCTCCCCTGCGGCGGGCCGTTTCCCGCCGACATGATAATACGCGCCCATCTTGGGCGGCACGGACGCCGGCGGCAGCGCGTGCGCCGCTGCCGGGCTTGCGAGGATCCTCCTAAGCAGCGTCTCGAGCGCCTTTTCATCCGTCACCCGTTCGGTGTGAATCCTGCCCGCGCCGTCGCGCCACTCGAGCATATGGGCAAGGCCGTGCGCGCTGAGCCGGTCGGAGAGCCAGTTCAGCTCCGCCAGCATGGCGTCGAGCGCCGTCGGCGTGCCGCAGAGCTCAAACGTCAGCAGCACCGGCTTGATGCGCGGCTCCATCGGCTCGCGCACGATCAGCGAATCCAGCTTGCTCGAGAGCTTCCAGTGCACGCTCACGATCGCGTCGCCCTCGCGATAGGGCCGCAGCTCGTGCTCCTCGGAAAAGCCGCCGCCCGGCTTCGGCCGCAGGTCGTAGGCCGCATAGTCGAACAGCTTCGGAACCGGATCCGGCGGCGCGGCCACCGGCAGCACCGTCGTGGCCGTTGCCGCGCACCGGCGCACCGGCAGCGCGAACAGGCCGAGATGGTCGAGCACGCGCACATGCGCCGCCGCATGCAGAATGCAGCCGCAATGCGCCGTATCGATCGGAATGCGGATCGTCTGCGCGCTGCCCGCAGCCAGGTAGACGCGCGGGGGGTACGGTTCCGCCCCCGTGAAGCGGTTGTGGCTGATGAGTCGAAAGCGAGCCCCGCCGACGGGCAGCGCCCCACAGCCGCTGGCGAGCTGCACGGTCAGCTCCGCCTTTTTGCCGCGCTGCACCACGGCCGGCGCGCTCAGCGTGATGCGCGTTCCGAGCATTGCGGGCAGACTGACGGCAAGCGAAATCACCGGCAGCGCCAGAAGCGATACCAGCAGCAGGTAGGAATCGAACCCGGTATAGAATAAATGGAAAGCGACCACGCCGATCAGCGTGGCCAGATATAGCATTCTGCGCGCAAACATGGTTATGCGATGCGCGGCGCGCTCGTGCTTTTGAGCAGCTCGTCGAGCACCGCCGTCGCCGTCGCGCCCGCGCTCTCCGCCTCGGGCGTGAGCAGCAGCCGGTGCGCCACCGTTTCGCGATAGATCAGCTTTACATCGGCCGGCAGCACGTAATCGCGCCCCTGCACATAGGCTACGGCGCGCGCCATAGCCGTCACCGCCAGCGACGCGCGCGGGCTTGCGCCCTGCATCACCTTCGGGTGCGCGCGCGTGCCGCCGTTGAGTCGGATGATATAGTCAAGCACCGCGTCGTCCACAAACACCGCGTCCACGCGCTCGCGCATGGCCGTCAGTCCGCCCGGGCCGACGACCTCGCGCACGCTGTCGAGCGGATTGGCCGCGCCCTGCCGGCGGCGCAGCATCTCGCGCTCATCCTCCGCGCGCGGATAGCCGATCGACAGGCGCACCATAAAGCGGTCCATCTGCGAATCGGGCAGAAGCTGCGTACCGGAAGCGCCGACCGGATTCTGCGTGGCGATGACCACGAACGGCTGCGGCACGGCATGGGTCACGCCATCCACCGTCACCTGCCCCTCCTCCATGGCCTCGAGCAGCGCGGACTGCGTGCGGCTCGTCGCGCGGTTGAGCTCATCCGCGAGAAACAGGTTGCACAGCACCGCACCCTCGTGGTATTTCATGGAGTCGGTGGTCTTGTCGTACACGGAAAAGCCGAGAATATCCGATGGCAGCACGTCCGGCGTGAACTGCACGCGGTTATAGTGGAGCGCCAGCGCCTTGGAAAAGGCGAGCGCCATGGTCGTCTTGCCGACGCCGGGCATGTCCTCGAGCAGGATATGGCCGCGCGCCAAAATGGCCAGCAATACCCGCACCAACACGGATTCCTTGCCGACGACAGCCTTCCGAACCTCTTCAATGATCGTTTCAACGCCGCTGATTGGAGCGCACCTCCCCTTTCGGGCGCTGCGCGCGGCAACGCCCAATGATACCGTAATATGGGAACAGTATCATTATAGCGCCCTCCCCGCCGCAGCGGCAAGCCGCCGCCGGTATGGATTCTGTAAACAAACTCCGAACAATCCCCCAGCGTGAGCCTTGCCGCCGTTTCGTCCGGAGGCGGCGCAAAAGAAACGCCGGCCCCCTGAGTGGGGGCATTCAGACGGTGAAATGCCGCGTACCGGTCAGGGCACACGGCAGTTTCCTATGCCGGCCATCGGCCAGCCACGCCCCCAGCAAGATATTGGCGGCAAGCTTGGCGTCATGGCAGAACCCTGCGCGCAAGCGGTGGGCTTTGGCGCACAAAAGCCGGAACACATCCCGACAAACTGGAATTGAGATTTCATCTATTCCAAGTAATTTAATAATTGTTATATTTTATTATCAAATACCTCTCAAGCCCTTGAAAACACTAAGTTTATCACCGGTTAGCTTTTCCTTATTATTTCCCTTGTGTTATATCGTCCCGTCAGTGTTTACGAACTCTCATACGGGCAAATACAAGGGAAAGAAAAATCTATAAAACAGTATAACACAAAATAAAAGTGACTTGGTGAACTGATTGAAATGCTTCTGATGTTTATAACGAATGATTGATTGAATGATAAGGAGATTCGATACGATGATAAAAATATTTGCAGAATACAATCCACACAGGAACAGCATTGATGTTTATACTTCTGCTGGTTATACGCTTCGCATTGACTGTTAGGAAGCTGAGAAGAACTTAAAGACCACTCCCGGATCGGATTGTGCACATTAAACGCACTTGCCATTGATGAGCCATTAGAATATGCCCAGTTATATCTTGACGGTTTCTCTTTCCGTCTGACCGCCCCATACAGTGAGGAACGACGCCAGCAAAGCGGCAAAGAAACATTCCGGCAACTTGACACACCCTATTCAAAAAGATGTGCTATAATTTTTTTGAAAAAGTTTCGGATTAGATGTAGTATTTGCCGCTGAAACCGTAGTACATAGGTGAAGCCCGAAAGGAGGCGGTGAGATGATAGACGACGAAAAAATCATAGAAATGTTTTTTGGACGTTCAGAACAAGGCATACGAGAGCTGGATATAAAATACGGAAAGGTCTGCCACAATCTTTCCTACCATATCGTAGGCAGCAGACAAGACGCGGAGGAATGTGTAAACGACGCTTATTTAGGCGCATGGAACGCCATTCCCCCGGCACGACCTAACCCGCTGCTATCTTATCTTGTTAAAATCGTTCGGAACATTTCACTCAAAATCTATTGGAGAAAGGAAGCAGCCAAACG
>ERZ857882.4893-NODE-4893-length-11037-cov-8.464396_pt1 | contig 11037 bp, 5 predicted proteins | sample MGYA00519697_ERZ857882 | MGnify/ENA primary metagenome ERZ857882 (study PRJEB31778, sample SAMEA3449373) | human gut metagenome | biome: human gut; feature: human-associated habitat; material: faeces | place: United Kingdom | collected 2010/2012 ... | reverse complement strand
TGCGGTCGGTCTTGCGAATATCTGTATTCTGTCAACGGGTGTGCTTCTGGTTATCTCCATCAGCACATGTTTGTGGACGGGAATTGAGGAGGTTACCTATACGCGGTTTCCACATCAGATTTCGATCGAAGCAAATACTGGCGTGAGCGGCATTATGAAGACGGTGGAACCGGTCAGTCAGAAGATGATAGAGAAAGTGAAAACTGGGATTGATCAGCATCTGGAAGAAAAGCAGCTCAGAAAAAAGTATGAAAGTGATCAGAGATACTATGTTATGCTTGCTGCTGTAGATAGAAACAAAGTAGAAAAAACACAGTCAGATGATGCTGCGGCGAGCACACTGATAAAAATCATGGAAGAGTCGGAGTACAATCAGGTAACCGGCGAACAGGTAGAGCTGGAACCAGGGCAGGCTCTGGTTTTTCAGGCAAAACAGAAAAATTATGGATATGACACGATTGAACTGGGAAATCAGACGTATGAAGTAAAAAAATGGAATACCAATAAAAAATCGTACATTCTGGATGAGAAGACGCAGGTGTATGAGACAATGACGGTGGTGACGCGGAACCATGAAGCAAAGGAAGCGTATGCGGCTGTGCAGGGAAAGGAGCCAGAAGGATACAGTTGGGAATATGCTCTGGATCTTATCGGGGATGCTGGCGAACAGATCACAGTTGGAGATGAGATTGAGACGATACTGACGGAGTCATCTTTTAACGGATGGGTGGAAGTGCGCGAAAAAGAGCGCAATACGGTTTACAGTCTGTATGGTTCACTTCTGTTTTTAGGTGTTTTCGTCGGTGCGCTATTTTTGATGGGTGCCGTTATGATTATCTATTACAAGCAGGTGAGCGAGGGCTACGAGGACAAGCAGCGCTTCGACATCCTGCAAAAGGTGGGGATGAGCAAGCCCGAGGTGCGGCGCACCATCCGCAGCCAGGTGGTGACCGTGTTCTTTTTGCCGCTGCTGGTGGCGGGCATCCACCTGTTCGTGGCCCTGCGGCCCATGTTCGGGGTGATGAGCGGCGCGTTCGGCATGACGAACCTGCCCCTGTTCGCGCTGGTGACGGGCATTACCCTGGCGGTGTTCGCGGTGATCTACGTGATTGTGTACCTGCTGACCGCCCGCACCTATTATAAGATCGTGGCATAACGGCAGAAGGCCGGCCCTGCGGGGCCGGCCTTTGCTGTGTGAGCGGGGCTTTTCGGCAGGGGCGGAATGTGGTATACTGTGTTTCGTAACACTGCACAAGAAGGAGCGCTGCTTTTTATGAAAACAAGCCCCAAATACCTGGCCCTGCTGGCCCTTACCGCCCTGATCTGGGGCGGCGCGTTCGTGGCCCAGAGCGTGGGCAACGATTACCTTGGCCCCCTGGCCTTCAACGCGGCGCGCAGCCTGATCGGCGGCGCGGTGCTGCTGCCGCTGATCACGCTGCTGGGGCGGCTTTCGGGCAACGCGGGGCGGCGCCCGGTGCAGGGAGAACGGAAAAATTTGTGGGCGGGCGGCATTTTGTGCGGGCTGATCCTGGCGGTGGCCAGTACCCTGCAGCAATGGGGCCTGCAATACGCCAGCGTGGGCAAGGCGGGGTTTATCACGGCCATGTACATTGTGCTGGTGCCGGTGCTGGGCATTTTTGTAAAGCGCAGCCCCGGCGCAAGGGTGTGGGCCGCGGTGGCCCTGGCGGTGGGCGGGCTGTACCTGCTGTGCTGGACCGGCGGCGCCGCCCTGGGCAAGGGCGACGCGCTGCTGCTGGGGTGCAGCGGGCTGTTCAGCCTGCACATCCTGGTGATCGACCATTTTTCCCCCCTGGCGGACGGGGTGAAGCTGTCGTGCATTCAGTTTTTTACGGCGGGGATCGCGTGCGGCATTCCGGCGCTTTTGTTTGAAAGGCCCGCCTGGGGCCAGCTGGCGGCGGCCTGGGCGCCGGTGCTGTATGCGGGGATCTTGTCCTGCGGGGTGGCCTATACCTTACAGGTGGTGGCGCAAAAGCACGTGGAGCCCACCCTGGCCAGCCTGGTGCTGAGCCTGGAGAGCGTGTTCAGCGTGCTGGCGGGCTGGCTGGTGCTGGGGCAGGCGCTCTCGGCGCGGGAGCTTGCGGGGTGCGGGCTGATGTTCTGCGCCATTGTTCTGGCACAGCTGCCCGGCAGAAAAGACCGGACGAAAGCGGTTCAGGGCGGATAAAAGGCCCGGCGGGCCCCCGTTTGCGGGGTGGCGCGCACACAGCGGGCGTGGTATACTGTGAAAAGCGGGATTAAAATTGGCCTGGTTCAAGAGGGGAGGCTGCCCATGCGGCTGCAACACATGAAAAAATGGCTGTGCGCGGCGGGCGCGGCGGCCTTTGTTTTGTGTTTGGCGCCGGCGGTGCGCGCCGCGGAGGAACCGGCCCGCGTGGTGCGGGTGGGGTACTTCCGCAGCGGCAGCTATGTGCAGCAGGAGGCCGACGGGACGGTGAGCGGCTACGGGCCGGACTACCTGAGCGCGGTGAAGGAGCACACGGGCTGGGAATTCGAGTACGTGTACGGCACCTGGCCGGAGCTTTTGGAAAAGCTTTCGCGGCATGAGATCGACCTGGTGGGCGCGGTGCAGCGGGGCGGCCCCCGGGAGGATGAACTGGAATTCTGCCGCTATGCCAGCGGCAGCGAGATATTTTACCTGTACGGCCGCCTGGACACCGAATTGTATTACAACGACTACGAGGCCTTTGACGGCAGGACCGTGGCCCTGGTGGCGGGCAGCCGGCAGGACGCCGTGCTGGACCAGATGGAACAGGCACACGGCTTTTCGGCCCGGCGGGTTGCGGCGGAAGACGAGGCGGAGGCGGCGCGGCTGGTGGAAGCCGGCGAGGCCGACGCAATGATTGCCAGCACCGCGGACTGGCAGGAGAAATTCAAGCTGCTCAGCCACATCAGCTCGCAGCCGGTGTTCATGGTGAGCTGGAAGGGGAATACCGGGCTTATTTCGCAGCTGGAGGCGGCGCTGGGCGAGGTGATGGCCGAGGACCCCACCTTTGTGCAGGATTTGCAGGTGCGCTATTTCAGCGGTACGCTGAACACCCGCCAGCCCTCGTTTACCAGGCAGGAGACCGCATACATCGGGCAGGCGGGGCCGGTGGAGGTGCTGCTGTATACCCGCCCGCCCTGGAGCTGGACCGACCCGGAAACCGGGCAGGTACAGGGGATCACGGTGGATATCCTGGCGGAGCTGGGGAGGATCAGCGGGCTGGAGTTCCGGTGTTCGGCCCTGCCCCACGCCACCAGCCCGGTGCAGGCGGTGAAGGACGGGGAGTACCAGATGTGCGCCGGTGTGATGGACTGCGCCCTGTTCCGGGCCGACGGGGAGATCCTGCTGAGCGAGCCCTATTACAGCGAAACCCTGATCGCGCTGTGCCGCCAGGGGTTTGCGGGCCTTTTGACCGACGAGCTGCGGGTGGAAACGCCCCGCGGGTTTGCCGCCGGCCGCTCCTACCTGGAAAGCCAGTATCCCCACTATGTTTTGGGAAGCTCGCTCACCATACAGGACTGCCTGGCGCAGGTGGTGGCGGGCAAGGCGGACATTGCGGTGGAGGATACGCTGGTGTTCGGCCAGCTCACCCAAAACCCCCGGTACGAGAACCTGACCAGCCTGCCGCGTTTTTCCATTCCGGAGGATCTGTGCGTGATGGCGCCCAATACCAGGGAGGGCGGGCTGCTGATCTCGATTTTGAACAAGAGCATCCGCTGCCTGACCGACGAAACCCTGAGCCGCATTGTGCTGAACAACACGGTGGCCGCGCCGAGCCAGCTGACCTGGCAGGACGTTTTGTATAAATACCGGTCGGCGCTGGCGGTGGGCGGCGTGCTGCTGGCGATCCTGCTGGGGGTGCTGGCCGGGGCGCTGGCGCAGCGGCACCGCCATGTGAACCAGTTGTGCGCCGCCAATGCGCGGCTGGAACAGGCCGTGCGGGAAACGCAGCAGGCAAACCGTGCCAAGGGCGATTTTTTAAGCCGCATGAGCCACGAGATCCGCACGCCGCTGAACGCCATTTTGGGCTTTGCAAACCTGGCAAGCGAGCACCTGGACGAGCCCGCCCGGGTGCAGGACTACCTGCAGAAGACCCAGACGGCGGGCCGCCTGCTGCTGCGGATCATCAACGATGTGCTGGATATGGCGGCGATTGAACAGGGAAAGCTCCGGCTGGCGGCGGAGCCGTTTTCGCTGCGGGATATGCTGGGGGCCGTGGACTCGATGTACGCGGCCCAATGCCGGGAAAAGGGGCTGCGCTACCTGCCCGAAAAAAGCGGGGCGCTGCCGCCCATGGTGGCGGGCGACGAGCTGCGCACCCAGCAGGTACTGATGAACCTGCTCTCCAACGCGGTGAAGTTTACCCCTGCCGGGGGGCAGGTGGGGCTGGCGGTGGAAGAGGTTGAGGCCGGTGCACCGGGGGTGCGGGTGCGCTTTGCGGTGAGCGATACCGGCGAGGGTATGACGGCCGAGATGCTGCAGCGCGTTTTTAAGCCCTTTGAGCAGGAGGACGGCACCACCGCCCGCCGCCATGGAGGCTCGGGGCTGGGGCTTTCGATCGTGAAGGCTTTGGTGGAGGCGATGCAGGGCACCCTGGCGGTGGACAGCGAAAAGGGAAAGGGCACCCGGTTTGTGGTGGAGCTGCCCTTTGCGCTGCCCGACCGGGCGGCGGCCCACGCCGCAGGGGAGGGAGGCGCGAAGGCGCCGAAGCTCGGGGGCCGGAATATCCTGATGGCCGAGGACAACGAGATGAACGCCCTGCTGGCACAGGAGCTGCTGCGGCCCACAGGCGCCCAGGTGGACTGGGCGCGGGATGGAAAAGAGGCGCTGGAAATGTTCCTGGCCTCGCCCGAAAACCACTACCAGCTGATCCTGATGGACATTCAGATGCCGGGCATGAACGGCTACGAAACCGCCCGCCGGCTGCGCGCCGCGCCCCGGGCGGATGCCACCGCCGTGCCGGTTTTGGCCATGACCGCCGACGCGTTTAAAGAGGATGTGGAAAAAGCAGCGGCCGCCGGGATGGACGGCCACATTGCAAAGCCCATTGACCCGGGCACGCTGTACCGGGCGCTGGCAGACCATATGCTGTGAACTGCCGGAAAAGAACAGAGAACGCCGCGAAGCTGAAAGCTTCGCGGCGTTCTCTGTTTTAAAAGGTCAGGCCAGCGCCCGGCGGATGATATCGTAGAGGACGGGCTTCATGTTGTCGATGGTGTCGGGCTTCTGCTCGATGATGGAGGAGTAACAGATGGAGCCGCACATCTCGACGATGATGAACACCAGCTTGAACAGCTCGTCTTCTGTGCGGTGGGCGGCAAGGGGGCTGGCCTGCAGGATCTCCATCAGGTCCTGCCACAGCGGATCGGTGCCCTGCGAGAGCTGCCGGGCCACCACGGGCCAGGAAAAATTGCGCTCCAACAGGCGCAGGGTGAGCTTGTCCCGCTTGAACTGCTCGATGATATGATCGATGAACAAGAGCAGGTCCTCGATAAAATCGCCGGTGCGCCGGCCGCGCACCGCCTCGTAGGCCTCGTTCAGCACCCGGGTGCTGATGCGCAGCACCAGCGCCTGCTGGAGCTCGCCCTTGTCTTTAAAATAGAGATAAAAGGTGCCCTTGGCCACCTGGGCGCGCTTTACAATGTCGTCGATGGAGGTTTTGGCGACGCCCTTTTCCAGAAACAGGTCGTTGGCGGCGGCCAAAAGGCTTTGCTTTTTACCCTCTTTTTGCTGCTGCAAGCGGCCCGGCATAAACGGCTCCCCCTTTTTGACGGATGGAAAGGCTGCCGGGCGCGTTCGCGCTTTGCGGCCTTTTTTCTTAACTTTAGTATAGGCAGAAGAGGGCGGAAAAGCAAGGACAAATCTGTGATTTGTGAAAATGACCAAAAGTCAGTTCGAAAAATTATGACGATTGGTCATTTAACGAATTGACGATTGGTCAGTGGAGGCGTATACTGCAATTCGATGACCAAAAGTCAGTTCTTTACAGGAGATGAGAGCATGGAACATTTTGCCCGCTTTGTGGTGAAGCGCCGCAAGCTGGTGCTGGCGGCTGCGGTGCTTTTGCTGATCCCGGCGGCGCTGGGGGCGATGGGCACCTACATCAACTACGACATTTTGACCTACCTGCCGCCCGAGCTGGACTCGATGATCGGCGAGGGGTATTTGGAGGACGACTTTCACACCGCCTCCACCGCCATGATCACGGTGGAGCACATGCCCGCCAGCGAGCTGCTGGCCATGAAGGACGAGATCGCCGCGGTGCCGGGGGTCGCCAAGGTGATGTGGACCAGCGACATGCTGGATGTGACCGTGCCCGCCGAGATGCTGCCGGAGGACATTCAGGCGTTCTTTTACGGAAAGAACGACGCCACCATGCTGATCGTGAAATTTGACGGCACCAGCGCCAGCGCCGAAACCATGGGCGCGGTGCAGGCCATTCAGGGGATTTTGAAAAAGGACTGCTTTATCGGCGGCATGTCGGCCATTCTGGCCGACACCAAGGCGCTGGTGGACCAGGAAATGCCCCTTTACATCCTGTGCGCGGTGGGGTGCAGCCTGCTGGTGCTGTTTGCCAGCATCCACGCCACGGTGGTGCCGCTGATTTTTATGGTGAGCATTGCGTTCCCGATCCTTTACAACTTCGGCACCAACATCTTTTTGGGGCAGATCAGTTACATCACCGAGGCGCTGGCCACGGTGCTGCAGCTAGGGGTGACGATGGATTTTTCGATCTTTCTGCTGCACCGGTTTGAGGAGGAAAAGCTGAAGGCCGGCGTGCCCGAGGGCCAGCCGGCCAGCCGGGAGGTGGCGGAGGGGGCCATGGTGAAGGCCATCTGCAACACCTTTTCGTCGATTGCGGGGTCTTCGCTCACCACCATTGCGGGCTTTTTGGCCATGTGCACCATGAGCCTGAAGCTGGGCACCGACATCGGCCTGGTGATGGCCAAGGGCGTGGCGCTGGGGGTGGTGTGCACCGTGACCATTCTGCCGGCCATGATCCTGACCTTCCGCAAGGCGGTGGCCAGCCGCCGGCACCGCACCTTTATCCCCAAGCTGACCCGCACCTCGCATTTTGTGGTGAAGCACTATATTCCGATCCTGGCGGTGTTCGCGGTGATATTTGTGCCCTTTGCCATCGCCCAGAGCAGGGTGGAGGTATATTATACCCTGTTCGACAGCCTGCCCCAGGACATGGCGGGCATTGTGGGGACAAACCGGCTGAAGGACGATTTTGACATGACCACCACCCACTTTGTGATTGTGGACGACGCGATCCCCAACAGCCGGCTCACCGAACTGACCAGCGAGCTGGAACAGGTGGACGGGGTGAACCAGGTGCTCAGCTACGAAAAGTTTTTGGGCGGCGGCATCCCCGAGAGCTTTGTGCCGGAGGAGATCCGGGAGATTTTTCAGGCGGGCGGGCACCGGATGCTGCTTGCAAACTCCGGCTACGAGAGCGGCACGGAGGCGCAGAACGCCCAGCTGGACCGGATGAACGCGATTGTAAAGCGCTACGACCCCGCGGGGGTGATCAGCGGGGAGGGGGCCATGACCAAGGACCTGATCGAGGTGGCGGACGTGGACTTCCGCAATGTGAATATCACCAGCATTTTGGCGGTGTTCCTGATTGTGGCGGTGGTGTTCAAATCGGCCTCCATTCCGGTGCTGCTGGTGGCGGCCATTGAGAGCGCCATTATGATCAACATGGGCATCCCGTATTTCAGCGGCGCGGTGCTGCCCTTTGTGGCGAGCATTGTGGTGGGGACCATCCAGCTGGGGGCCACCGTGGACTACGCCATTTTGACCACCACCCGCTACCGGGAAGAGTTGGCGGCGGGCCGCACGGTGAAGCAGGCGGTGCAGATCGCTGTGGAGCAGTGCAGCCGCAGCATCCTGACCAGCGGCCTGACCTTTTTTGTGGCCACCGCCAGCGTGGCCGCCGCATCGAAGATGGAGCTGATCAGCAGCCTGTGCCTGCTGATCAGCCGGGGGGCGCTCATCAGCATGTTCGTGATCCTTTTTGTGCTGCCGGCGCTGCTGATCCTGACCGCGCCCATCATTCAGAAAACCACCATCCGCTGGCCCAAAATTGTAAAGGAGCGTGTTTGACATGAAACGCAGTTACAGCTTTACCGCAGCCCTGGCGGCCCTTGCCCTTGCGGCGGGCTGCACCCTGCCCGCCTTTGCGGCGGGTGAAGTGACCAAGGACGAGAATGTTTTTATCATTTTGAACGCGGACGGCAGTGTGAAAAGCCAGACCGTGAGCAACTGGGTGCACAGCGACGCCGGGCTTTCGGGCTTTGCCGACGCCACCACGCTGCAGAATATCACCAACCTGAAAGGGGAGTGGCGGCTGGAACAGAGCGGCGGCTCGCTCACCTTTGAGGGCAGCGGCAGCGACGTGTATTACCAGGGCACCACCGACAGGACCCCGCCCGTGACCGCGGCCATTACCTACACGCTGGACGGCGCGCCCATTGCCGCCGGGGAGCTGACGGGCAAGGCCGGGCGCGTGGGCATACACATTGCGCTGACCAACAACGAAAAATACCAGCGCACCATCGGCGGCAGCCTGCGGGATGTTTACACCCCCTTTGTGACGATGATCGCGGTGGACCTGCCGGCGGGCGCGTTTACCAACATTACCGCCGAGCACGGCACCGTGCAGACCGACGCGCAGAACCAGCTGGTGGCCTTTGCGGCCCTGCCGGGCATGAGGGCCACCTTTGACGGCCTGCTGCCCGATCAGCTGGAGGGCCTGTATGATTATTTTCTGGACGAGGTGACCGTGGAGGCCGATACCGGGTGCTTTGAGGCGCCCGCCATCCTGCTGGCGGCGGCCACCAGCATGGAGGAGCTGAAAAAGGACGGCCTTGCGGGCACCGACGGGCTTGAGGACCTGGACGGCAAGCTGGACGAGCTGGAAAACGCCACCCGGGAGCTGCAGGACGGCGCCAAAACCCTGCGCCAGGCGGTGGACAGCCTGGATGGAAAAATGGCCGAGTTCCAGGCGAGCTACCAGACCTTTGACGAGGGTGTGGACGCGGCGCTCGCGGGCGCAAAGCAGGTGAAAGACGGCGCGGGGCAGCTGGCCGAGGGAGCAAATGCGCTGGTCACAGGGGCGGAGCAACTGGGCGGAGCTTCGGCACCGCTGAAGGCCGCAATCGACGCAGGGCAGGCGAAAGCACAAACGCTGCTGAGCGATTACGGCGCGCTTCAAACCGGCATGGCTGGCCTTTTGCAGCAGGTGAACGGCATTAAAACCACCATGAACACCATGATTGTGGACAGTGGGGACAGCGGCAACCCGGCGCTGATCGACCGGGTGACCCTGGGCGCAGCCCAGGCCGGCGCGGAGCAGGCGATCGCCTACTGTGAACAACAATTTGCCGGGGCGGCTTCCAACGATTCGCTGGCGGGAGGCATTGCCTCGGGCACCGGGCTGAGCGAGGATCAGGTCAAAGCGGTACTGAGCGCCGCGGCCGCCGCGGTAAACGGTGGGCTGGAAACGAACAAAGCAGCGATCGCCGGCCAGATTGCCCAAGGGGTGGACGGCAGCGAGACCATCGCCCAGACCAAAGCGGCGGCAGGCGCACAGCTCGGGAGCGCGATGGACGGTTTGACCAGCCAGATAGAGCCCACCATGGCGCAGGCTGCCAAGGTAATGGGCGAGGCCGACGAGCTGATGAAGCTGGTCTACCATTCGGCAGATAATTCCCAGACGGTGACCGGCGCGCTGGACGCCCTGGCCCAAGGCGTGGCTGCGCTGGGGGACGGCCCCGCAAAACTTCAAAAGGGCACCGCCGAGCTGAGCAAGGGAGCCTTGGAGCTGGAGCAGGGGCTGGAAAAGCTTTCGGCCAGCAGCAAAACGGTGAAGGAGGCCATTGGCCAGTTTAAGGCCGGCACCGGCGCGCTGGCAGACGGCGCGGTGGAATTGCAGGACGGCGTGGCCGAGTACAAGACCGAGGGCATCGACCAGATCACCGGCAAGCTGGGCGGCATGAACCTGACCGCCCTGACCGAGCTGGGCGACACGCTGGAAGAACTGGCAGATGGATACACCAGCTATACCGGCGCGCCCGAGGGGGTAAGGGCCAGCGTGAAGTTTGTGATGAAGGTGGAGGGGCCGAAGGCCCCGGCCGGGGGAGCGGACGACGGGCGGCAGGCGGCCCGGGCGGAGGCCCAGCCGGCTGAAAAGCCCGGCTTTTGGCAGCGCGTTAAAAATCTGTTCCGATAAAAAGAGCAGAGGATAAGAACCGGCAGCCCCAGTGGAATTTTCCGCTGGGGCTGCTTCCTTTTGGAAGCAAACGCAAAAATACCGGGGGAATTGTATGAGTGCACAAGATTGAGCGAAATTTTTATGCGAGTATTACTCATTGAATTTGGCTCAAATGAGTGATATACTCAATGTACAGCCGGGGGACAGGCAAACAAGCGAGTGATGCGGAGTTGGATGAATGAAAAAACGGATGGCAGGCAGAAACGCGGTTTTTGCCGCGTGCTGGTTCACCTATGTTGTGGCCTATCTGTGCAGGGTAAACTTTTCTTCCGCAATGCTGAAGCTGTCCGGCGAGATGCAGGTGAGCGCCGCGCAGCTTGGCGCGGCGGGCAGCGCGTTTTTTGTGGTCTATGCCCTGGGGCAGCTGGTGAACGGATACATCGGCGATAAAATTTCGCCGTATCGGTTTGTGACGATTGCAATTTGCGGAACAGGGGTTTTGAACCTGGCCATTGCAATGGTGGACGAATATCTGCCCCTGCTGGTGCTGTGGACCCTGAACGGGTACTTTCAGTCCATGCTGTGGGGGCCGCTGATGCGCATTTTATCGCAGTGGTTCGAGGCACGGCACACCATGCGCATTTCGGTGGGGATGTCCATGTCGATGGTGGTGGGGTATATCACCTCCTGGGCGGTGTTTGGGCGCAGCTTTTTGTACCACCCATGGCAGCTGTATTTTTTTGCCCCGGCGCTGCTGGCGCTGGCAACGGGCCTGACAAACGGCGTTGGCGTCATGGCCTCCCAGTTCTTC
>ERZ857882.4892-NODE-4892-length-11041-cov-3.199618_pt1 | contig 11041 bp, 11 predicted proteins | sample MGYA00519697_ERZ857882 | MGnify/ENA primary metagenome ERZ857882 (study PRJEB31778, sample SAMEA3449373) | human gut metagenome | biome: human gut; feature: human-associated habitat; material: faeces | place: United Kingdom | collected 2010/2012 ... | reverse complement strand
TTTTGTATATATCAGAGCTCGATTTCTCCGAACTCCTTTTCAAATGCCGCAACGCGGCGCTTTATCATCTGCTCAAGCTCGCGATTTTTCGTTCTGCCCTCATATTCGGCTATATAGCCGAATTTCTCAAGCAGATCACGATCTATTCTCATTGTATAACGGGCTTTTTCGTCAAGCGGCATTGGAAAATCCTCCGATTATGTTGTTGACAAAATTATATCTGCATTCTATTATTATGTGTAAATTCGACTCATTTATAAATCAATTATGACTCACAAATGACTCAGTAAACGGAGGAGCGATCATGTATAAAAAGCTGTATTTTATGATGTTTAACCGTATGACGGATGCCGTCAATGCCTTAAAAGAAGGGCGAAGCGATGACGCATTGCAGACGCTTCAAGGCGCGCAGAAAGAAGCAGAGTGGATTTTCGTGGAAAGCGGAGAAGAAAGCAAATAAAAAACGCCCCCTGTGCAGAAAATTGCACAGGGGTTTAACGTGTCACTGAAAAAGCAAAAACCGCCACTCTGCCAAGTGACGGTTTTCAGGTTCGTTTAATTACGATCACATACTGAGCTAAGCGCTTGCCGCAGCACACTTTTTATGCCTGTTACAGCGTCTGCCTTGTTTAATGTCAAGGCGGACGCTTTATTTTTCTTCCGGCCAGGGAACGGGGGTCTGCCCCTTATCGATGATGAGATAGGCCCTCTGAGCTATGCGCGCCATGGGCGTGTCGGACAGAGAGTCGGAGTAAAACGCCTCGGTCACGGCGCCGGGGTGAGCGGCATAGAACCTGCGCACCTTTTCCTCGCCGTGGCAGTTGCGGCCGTACATTTTGCCCGTGCGCTTATCCATCGGCGAGGCGATAAGCTCGATGCCGAGCCTGTCGGTCATGGGCTTTACGACAAATTCGGGAGAGGCCGAGATCACGATGTCGTCCGGCCTGTGCTGCGCGCGGTACCACGGTGCGATCCGGCTCTCGTGCTCGTCCCAATAGACCTTCAAAACGGCGTCGATATCGTCGATGCGGCGCACAAAGCTGAATATGTTCTCCTTGAGCTTTTCCTTGGGGATGAGCTTTAAAAGATAAGCAAGCCCGATCACGGCCATCCTCGGCAGCCAGCACAGCAGCGCAAACGGATGGCGGCGCATATACCACCTGACGAAGGTCACGGATGAATCGGGGTAGAAGATCGTTTTGTCAAAATCATATGTATTCATAGGCCTTATTTCACCTTGTATATCCTGTATGCGCCGGCGACCGTCAGCATAAATGCCAGCGTGTCCGCCGTGACGGCGGCGATCATTCCGATGCTTCCGAGAGCTGCGAGCAGCAGCACCGCAAGCTTCACGACAATGGCAAGCAGCAGGCTCAGCCTTACGGTGCGCGATGCCGCTTTGCATATGCGCATGGCCAGAGGCAGCTTGCGTATATCGTCGCTCATGATGAGTATGTCAGACCTCGACGCTGCTGCACGGGGATTCAATGCGCCGATGGCAACGCCGACGTCGGCCTTTGAGATGACCGATGCGTCGCTCACTGCGTCGCCCACGAACGCAAGCTTGCCTGCGTGCTTTTCACGCAGCAGTTCGCCGACGGCAACCACCTTGTCCTCGGGAAGAAGCTCGGTCATAACGTCCGAAACGCCGAGGGCACGCCCGACGGCCTTGCCGACTCGCTCGGTGTCGCCGGTAAGGAGCACGGCCTTCTCAATGCCTGCATCGTACAGCTCACGCACGGCATCCTTTGCGCCGTCCTTAACCCTGTCGTCGATGATGATATAGCCGTAGTAAATGCCGCCGGCGGCGACGTGAACAACGGATAGATGTCTGTCGGTGCGGTCGCACTTAATGCCGTTTGAGTTCATAAGCGCCGTGTTGCCGACGAGAACGCGCCTGCCGTAAACATCGGCTTCAACGCCGCGCCCGGCAAGCTCGCGCACGTTCGTGACGTGCGCTGGGTCAATGACTGTTGTGCTCGCTCTGCGCAGCGAAAGTGCGATCGGGTGATTTGAATAGCTCTCGGCCGCGGCTGCGAGGGAAACCAGGTCTGCGCTGCTGATGCCCTTTGGCTCAACTCCGGTGACTGAAAAGCTGCCCTCCGTGACGGTTCCGGTCTTGTCCATGACGACCGTTGCCGAGCCTGCAAGGGCTTCAAGCTCGCTCTTGCCGCGGATGATGATGCCGCGCTCAACTGCCGTGCTCAGTCCGGCAAAATAGGCCATTGATGTGACGATGAGCGGCTGGGCAAACGATGCGGCGGCGAGGAAGATCAGCGCCCTGTGCGCCCAGTCGAGCCATTCGCCGGTGATGATAGACGGGATGATGACCAGAGCTATTGCAAGGGCGATGACTATGGGGGTGAACAGCTTCGATATGCCGGCAAAGCGCTTTTCGCGGCGCGAAACGCTCTTGGGTGCGCCCTCGACAGCCTGCGAGGCGCGAACGAGAGTCGAGTTGTTATAAAGCCCCGTGACGCGGATCTTCAGCGTGTTTCCGAGGTTCACGCAGCCCGAGACGACCTCGTTGCCAACGCCGACGTCGATCGGCTGCCTGTCGCCGGTGTAGGCCGAGGCATCGACCGAGCTGCTGCCGTCAACGACTATGCCGTCGAGCGGAATAAGCTCGTTTTTTCCGACGGTCATGACCGTTCCCGGACGAATGCGCACGGGATCGACCAAGTTCATTCTGCCGTCCTGCTCGACCGCGACGTATTCCGGCCGCAGAAAGGCGAGATACGGTGTGCGCTTCTGGTTTTTGCCAGCAAAAATGTGCTCAAAGCAGCTGCCAGCGTCAAAGGCCACGAGCACGAAAAACGCCTCGTTAAAATTCTGCATGCAGGCCGTTCCTGCGCATGCGAGAACGATCAGCAGCTCATACGACAGTACCTTGCCGCCGAGAATTTTTCCGAATGCATCACGCAGCGGCGTGACTGCGGCAATAACAATGGGCACAATTGCCAAAATAAGCGTCGCCCATTTAGGCAGATTGACATACACGGCGCCCACTGCCGAGGCGGCAATGTACAGCGCAAGCGCTATGCCGAGCCAGAGCAGCTCACGCTCGAGCGCAATGCGGTGCATGTCGCGGCGGCGGATATCCTTATGCTTCATTTCTTTCACTCCAAACGCGAGGATAAATGTTTATATGTCAAAATGATACGCCAATATGGTGCCCCGTGTCAAATCCGCATACACATAATTTTAATAAAATAGCTTATTCCTTGACATAATCTTTGCAGGATGCTATGCTATACTTAATGTAATGTAGGAGGTGTGCTGCTTGAGAGGCTCGATGCTCAAGGAGATACTTCAGGAGCAGGGCATAAGCATCAGCGAGCTTGCCCGGAGACTGAACGTTTCCGCACAGACGCTTTACAGCATGGTAAAGCGCGATAATCAGAAGGTCGATTTCGACATGATGATGCATATCTGCAAGCTGCTCAATGTTCCGGTCGAGCGGCTGTGCGAGGATAATGCGCTGCCGAAAATGCCGGATCTGCGCGAGTGGCAGTTTATCGGCAAATACAGGCGGATGAGCGAAAGCGGCAGGGAGCTTGTCGATATGGTCATCGACCATGAGCTGTCGCGCCGCGAGGAAGAGCCGAGCGTAAATTCGCCCGAAAGCAAGATAATACCTCTTTACCTCACCCCGGCCGCGGCAGGCTACGCATCGCCCGCCCTCGGCGACGATTATGAGGACTATGCAGTCGAAAAAGGCAGCGCCGCCGATTTTGCCGTGCGCATAGCGGGCGACAGCATGGAGCCGTATATCCACGACGGCGATGTTGCGCTGTGCAAGCGCGGAGCCATTATCCACGACGGCGATGTCGGACTGTTTTTCGTTGACGGCGATATGAAGTGCAAGCAGTATTGCCAGGATTACAGCGGAAACGTCTATCTTTTCTCGGCAAACCGCGATAGGAGCGACGCCGACGTGACGGTTCCGGCAAGCTCGGGCATAACGCTCATGTGCTTTGGCAAGGTGCTGCTCGATAAGAGTATACCGCTGCCGGAAATGCGGTGACGATATGAAGTTTGAAAACAAGCTGCCCTCGGGATACACGACCGAGACGATAGACCTCGACGGCGATAAAAAGCTTGCCGTCCGGCTGTATGCCGCAGCCGCAGCCATCGCCGTTGTGCTCACTGTGGTCTGCTGTCTGCTCAAAGACATAAGCCTGCTGTTTGACGCATCGGGAGCATTTGCGCTGCTGGGGAGATTTATCCTCGTCATGCTGATAACGGCTGTCTGCCTTGTCGGGCAGGAATACTTAAAATGCATTATCATCGGCAAGCTCACCGGTAAGCCTGCGCGCGTCGTGCGCGGCAGGATGAGCGCATATATAGAATACAAGTGCTGGCTGGATAAGCGCAGCTACTTGACAATGAGCCTCGCACCGGCGGCCGCTGTCTGCCTTGTGCTGCTCATACTTATGATAATCCTGCCGGATAAGCTGTTCTGGCAGTGTTATGTGATATTTATCGTCAGCCTCACCGGTGCGTGCGGCGATGCATATGTTGCGTACAGGCTTAGCAAAGAAAAGCCGGATGTGCGCATTAAAAACGAGGGATACAAGATATCCATTGCAACGGAGAAATAACTAAATGCAGATAAGCGAACAGATACTCAGCATGAAGGACGACTGCGTCAAGATACGCCGCGACCTGCACAGAATACCCGAGATCGGCTTCGATCTTCAAAAAACGCACGAATACATAAAGCCGATAATCGAAGCGTGCCGCCCCGATGAGCTGAAGGTGCTCGCCGAAGTGGGGTTCAAGGCTGTGTTTTACGCCAAGGACGCAGACCGCACGATAGCATTCCGCGCCGATATGGACGGAATGAAAAACACCGAGGAGAACAAATGCCGCTTCCGCTCGCGCAATAAGGGCGTGATGCACGGCTGCGGACACGACGGACATATGACGATCCTTTTGCTTCTGGCAAAGTGGATATCGCTCAACCGCGATAAGCTCAAATGCAACGTCGTGCTGCTGTTCCAGCCCGGCGAAGAGGGCTGGGGCGGCGCGCGAAAAATGATCGACGAGGGCGCGCTCGTTTCGCCAAAGGTCGATCGCATCTACGGTCTGCACCTGTGGCCGACAGTGCCCGGCGGCAAGATCGGCATGCGCTGGTCGAACCTCATGGCGCAGACAAGCGATTTTGAGATAAAGATCCACGGCAAAAGCGCCCACGCGTCAACGCCGCAGATGGGCATTGACGCCATCGTTGTCGCAGCCGAGCTTATAACTATGATACAGTCGGTCATAACGCGCGACGTCGATCCGCATCAGGATGCACTGCTGACCCTCGGCAAGATCGTCGGCGGAACGTCGCACAACGTCATTGCCGAGGAGGTCACCATGAGCGGAACTCTGCGCGTTTTCAGCAACGAGCTTTACGATAAGCTCATGCGTCAGATAATTGCACTGCTCAAGGGCCTTGAGATGGCAACGGGAGCCGGCATCTCCATGCAGACTATCGTTCACTATCCCTATGTTGCAAATCCGCGTGCACTGGTCGAGAAGTTTTACACTGTGCTCGATTCTATGGACGATGTCGTTCTCGTCGAGCCTGTCATGGCGGCGGAGGATTTCGCCGAATATCAGCAGAAAGTCGAAGGTATGTTCATGTTCCTCGGCGTGAACGGCGGCAGGGGAGGAGCCCCTCTGCACAGCAGCAAATTTGACTTTGACGAAGAGGTGCTGCTCGTCGGAGCTGAGGCATTTAAAAGAATATTGGAGAGTGAAAATTATGCATGACGAAGTATCAATTGAGAAAAAACTGCCCAACCGAGTTGATGGTACGCTGCGTAAGTTCGCACTTCGTGTGCCCGAATGCATTTACAAATGCAGCGGTATAATCGTTTTCGGGAAGCGCATCAAATCGCTCGTGTTCTCGACCGATCTGAGCATTATCAGAAACGTCAACGCCGACGCGATCCTGGCGGTGTATCCCTTCACGCCGCAGCCCGTGATAACCCAGGCGCTGCTCACCGCGGCGGATATCCCCGTGTTCTCCGGCGTCGGCGGCGGACTCACGCAGGGGCAGAGGGCGATAAACCTTGCCATGTTTGCCGAGATGCAGGGCGCGACCGGCGTCGTGCTCAATGACCCGACCTCAAACGAGGTGCTGTCGCTTGTGCGCCACACGGTCGATATCCCCGTCGTTGTGACCGTCGCGAGAAAGGAAACGGATTTTGAAGCCCGTTTGAAGGCCGGTGCGGATATCTTCAACGTCTCCGCCGCGTCAGATACGCCGGATCTTGTCCGCAGAATAAAGGACGCACACCCCGATGTTCCGGTCATTGCTACCGGCGGCCCGACGGAAGAGAGCATCATGAAGACCATTGATGCCGGTGCAAACGCCATTGCGGTTACACTTGAAACAACAATACTTTTAACATCAACATAATCCATAAAGCTGTTACATTCGTTTGCTACCTTGCCGTTTGAAGATGTTTTTCTCTTGTTGCCTTGTGAACTGTTGTTTTGAGAATTTTTGTTTGTATTCTTGTTTTTTGTCTGTGACTTCTTTTCTACACGATAATTAGCGTATTGGTTAATAAGATTTCCAGCACCAACGACAACTCCGCATAAGACTACTGCAAGGATAGCGGGTATTGCGCCAATAGCAGCAATTTCACAAAATGCTCCTGTAAATGCCCCTGTAACGGCCCCTGTCAACAGTCCGGCCTTTATGGATTTGCCTTTTACTGCCGCTGCCAAAGCACCTGTAGCTCCGCCGACTATTCCTCCGATAAGCGCACCAAAGAAGAACTGCCCATCGGGGTCTTGATTATTTACAGGATTGTTTCCGCAATAAACAAACAAGTTAAGCGCATTTGTACTTCTGCTGTCTAAAACGGAATCCGCATTCAAGAACCTGCCGACTTCGGGAGAATAATAGCGTGATTTGAGGTGGTAATAACCCGTCTCGCTGTCGTAATAGTAGCTTCTGTACCGCAGAGGGTTCGTTTGAGCCAAGGCGGTGTTGCCGGTTATTTGGGTTACGTTACCCCAAGCGTCGTAGTAATAGTTTGCAACTACGGTGCCCTCTTTATCGGCTATTGCGACTATATCGTTTTGAACATTCTTTATGTAGTAATATTCTTCGCCGTTATAAATGAAACCGAAAGCGTCGCCGTTATTATCATACATAAAGATAAGCGTTTCGTCGCCCGTCTTTTGACCTGCCAATATACTTCCGTTATAGAAATATTCGGTCTTTACGCCGTTTACGGTTTTGCTTACTCTGTCGCCGTCGGTATTGTAAGCGTAAACATATGTGTTGTCTCCGTCGGTTATACGCTCAAGCTGCCTGCCGCACCACTCAAACGACTTACTGCCAAAAGTGAGCGGATTGCCGATTTCGTCATAGGTTACAGCCTGACCGTTAAAGCTTGTTAAAAGGTCGCGCCACTCGCTGTTTGAATAGCCGTAGTTCGTACTCTTTATTTCTTCTCCGACGTCGCCGAGAGTGTATTTATATACCTTTTTGCCGGTAATGTTACCGTTTGTATATGTATATACGGTTGTGGTGTCTGCTCTTTGGTCGTTTTCACGCACAAGCTGATTTAATCCGTCATAAACATAGCTTACGGTATATGTTCCGTCGTTTATACTCAGAATATTGCCGGCCGCGTCATAAGTATATGTGTATGTTCCGTTTGCGGTTTCGAGGGACTTGACTGTTGTCGAAGTTCTGTTGCCGACAATTATCAAAAACTAAAAAAACGGACAATATCATAGATATTATCCGTGCGTAAATTTAAAGTTTTTTAATTTGCCGCACGTTTTTTTATCAAGCCGTGAAATTTTACCGCATGGGGCTTGCACTCCCGTTCAGCTGCATTTTAAACGTTGTTTGCCGTAACGGTGTGTTGTCATATTAACAGAATGTATTAAAAAAGTCAATAAATGTTCATATTATCAAAATCGATATCAAAAAGCGTTGTCAAACAGAATCATATAAATTATTGAATTTGCGCGCATTTTTTGATAAAATATCTATAAAGGAGGTCTTTAGATGATACTCAAATTAAAACCCGCGTTCAAAGATTATATTTGGGGAGGAACAAAACTTCGTGATGATTTCGGATTTAAAAGCGACTTAAAAAAAATCGCTGAAGGCTGGATGCTGTCTTGTCATAAAGACGGCGAAAATGTTATTGACGGCGGAAAATTTGACGGTAAAACCTTGTCCGAAGTCATTAAAGAAACAGGAAAAGATATACTCGGAACAAAGGCACAAAAATATGACTTTTTCCCCATTCTCATAAAACTGATTGACGCTAAAGATAATTTATCCGTACAGGTGCATCCAAATGATGATTATGCGCTTCGAGTTGAAGGCGAATACGGAAAAACCGAATGCTGGTATGTGATTGATTGTGACGAAGGCGCTGAACTGATATACGGATTCAAGAAAAAAATTTCAAATGAAGAATTCAGAAAACGCATTGAGGACAATACATTTTTAGACGTAGTAAATCATGTGAAGGTTAAAAAGGGTGAATTTTTCTTTATCGAATCCGGCACACTACATGCAATCGGAAAAGGAATTCTTCTTGCGGAAATTCAGCAAAATTCCAATACGACATATCGCGTATACGATTACAACCGTTTGGGAGCTGACGGAAAGCCAAGAGAGCTACACACAGAAAAAGCCCTCGACGTTACAAAATGCGAACCACCGAAAAATAACGGTGTAATGCCACCTGTTGTTAAGAAAGATGGCTATGGCGAAAAACACCTTACTTCGTGCGAACTGTTCTCGGTCAAAGACATTACCGTAAACAAAAGCTATTCCTCCGTAGCCGACAGCAATTCGTTTGTATCCATTCTCGTTATCGATGGCAACGGCTCTTTGATTTGCGAAAACGAAACATTTCCGTTGTGCAAAGGCGACAGTTATTTTATAAGTGCCGATAGCGGAGATTTCAAAATATGCGGAAATGTCAATTTAATTGAAACAAGGGTATGACTTTTTAAATTGACATATTGACAATATATCTGTACCGTCATATAATGTTAATGCAAAATATTGCTGTCTTCGAGGCGGGGTGAAATTCCCCACCGGTGGTAAAAGTCCACAAGCTTCGGCTGATCGGGTGCAACTCCCGAACCGACGGTACAGTCCGGATGAAAGAAGATGTACTTAAGCTACACTTTCACCTCGCAGGTTATATCTGCGAGGTTTTTATTTTGTTTGGCAGCATATTTCAGCAAAAATATGAAAGGTCTGATACCATGTCAAACAACAAAAATGAAAAGAAAAAAATAATGTCGGGATTTCAAATCAGAAAAATGACTGTAACAGCCATTTTAGCGGCTGTTTCAACCGTCCTTATGTTTCTGAGCTTTAATGTTCCGTTTATGCCGAGCTTTATCAAAATGGATTTTTCAGAGCTTCCGGCGCTGATTGCTGCGTTTGCATACGGCCCGTTAAGCGGTGTTATTGTTTGTCTGATTAAAAATCTGATTAATCTTTTAAGTACACAAACCGGCGGAGTCGGTGAACTATCCAACTTTATTTTGGGATGTGCATTTGTGCTTCCCGCGGGACTGATTTATAAGCACAAGAAAACCAAAAAAAGTGCTGTTCTCGGCGCACTTCTCGGAGCCGTAATAATGGCAGCATTCAGTATGGTTTCAAACTATTATATTGTTTATCCGATTTATACCAAGTTTATGCCGATGGACGTTATAATTGCTGCATACAGTTCTATTTTGCCTTCAATTAAAAATCTTTGGCAGGCTTTATTTGTATTTAATTTACCGTTCACTTTTGCTAAAGGTCTTGTAAATGTTCTGATAGCAACGCTTATTTATAAGCCGCTGTCCCCTATTTTAAAAGGCAAGAATATTTGAGTTGATTTTATTGACAAACGTTGACAAAAATAGTAGAATATAATCAAATAAATAACAATCCTTATAAAGAGTGGCGGAGGGATCGGCCCTGTGAAGCCCGGCAACCTGCACTTAGATGCAAGGTGCTAAATCCCGCAGCATTTTGTGCTGAGAGATAAGGTGAGTTCTATGGGACGCCTTATGCGGATTCAGCACGGGCGTTCTTTTTTTGATTGTTAAACATAAAGGAGTAATTTTAAAAATGGCGAAACATCTTTTTACATCAGAATCGGTTACAGAAGGACATCCTGATAAAATATGCGATAATATATCCGATGCCGTTCTTGATGCTATTCTCGCACAAGATCCTGACGGCAGAGTTGCTTGCGAAACAACTTGCATAACCGACCAAATAATGGTTATGGGTGAAATAACCACGAAGGCAAAAATCGATATTGAGAAAATTGCAAGAGATGTTGTTTGTGAGATAGGCTACGACTCACCTGAAAAAGGCTTTGACGGACATACCTGTAAGGTTCAAATCGCTATTGACAAGCAGTCCCCGGACATAGCTCTCGGCGTAGATAAATCATACGAGCTGAAAGAAGGGTATGATGACAGTTATAATCTTCACGGTGCCGGTGATCAGGGTATGATGTTTGGTTACGCCTGCGACGAAACCGAAGAGCTTATGCCGCTGTCAATTTCACTTTCACATAAGCTTGCAAAGCAACTTACAAACGTCAGAAAAGACGGTACACTCCCCTATCTCCGTCCTGACGGCAAAACACAGGTTACCGTTGAATACGATGAAAGCGGTTCGCCCAAAAGAGTTGACACTATTGTTATTTCCTCTCAGCACAGTGCTGATGTCTCTCTTGATCAAATCAGAAGTGACATAGTAAAATATGTTATCAAGCCCATTGTTCCCGAAAATCTTTTAGATGATGATACAATTATTTATGTAAATCCTACGGGCAGATTTGTCACAGGCGGCCCTGCAGGTGACAGCGGTCTTACAGGAAGAAAAATTATTGTTGACACATACGGCGGTATCGGTCGTCACGGCGGCGGTTGCTTCTCCGGAAAGGATCCCACAAAAGTAGATCGTTCTGCTGCTTATGCTGCGCGATATGTCGCCAAAAATATTGTTGCGGCAGGGCTTGCAAAAAAATGTGAAATTCAA
>ERZ857882.4889-NODE-4889-length-11045-cov-4.249409_pt1 | contig 11045 bp, 11 predicted proteins | sample MGYA00519697_ERZ857882 | MGnify/ENA primary metagenome ERZ857882 (study PRJEB31778, sample SAMEA3449373) | human gut metagenome | biome: human gut; feature: human-associated habitat; material: faeces | place: United Kingdom | collected 2010/2012 ... | reverse complement strand
AAGTTATACTCCTTCAGCCATTCCTCGCTGCCGCCGTAGCCGCCCGTGGCCAGGATGACGGAGGGAGCCTCATAGGTGCGCTCGCCAAAGGCGTTGGTAGCCTTCACGCCGGTAACCTCGCTGCCGTCAAAGAGCACCTCGGTTACGCGGGTATCCAGCATCACGCACACGTTGCCGGCCTCAACGCCTTCCTGAAGCTTGGCGATAAGGGCCTTCACATAGCCGCTGCCGCCCTTGCCGGAGGACATGGACACGTCGCCGTTTTCAGGCACGGCATAGTGCACGCGCGGCACGTTGAGGGCGATATAGCCGCCCGTGGTGGGGGTGCGCTCGCCAAAGTCCACGCCCACATAGGTATCCAGCCAGTCCACAGCCGCGCCGCAGTTTTCGGCAAAGGTTTTGGCCAGCACCTCGTTGTGGTTGCCCACGCCGCCCAGGCGGTCAAAGTCCTGCATAAGCAGCTCGGGGGAATCCTCAGTACCCTGCTCCTTTTCCTGCAGGGTGTTCACGCCCACCAGCGAGCCGCCGGACAGGCGCGCGCAGCCGCCCATCGCGGAGGACTGCTCAACCAGCAGCACGTTGGCTCCAAGCTCGGCGGCGCGCACGGCGGCGCTCAGGCCCGCGAAGCCAGCGCCCACCACGATCACGTCGGTGTGCTCAAAGGGCACGGTTACCTCGACGGCCTCCTCGGGCACTTCTCCGGAGAGGGCCGCATCCACGGCAGCCTTGATGGCGGTGGAGGTGACGGTCGCGCCGGAGGCCGCGTCAACCTCGGTGGAGTTGGCCGCCACGATGGCCGCGGGAACCTGCTCGATGGCGGGATCGCTGATGCCGTCGGTTTCGGAGTGGGAAACCACCTTCACCTCGGTAATCGCGCCGCCGGATACGGTTACGGACACCTTTACCGGGCCGTTCATGCCCTGGGCGGAGCCTTCATACACGCCGTCGGCGGTCTGCGCCAGCGCAAGGCCAAGCTGGCAGCAGGCCAGCATAACGCACAAGAGCACGCTCAGCCAGGTACGCATCTGTTGTTTCATGAGAGATCCTTCCTTTCCTTTCGTGAACATTATTTATTTGCTTTTTCACGAAATATAATTATTATAGGAAAAAAACGCCTAGGCAACAATCCGCATCGTTCGTCGCTTCTGTTTTAAAATCAACAGTTTCACATCATTCTGTTGACTTTATCGCGGGGTTTGTTATGGTATACTGTGTTTGAACGATCAATTCAGGGAGGAACGTATGGCGGAGAATCAACGCACCCGGCTCACGCGCCAGCTCCTGTTTCACGCCTTGGTGGAAATGCTTGGCGAAATGGACATGGAGAAAATCACCGTAACGGAGCTATGCAGGCGCGCGGGCATAAACCGCACAACCTTTTACAAGTACTACAAAATACCCCACGACGTGCTGGACGACCTGGAAAGAAGCGAGCTGGAGGCAACCAGCCGCACCATCTACGGCGAGGCGGACAAGGATTATGTCAATATGGTAAGGGCCTTTTCCTATATGAATCAAAACAGCGGCGTGGCCCTGGCGCTGAATGAAAAATCCCTGAAAATATGCATGGAGGGGCGCTTTACGTCCGCCGAGGGGGATTATTTGGCGAGCCTCCTTTCCGGCGGCTATCCCGAGGGGCTGGCGCCGTATATGCGCCTGATCTTCCTTGTGGCGGCCAACCATTGGCTGAAGGATGAAAACCGCATGAGCCCGGAGGCCTTCGCCAGGTTTATATGGACCCTGGCGGGCGCGGCGCGGGGGCTGAAGGGCGGCGCGAAGCATTGACAATCCCCTTTTGCCGATGTAAGATAGGCTCGTCCCCCACAATGGGGCAAAACCAGATAAGGAGGCAAATCAACATGACTGTGAATAAGCGCATGTCCATCGGCGAGGTGCTCAGCCTGGATCGCGGCACCGCGCGCATTTTTATGGAGTTTGGCATGCATTGCCTGGGCTGCCCCCACGCCACGGCGGAGCCCATTGAGGACGCCTGCGCCGTCCACGGCTCCGACGCGGATGCGCTGATTGAAAAGCTGAACGCTTACCTGGCCGACAAGTAAGCCCAGGCTCCGGCCCGCAAAAGAAGGGATGTGAAACGCGTGCAGGTTTCAACCGTTCAGGAGGCGCTCATTATGGCGTGCGAGATGGAATCATCCGCCGTGCAGCTCTACACCCGCGCCTTAAACCTGATGCGGCAGCTTGGCCGCCAGGGCGAAGCGCTGTATGAAGGCTTGGACAGGCTGCGCCGGGACGAGCTGGAACACCTGCGCCAGTTTCGCGCGCTATGCGGCGAGGACGGCGTTGCGCCCGAGCGCCGCATGGCGCTGGCGGCGGCCGCGCAAAACGTGTTGTTTGAAGGCGGGCTGATGGGCGCGGCGCGCCAGGGCCTGCTTGAAAGCGTGGAGCGCATGCTGCGCTTCGCCATGCGCTGCGAGGCCATTTCGGCCCAAAAATACCGCGAGTTCGCCGCCATAGCCGAAAACCCGTCCGCGCGCGAGGCGCTTTTGATGATCGCCTCCGAGGAGGACAGGCACCTGGGCGTATTGGCGGCCCAAAATGCGCAATACAAAAAGGAAGGCGTTTTCAATGAGCCGTAACCGCAACGCAAAGGGGATCGCCCTGGCCTACGGCGGTATGCTGGCGGCCCTGATTTTTGTGGCGACCTATTTCTTCAAGCTGCCGGTATCCATCACGCAGGGGTATATCCATTTGGGCGACGGCTTTATCCTGCTGGGCGCGGCGCTGCTGGGCTGGGCCAGCGTGCCTGCCGCCGCGGTTGGCAGCATGCTGGCGGACCTGCTGGGCGGGTACACGCTGTATATCCTGCCCACGTTTATCATTAAGGGGCTTGTGGCCGTGGTGGCGGTATACGCCGTTAGCGGCAAAAAGCCCTACTGGCTCACGGTCCTTTTGTTGATCGCGGCGGAGCTGGTGATGGTGGCGGGCTACTTTGTGGTGGAGTGGCTGGCGCTTGGCTACGGGCTGGCGGCGGCTGCGGGCGCGGTTGTGCCCAACCTGGTGCAGGGGCTAAGCGGCGTTATTATTGGCGCGGCGCTGATCCCGCTGATGAAAAGGGTCAAGGTATTTTAAACACAATTCGCACGCCGCGGCACGGAGGACGGCTTCCTCCGTGCCGCGGCGTTTGGCAGCCGGGCGCGTGCCCAGCAAACGCAAAGCCAGGCCGTTCCTTGCAGCCTGGCGCAATATGGAGGGTCGCCGCAAAGGGGCCCTTTTTTTGAGCCCAAAAAGCCCGGCGGCTCCCTTGCCGCCGGGCCAAGCCTGCTTTTCTTCCCCTTGGGTTAGTCCTCGTCGGGCCATTTGAGGGGGTATTCCTCAAGGGCGTAGTCCAGGTTTTTGCCGTTTTGCTTGAGCGTGCGCAAAACGGCCTCAATATTGGTGTCCTTGGTGTAGGGGGTGGGGGCGAAGTCGTTATAATCGGTGCGGCTGGAAATGCGGCAGGGGATGATCTTAATGGCCTCGCTTGTGGCAACGCCGTCGCGGATGCGCATGCGGATTTGGAAAATAAAGGTAGCCATATCGTCGGGCTTAGTATTGCCCGCAAAGCTGAAATTGCCCAGCGAATAGCAGATATAACGGCCGTTGTAGTATTCGATAGGGTTGATGCGGTGGCTATGATGGCCCACCACCAGGTCGGCCCCCGCGTCAATGGTGGCGCGGCCCAGGCGAACCTGGTTGCTGTTGGGCGCATAATCCTTTTCCTCGCCCCAGTGATAGCTCACAATCACAATCTGGCAGCCCTGGTCGCGCAGGGCCTGGATATCGCCGGGCACCTTGCCGATCAGCTCGTCATGCCTGCCGCCAAACGTTTGGTACGCCAGGCTGCCGATCTTTACTCCCTTTACGGTAAGGATGGCGGGCTCGCCCTCGCTGGCGTAGGGAATGCCGGCCTCCGTCAGCACGCGCTTGGTTTCGGCCAGGCCCTCCTGGCCCATATCCAAAACGTGGTTATTCTCCAGCGATACGGTGTCCACCCCGCCGCTTGGCAGCATATCCACATAGCTGGGATCGGCCCGGAAAAGGAAGCTATTGTTCTTCTTCTCCGGGTTACGGCCCGCGGTGGTAAGCGTGCCCTCAAAATTGACCATGGTCAGGTCGTCCGCTTTAAGGATATCGCTTACGTTGCGGAAGGGAAAATGGATATCCCCGTTCTGCTTTTTCAGCTCCTTTTCAAAAATGGACGTGCCGCCGGATTGCACGTTGGAGCCGATGGTCACATCGCCGGTAAAGCTCATGGTAAGCAGGATGGAGCCGTCCGGCTGATACACCGGCAGCGCCGGATCCGGCGTGGGCTCGGGCGTGACCTCCGGCTCAGGCGTGGTTTCCGGCTCGGGCGTGGGATCGCCGATGATCACGTTGCCGCTCTCGTCAAAGATGGTGATGGATACCTCCTCGGTATCGCCCTCGGCAAGGGCGAAAAGGGGAAGCAGCCAAAGACAGGCCGCCGCCATGAGGCAGCACAGCATGCGTCTGATCGTCATAAAAACCTCCTCAACAGGGGAAAAACGCCCCCCGGCCCGGATGGGCATGCTTGAGCGGCGGGAAGGGCCGCCCGCTTTACGCCAGCAGCCCGTTCACGAACGCCGCCATGCGGTCCAGCGCCTCGCTGAGCTTGGCAAGGCTGGTGGCATAGCTGCACCGGATGTGCCCTTCGCCGCTTGCGCCAAAGGCGGTGCCCGGCACGGTCACAACCCGCTTTTCCTTCAGCAGCCGCTGGCAGAATGCCTCGCTTGAAAGCCCCGTTTTTTGAATGCCGGGGAACACGTAGAACGCGCCCAGCGGTTCAAAGCAGCTAAGGCCCATATCGCGGAAGCTTTTCACCATCAGCCTACGGCGCTGGTCGTAGCTTTCGCGCATGCCAAGCACGTCGGCATAGCCGTCCTCGCGGCCCTGCCTGAGCGCCTCCTCGGCGGCCACCTGGGCCTGTCTGGGCGCGCACAGGATGGTATACTGGTGAATTTTGCACATCACGTCGGCAAAGGCGGCAGGGGCGCACAGGTAGCCGATGCGCCAGCCCGTCATGGCAAAGGACTTGCTAAAGCCGTTCAAAACGATGGTGCGCTCATGCATCTCCGGCAGGCTGGCGATGCTCACGTGCCCCTGCTCGGAATAGGTAAGCTCGGAATAGATCTCGTCGCTGATCACAACCAGGTCATGCTTTACAAACACGTTGCGCAGGCGCTGGAGCATTTCCCGCCCAATCACCGCGCCGGTGGGGTTGTTGGGATAGGGCATGATAATCGCCCGGCAGCGCGGGGTTACCGCCGCCTCGATGGCCTCGGGGGTGAGCACGAAGCCGTTTTGCTCGCTGGTGGGCACCGGCACGGGCTTGCCCCCGGCAAAGATCACGCCGGGCGCGTAGCTTACGTAGCTGGGCTCTGGGATGAGCACCTCGTCGCCGGGGCCCAGCAGCGCCCGCAGCGACAGATCGATTCCCTCGCTCGCGCCCACAGTGACCAGAATTTCCTTCACCGGGTCGTAGGAGAGGCGGTAGCGGTCCTGCATGTAGCGGGCAATTTCCTCCCGCAGGGAAAGAAGGCCCCAGTTGCTGGTATAGGCCGTTTCGCCGTCCAGCAGGCTGTTGATGGCCGCGTTGCGGATGTGGTAGGGCGTTACAAAGTCCGGCTCGCCCACGCCCAGCGAGATCGCGCCGGGCATGGTGGCCGCCACGTCGAAGAATTTGCGGATGCCGCTTTTGGGCACCGCCACAATTTCCGGGTTCATATGCTGGTAGGGATCGAAGCTCACGCCGTCACCACCAGCCTCTTATCGTCGTTTTTGCCTTCAAAAACAACGCCGTCGCTTTTGTAGCGCTTCAGCACGAAATGCGTGGCCGTGCCGGTAACGGTTTCCAGGGTGCTCAGCTTGGCGCTCACAAAGAACGCCAATTCCTTAAGCGTATGCGCCTCCACCAGCAAAAGCAGGTCGTAAGCGCCGCTCATCAGGTACACGCTTTTTACCTCGTCAAAGCGGTAAATGCGCTCGGCAATCGCGTCAAAGCCCTGATCCCGCTGGGGGGTCACGCGCACCTCCACCATGGCCTCCACGCGCTCGCGGTCGGTCTTATCCCAGTTGATCACCGGGGAATAGCGCAGGATAACGCCCTGCTTTTCCATACCGTCAATCACTTCGGCCACGGCCTCCACGCTGGCGCCGGTCATCACCGCAAGCTTCTCCAAAGGCAGGCGGCAATCCTCCTGAAGCAGGTGTAACAATTCCATTTGCAGGTTCTGCACAGGCATTCACTCCTCATACCAAAAAAATCGTTTGTTAAAACAGGCCTACGATCTCGCCGTCCTCGTCCACGTCAATGGCCAGGGCGGCGGGCGTTTTGGGCAGGCCCGGCATGGCGATAATGCTTCCCGCGAACGCCACCACAAAGCCCGCGCCCGCGCTTAGCCGCGCCGAGCGTATGGTAAGGGTATAGCCCTCGGGCGCGCCCAGCAGGGCGGGGTTATCGCTCATGGAGTACTGCGTTTTGGCGATGCATACGGGGCAGGCGGCATAGCCCTCCCTTTCCAGCTGCGCCAGGTCCTTCTCCGCCTGGGGCGCGAAGGTTACGTCCGCCGCGTGGTAGACGCGCTTGGCGACCGCGCGTATCTTCTCTATAAGCGAGGCCTCGTCGGGATAGGTGAAATGCGGCTCGGCCGCGGGGTTTTGGTCCGCCGTAGCGCACACAAGCGCGGCCAGCTCCTTTGCGCCCTTGCCGCCCTGGGCCCAGCCGTTGCACGGGGCCGAGGGCACGCCCGCCTGGCGCAGCATATTGCTTACCAGCGCAAGCTCCTCCTCCGTGTCGGTGGCAAAGCGGTTCAGGGCCACCACCACGGGGGTTTGCCACACGTCCCTTATATTCTGGATATGGCTCATAAGGTTGCTCATGCCCGCGCGCAGGGCCTGCTCGTTGGGCTCGCCGTAGGTTCCCTTCTGCGCGCCGCCGTGGTGCTTAAGCGCGCGCACGGTGGCCACCAGCACAATTACGTTGGGCCACAGGCCGTTCATGCGGCATTTGATATCCAAAAACTTTTCCGCGCCCAAATCCGCGCCAAAGCCCGCCTCGGTCACGGTATAATCGCTCATGCGCATAGCCAGGCGGGTGGCGGCCACGCTGTTGCAGCCGTGCGCGATGTTGGCAAACGGGCCGCCGTGCATCAGGCAGGGGGTATGGCCTATGGTTTGGATCAGGTTGGGGCTGAACGCGTCGCGCAAAAGCGCGGTCATCGCGCCCGCCGCGCCAACCTGCGCGGCGGTCACGGGCTCGCCCGCATAGGTGCGCGCCACCACGATGCGGCCCAGGCGCGCCTTCAAATCCTTCAGGTCGGCCGCCAGGCAGAAGATAGCCATCACCTCGCTTGCGGCGGTGATGTCAAAGCCGTCCTCGCGCGGAGTGCCGTTTTGCGTGCCGCCGATGCCCTGCACAATCTGCCTGAGCTGGCGGTCGTTCACATCCAGGCAATGGCGGAAGCACACCCTGCGCGGGTCGATGCCAAGCTGGTTGCCCTGCTGGATGTGGTTATCAACCATGGCGCACAGCAGGTTATTGGCGGCGGTTATGGCGTGCAAATCGCCCGTAAAATGCAGGTTGATGGATTCCATGGGCACAACCTGGGCGTAGCCGCCGCCCGTCGCGCCGCCCTTCATGCCAAACACCGGGCCCAGGGACGGCTCGCGCAGGGCGAGCATGGCGTTTTTGCCAATTTCGCGCATGCCGTCCGCCAGGGCGACGGACACGGTGGTTTTGCCCTCCCCGGCGGGCGTGGGGTTAATGGCCGTTACCAGCGCCAGCTTTGCCTTGAGGGGTTTATCCTCATAGGCGCGCTGGTCGATCTTGGCCACATACCGGCCGTAAGGGGATACGCTCTGAGGCGCAAACCCGGCCTCAGCCGCAATGTCCATAATGGGTTCCAGGCTTGCGCCGCGCGCGATCTCCAGGTCAGACGCCATCCGGAATCACTCACCTTTCCTGCATCACCGTTCATAGATTTCAATAGCAAACAGACCCGCTTATCACAGCAGGCCCGTTCAGTATACCCGAAAACGGCGGCGCTTGCAAGGGGCGCGCCGGGCGCAAAGCCGCGCCCGCCCGGTTGACAGCCACACCGCCGGATGATACACTTTGTGTATCAACGCACGAAAGGTAAGGGAAGTTGCTTTGCTGAACCACACAACGGGTGAGCTTACCTTTTTGGACGGCTCCCGGCTTTGGGCGCATATGCCGGCCAGGGAGGTTAACGAGCGCCTTTCCGGCGCGCAGAACAGGGATTGGGCGCTTTTGCCCCGGCCCGTAGCGGGCGGCGAGATTACGCCCGTATGCCAGCTTCGCGGCGGCGCGTTAAGCGGCGTGTGGCTGTACGCTTCCGCCCCGGGCGCACGGGCCGAAAAGCAGCGCGCTTTTTTGCTCAAGCGCCTTCATTTCAAGGACCCCTGCCCGGATACGCTGGGCTGCTTTAGGGTTGCGTGTCCCTTTGGCGAGGTGGATGTTTCCACCGACCCGTACACCGGCCAGGCCGCCGCGCTCATCCGTTACAGGGATGAGGCGGACGGGGAAGGCGTTACTACGTTTTAGGAGATGAGGGGCCATGCAGACGGCGCTTTCGCCCATCATGCGGGATTATCTGATACGGTTCCAGCAAACGGCCATTAAGGAAACGGGGCGCAGGCCGCTTACCTATTTGCGCACGCCCATGGATGAAAAGCTTGTGCTGCCGGGCTGCAAGCGCCCGGGGTATGCCTTTTGGCAGCCCGTGCCCTGGACGGACGGGGCCGTGCCCCTGGGCCCGAAGGCCAAGCAGTTTCACCCAAGCATTGTGGAATACGTGTCCATGTGCCAGTTTTTGGAGATCCGTTTTCACTTGCCCGTGGCGCACATGAACAGCCCGCTCAGCTTTTTGTACCGCCGCACGTTTGAAACCTGCCGCAATACCGAGCTGGCCACGCCCGCCCAGGCCTTTGAGGAGGCGGGGCTGTACCGGCGCGAGCATCCCGGCGTGCCGCTTAGCTACTGCATGGCCGCCACCTGCGACGGGGCGGAGCCGCTGCTTTTGATGCTTAGCGCCGGGGACGGGCAGGCCTTCATCCTGCATGCCGCGGGCGAACCGCGAATTCTCAACCTCAAGCTTGGGGTGGACAGGCTTTTGCCCAAGCTGCAATTCGTGTACGATATTTGAGCGTGCCGGCGAAGAAAGGAGGCGCGGCCATGCGAACCACCACCCGGCAAACGGGCGTTATCAGCTATGCGGGCCTGGACGAGGCGGCCCTGTGGGCCGGGGCCAAGCGCGCCTTCGCGCAGGCAGACGGATGGGTTCCCCCGCGTTTTCGCAGCTTTTTGCCCATTTTCCCGGTAGAATTGATTGTGAACATGAGCTATGTGGGAAACGCCCCGGGCAACCGCGCCAGGGTATCCCCCGAGGGTTTTTCCACGGATGAAACCGAATACCACCAAAAGCTGTGCGCCGAGCTGCCCGAGCTTTACACGGGCGATAACGCGCGCCGCTGCTTTGCCCCGGACGGTCGCTTCCGCGGCGGAGTGGTTACGGTGGACAGGGCCTGGGCCACGATGTTTCCGCAGTACCAGCCGTTTATGGGCGAACGGCTGGCCGTGCACCTCATCGGCGGGGGCCATCAGGCGGCGGCCGTGCCGGAGAGCATCTTTCCCAGGGGCGGCGGCGTGCTTGCCGGCGTGGAGCGGGACTTGCGCATCACCGCGCGCTGCGCGCATGTAACGGCCTATATCAAGGCCCGCATCGCCATGGGCGAGCGTTACGACCCCGCCCGCTTCGAGGAGGATTATCTGCGCGTAAACGAGCTGAACAGCGTGTGCGTGCGCCAAAAGCAGCTTGGCCGCGTAATGCAGGAGCTAAGCATCCTTGGCTCCCTTGAGGGCGGGCGAACCCAGGGCCCCGCGCTATTCACCCTAAACGCCAAGCGCGCCGAGGGCGTGCGCCAATACGCGCCCTGGCGCTATGCCTGCGATACGTTTGAACGCGCGCCCGTTACGCGCGCCACCGCAAGGCTGGCGCAGCTATGCTTTGAGGGCGATCCCTTTATGAGCGACCTGTGGCTGCCCTATCAGGATTTCAGCGAATATATCGACCGGCAAAGCCTGACCGTGAACGTGTACGCCCTGTGCCACGGCTTCCAGATCGCGCCCGCCTATGATGCGCGCACCGGCGGTGGGCGCTACCCCACAAGCGTGCGCGTGGCCGTAGTGCGCGACCGCGAGCTGCATCCCCTGGTGGCGGAGGCCATCAATAACCCGGCCTACGGCAGCGGCATGGGCCCGCTGGGGCTGATCAACAAGCTGGTATACCTGCCCGACAGCCGGGAGCTGCTGCGCCAAAACCGCCTGGCCCTGGAGGAAACCGCCCTGAAATGCGAGCATACGGCGGTGGACGCGGCGGAATATGGCCGCATGCGCGCCCTGGCCGCCCTGCAGGAGTGGAAGGGCCGCCTGATCGACGCGCTGTACCGCGAGGAAAGCGCCCTTGCGCAGATGCAGCCGGGCACGCCCGCGTATGCACGCGCGGAAGGGATGCTAGCCCGGCAGGCAGACGCGCTGGAGGCCCAAACGGCGCGCGCCGCCGCCCGGTGCGAAAGCGGCCAGCTTAGCGGCTACGACGCGGATTTGGCCTATCTGCGCCGCATGCGCCAACACCGCATGGGCCTGGGCGAGGACGGCGGGGAGGAGCCCGCGCCCTTCGCCACGGACGCGCTAAGGGAGATGTGCATTGAAAGCGGCTTCGCCATGCGCGCCTGCGTGCGCGAATACCCGCTTGACGAGCTGCTTGTGCCCGAGGACGCTTCGGCGGAACCCGGCGCGGAGGCGGCGCGGGAGGCCGGGCCGGAGGAGGAGGCGCAGAGCGGCGCGCCCGCCGGGGATGGCGGCAAGACCGGCGCGGAGAAAGCTGGCGCGGAAGCCGCGCAGGCCGCCAAGCCGGAAAATGAGCCGGAGAAAGAGCCGAATAGCCCCACGCCCGCCCAGGAGGGCGGCAAGACTGGCGCGGAGAAAGCTGGCGCGGAAGCCGCGCAGG
>ERZ857882.4880-NODE-4880-length-11065-cov-5.684923_pt1 | contig 11065 bp, 7 predicted proteins | sample MGYA00519697_ERZ857882 | MGnify/ENA primary metagenome ERZ857882 (study PRJEB31778, sample SAMEA3449373) | human gut metagenome | biome: human gut; feature: human-associated habitat; material: faeces | place: United Kingdom | collected 2010/2012 ... | reverse complement strand
CTGCTGATACAGGAAGCTGGGGTTCGTGCCGGGTTCCACGTCGTACCACGTGCCCCACTCGTCCACGATCAAGCCGACGCGCTTTTCCGGGTCATACCGATCCATGACCGCGCCGTGCATTTCGCACAGCCTGTCCATGAACTGGGCGCGCGCCACGGTGTCCATGTAATCCGCGCGGGAGAACTCCGTCGCCGAGCCCTTGTGCTGCCAGTTGTCGTATGGAACAGTATAGTAATGCAGGGAAAGACGGTTCATCATGCGCCCGGCCTCGCGCATCAGCGTTTCCGTCCAGTCGCAGCCGGGGTTTTTGATGCTCGTCCCCGCGCCGCAGGCGATTTTGTAGATGTGGTTGTCGCCGTAGTTGCGCACGTAGGTCTGGTAGCGGCGATAGTTGTCCGCGTAGAACGCGGCCGTCATGTTGCCGCCGCAGCCCCAGTTTTCGTTGCCCACGCCGAAATAATCCACCTTCCAGGGCTTTTCCCTGCCGTTTTCACGGCGCCAGTCCGCCATGGGGGAAACGCCGTCCAGGGTCATGTATTCCACCCATTCGCTCATTTCCTGCACCGTGCCGCTTCCCACATTTCCATTCACATAGGTCTTGCAGCCCAGCTGCTCGCACAGTTCGAAAAACTCATGCGTACCGAAGCTGTTGTCCTCCGTCACGCCTCCCCAGTTGGTGTTAACCATTTTCTTTCTCTTATCTTTAGGCCCCACACCATCCTTCCAATGGTATTCATCCGCAAAACAGCCTCCCGGCCAGCGCAGTACCGGAACCTTTAATTCCTTCAGAGCCTCCACCACATCGGTGCGCATGCCGTTGACATTGGGTATTTCGGAATTTTCTCCCACATAAAGGCCTTCATAAATACATCTTCCCAGATGTTCGCTGAAATGTCCATAGATTTCCGGATTGATATGGCCCATTTTTTTATTTTCATTGATGTATAATGTGATCACGCTTTTCTCCTATTCTTTTCCTATTTTCTTTTTCTGGGATCCAGTTCATATATCCTGCCTGTTTCCAGCACGGCAAAGGGTCCGGGCACCCGGCGTTCCCCGCGTGCGTCCCCGTCAAAAGCATCCGCGGTTTCCATGGAGGCCTTAACCGGTAGCACCTTCTCCGGTTCTGTGATATAGTTCTGCCTTCCCGTGCCATGATGCCTCATTTCAGGCAGTCTGTCCGCCTTTTTCAATTCCAGGGTGAGTTTTTCCGTATCCACTTCGACCGCGAAAAAGCCCTCCTGCCCCTCTTTGTCAAAACCATAGAACTCCTGCCATGCCTGCAGATCCAGGCAGTTCTCCGGAGCGGGATACAGAATGCGGAGATAGCCTCCCGGCATTTTCACATACAGATTGCCCTGGGAATCGTTATCTTTGGTGGGGAATTTAATGGCGGCTTCCCCGCAGTCATAGAACATGTTGTTCACGATCCTGGCTTCCCTTGAGGTACCTCCTCTTCCGTTTCCGGAGATACGGAAGGCTACAGATTTGACAAAATATCCGGCGCTGCGGCATCTTCCGATAAAATTGTTCACCACGTGCAGACGGTCCGTGCCTTCGCCGTACACCGCATAGCCGTTGATTTCTCCGGTCTCTTCCATCTTGTACCAGCCCGTGGAGCCCGGCTCCGAAGGGATATCCTCAGGCCGGAACCGTCCTTCCACATTCCAGAAAATATTATTGTCTATCAGGTTGATTCCGTCTCTGGAGCATTCGATGAAAATGGCCTCTCTCTGTTCGATTCCATCCAGGAACAGATTGCGGGTGATCCGGTTATTTTCATTTCCCACATCCATCCACAGATGATCCGCCCAGAAGGTCTTGGTAAAAATATTCCGCCGTATCAGGCTGTCCACACTGTTATGTACCTTAATCCCTCCCGCTTCCCAGGAAAGCTCCATCTTCTGCCAGCCGGTTCCTTCGATCCGGTTGTCTTCTATCAGCAGGTCGGTGGCAAACATGCCTGCAATGCCGCACACTCCGGCATCGCGGATTTCACAGCCTCTCACCACCGTATGCCCGATGATCTGATCCTCCCGGAAGGTATGGTGCCAGCACTCGTTGCCGATATCGATCCCCACGCCGTTGGACCAGTCAATTTTACAATCCTCAATGATCCAGTGGTGTCCTCTGTAGCATGAAATGGCTCCGCGCTGGGGTACGGGTGCCCCCGTCGCCGCATGGGCACAGGTCAGGCCCTTTACCCGGATATAAGAAAGGAAAGGAATCTCAGGCGCAAAGCACTGTTCCCTGCACGTCAGCTCTATCTGGTGCTGTGCCGGATCGGAATCATCCTCCAGCCGGAGGTGTATGGTCTGTCCGTTGGCCTCCACCCAGTAGGATCCAGGCGTGCTGCCGAGCTGATTGTACAAAGAAACCTGCTTCAGCGGCTTCCCGTCGCAGAATACCATGCCTCTCCGGTTTAAATAGGTCGTCATATCCGTCTTTTCATATTCGATAAAAAGACGGTCATGAAGGATATTTACGGCACAGAAGGGATTGTAGCCCCTGAATTCATCGGGGTTGAGCCTTGTCTCCCATATCTGCAGCCCTTCCGGCAGGCTTACCTGTGCTCCGGGAGGTATCAGATTCCAGCCTTCGCTGCGGCGGAAATCATGTGTCTCCACAGAAGCCTTGATAACTGCCTCCCCATCCCCAAAAGCTTCGAAGCTCACCATCTCCTCCGGGCCGTTTCCTCCGCATACCGGATGGACGCACTCCCTGTAAACACCGCCGTGAATCCATACCCTGGTTCCCGGCCCCGCCAGATTGGCCGCTGCCTGAATGGTCGCAAAGGGATGTTCCATGCTTCCGTCATTTTCATCGCAGGCTTCCGGATGGGCGGCATTCACATGGTATTCTCTGGTGAATACCGGCGCTTTTTCCCAGAAGGCAAAGCGTTCCCCTCCCGGAAGGCGATCCTGCGTATCCCCTTCCACTCGTCCGGGTACGCTCAGTACTGCCTGATAAGCCGTTTTCGGCCGGAAACCGTCCTGGAAAAGCAGAGGAAAGCTTCGTTCTCCCCGGAAACCGGTGAGCCAGCTGTCATCGTCCTGCATTCCCCAGAAGGTCACGCCGGTCACATCGGCCGTCCCTTCCTTTTTGTTTCTTGTCAGGATGGTGAAAACCTCTCTGTAGCGGGCGGCAAGGGCCTCCATGGACGACGCCGACGGATCTGCATTATGGATATCCAGCTCCGTCACCTGAATCTGGATTCCAAGGGAGCCGTAAACGCGGAGTGATTTTTCATATTCCTCCAGGTCAGGCGTGTTCATGGTCATATGGGACTGCATTCCCATGCCATCCACCAGCTGTTCCGAAAGCAGCGGCTTTAAGACCTGTTCGCAGATCACATCCCGTTTCCAGGGAATAAAGGTATCATAATCATTATAAAACAGGCTGACATCCTGCTTCGCATACTTTCTCGCAAACCGGAAGGCCTGCAGGATAAAGTCCTCACCCACAGTTTCCGTCCACAGGGAACGGCGCAGCGCCCCGTCCTCCACGGCCTCATTTACCACATCCCATGCATAGATAATTCCCGGGTACTCCGTCTGGGTAAATTCCAGCACCTGGCGGATATACCCCTCCAGCCTGGCAAGCATGGTTTCCCTGTCCGCAAGGGGAGCATCCTCTTCCCCGCGGTACCCTTCTGTGAAAAACCATCCGGGCGTCTGGTTATGCCATACGAGGGTATGCCCCCTCATTTTCATGCCATGCTCCCGGGCAAAATCCAGATATTTCCGTACGCCTTCAAAACATACGGCGGGACAGCGGTCATACTGCGCCGCATTCCTTCTGTTTTCCCCTTCATCCAGAAGAAACTGCGGTTTCATCTCATTCTCACAGGTCATGGAATCATACTGCGCGCACAGCTCCCCCAAAGCTGTTGTGCTCTCAAATACCTGCGCCGGAACGGCGGCCCCTATCCTGAAATATGGCTGATATACTGTTTTCAGACTCATGTCATTCCCCTCCCTCCGCTTCTGCGGAAAATCACAAATTTACCGTAACCGTTCAGACAAGCAGGAACCGTTACTGTGTCCGTAAAAAGAGAAAAAGGGGCCGGCAACCGCCAGCCCCCACTTTTCTGTCATTCCTATTCTGCTCTTATTCTGCTGCTTTTCTTGCGTCAATGACTGCCTGATATTTATTGGTATCAAAGGCAACCAGGTCATTCCAGCCGAAGCCTTCCAGCTGTACGCACATATCGTCCCACATCTTTTCAAATTCTTCATCGCTTGTTGCGAACACCATACGCCAGGAAGCATCACATACAACGCTCTTGCACTGGCTTCTGATCAGTGCGGTATCCGTATCGTCACTTGCAAGAGGAATATTTACATTGGCAACCATGCCGAGCTGGTTTTTATCTCTCATGTATTCCACTTCGTTTATAGCGCCGAATTTTTCGGTCCATTCTTCTGTCGTGGCTGTCTGATTCAACTTAATCATAGATGCCCATAAACCAGGCTCGAAATACTCTCCTGTTACAGGATTCATTTCAGCGCTTCCTACAATCCACTGATTAACCTGATTGTTTCCATCACTCCAGAGGCCGCCCCCCAATTCTTCCGGAATCTGTACATCCGCGGTAAAACGATTCTGGCCGTCCTGAGTCAGTGTATAAGTTCCATCATCATTCACGGTATAAATCAGGCCTTCCAGGCTGTTATGCTGATAGGTAAGCCCTTCAGGAGATGCAAGCCAGTCGAGCAGTTCCATAATCCGTAATTTCTTTTCTTCATCCACCCAGTAAAATATCAAAAAATTCCGCACTAAAATTTTTCGGTATTCATGCTTCAGTGAACGGATCGGTTGATACACCGGAAGTGCATACGGAAACGTGAGTACGCTTTCCGCTGCGCCCACTAACTCCACCGCCAAACGATCTGCTGCAATAGGATTTTTCAGCTCCTCACTGATATAGCGCACGATCTCAATCATATCTCTCTGGGCAACTGGCAAATACTCCAGTTTATACGACACCTTATTTCCCTCCAATAGCAGCTTTCATCGCTTTAAGTACGTCTTTAGAGGAATAACGCCGGTCTGTCAGTTCCGCCTCTCGCTCAGCTTCTTGCAGTTTGAAAAAAATTTCGCTTTCACATTGCAGATTTTCAAACGCTTCCATGCTCAAAACAACCATATCACCGTACCCGTTTTTCGTTAAAAAAACAGGCTGTGCTGTTTCATGTACCGTTTTAGAAATATCAGCAAAGTTATTTCTCAAATCTGAAACAGGTCTAATCATATTCATACTCTCAACCTCCCTATTCAAAATTTTATCATAATTACGCTAAAATTTCAATACTGCTCGCAAAATTTTGCAGCCTTAATTTTTTCTTTTTCCCGTTAAGCGTTCATACAAAGACAGTGGTCTACTCATTTCTTCTTCGAGCTGCTGCGCACGTTCTTCAGCCTGCCGGAGCTTGTCCTCTGCTTCTCGCGCAGCATTTTCAGCCTCCTGAAGCTTATCCAACGCCTCTTTTGCCGTGCTTTCGAGCTGCTCCACGCGCTTGGTACGCTCCTCAAGCAGAAGTTTCTGCTGCTCCGCACTGGCTATAGCTACCGCCTTTTCTGCCTTCCATTCTGACAACTCAGCAATACGATCCGCTTGCGCCGCCGTCTTCATCAACAACTGTTTTACTTGTTCTTCTAAAGCTTCAATTTGTCCATTCTTATCTTGCTGTATAACAGTCACGGGATTTTTTTGCCTTTTCTCGTCAAGAAAAGCAACTGCTTCTTCATCAAGAAATTGCTGCCTGCCGTCACGGATTATATGATTACCGAGTTCTTTTTTATATCGAATAACCTGTTGCCTTACCGCTTCATAAGACACCCTTTTCTGTTCTGCATAATCTTTCAGTGAAACTGTTTTCATCTGCTCTTCCCCAACTTCAAATGCAAGTGTCTTGTACAGTGCTTGTACAAGCTTGTATTATGCTTATTTTATCGCATATACGGGGATTTTTCAAGTCTTTTTTCATTACTACAAGAAGAATGCTTAAAACTTCATCATCCAAACTGTATATATTTCCGGGATGGATATTTTGTTACTGCTATTTTATATAGCTAATATAGACATCAGCATCGCAATGGCACAAACGATTATTGCTAATCTTTTTGCTTTTTTCATAAAAGAGCCTCCTTGTAAAAACTGTAAGCCTACTCATCTACCTAATTTTGTACATTGGAATCACTCTTTCTTAAAATCAACAAAACGGTCTATCAGTTACAGCATCAGCATAGCATACGTTTGTATCTTTGTAAATATTTTTTGCATATTTTTTACTATTTTTTTCAATATTGTAAAAAATAATAATGCTTATTTGTCGTGATTCTTCTTTTAATGACTTCAGATATCGATAGGAAAGTAAAACTAGAGAAACTTTTCGATAACAAAAAACACGTAGCTCCAACAGTTGGAGAGTAAAAAGCAGCGTCCGCTAACGCTGCGGGAAAGATTTTTCGGGCGGAAAAATTAAAAATAACACGAAAAAATGAGCCGGTTCCATGTGTGGAACCGGCTTTTTGCATTTCAAATTGCAAATTTAGTGCTCGAATAGCGTTAAAATCGTCCACAGTGCCCCTAAAATCGATTTTTATGGCAAAAACATGAAATTACCCGTCCAAAATCAAAAATCGATTACAGACGATTTTAGAGCCGTTTACAGCTATTTCGTATTTCCACGTGTAAGGTGTCGATTTTTTGCTCATCTACACCAAAATAAGCCAAAATCATTATTTTGTCCAATTCAGGAGCGCCGGAAGCCGGGGGAGAGGGGTAAAAACGGCACAAAAGTTAGATTTTCAAGGATTTTTTGCAGATAGGGTGGTCGCACCGACCACAAGATATAGTGCTTCACCTGCACCTTTGTGTGAAACATCTCCCGAGCAGAATACCGAAAAAATCGGGCTGCCGTTCTCGTTTCTGGGCGCTTGCGCCCCTGTTTAGCAAAATCGTGTTGAGATTCTGCAAAAACGTCTCTGAAAAGGCATTTTGTGGGAGCTAAAAGGTACTATCGCGCATTTGTGCGCTGCGGGGTGTGGGGCAGCAAGCCCCACCCGTTTGTCTTCAGCGACCGTAGGTCGCGTTGTTTCTTGATTGATAGACTTGATTACTTTCTTGATTACTTTCTTGATTACCTACTTGATTACAGACACTAAAAAGTCCAGTAAATACGCGAATTGTAAGAGCTATAGGACATAAAGAAATCCACGAAAGGACATAAAGAAATCCATGAAGGGACATAAAGAAATCCATGAAGGGACATAAAGAAATCCACATCTGGTCATAAAATTATATTGACATATTATGACCTGTAAGCTAAAATAAAGACGAATTAAAAAAGGTAGTAAGAAACAAGTAAAAAGGGGTACTTGCAAATGGCCAGAAAGAAGATCGCACCAATAACCAGTTTAGGAAGCGAGGATAAGCTCACCGTTCAGAAGAGTTTGCCACTCTTCGCACTTTGGCGGTCCGAATTGACACTTGCAGAATTCAAAATCCTCGATACATACCTTTCGAGGATAGACAGTCACAAGCCAGAAAAAAGAACGGTTATGTTTGAAAAAGGGGAACTTGAGAAACTTCTCGGAGTGAAGCGTATAAGGACAGAGGAGCTCGATGAAAGACTAAAACACTTAGGAACTCCTATTAGACTTGATGATAGTACTGCTAAAAACAAACGATTTACAAGAATATCTCTCTTCGAGAAAGCCACCGCCGAACAAGACGATTATGGCCTTTGGCAAGTGGAATTAACCGCAAGTCCGTCTGCTATGAAGTATTTCTTTAATATTGAGAATCTTGGCTATCTCCGTTATAAGCTCCGTTGCATCACATCGCTTACAAGCCGGTACACTTATATCATGTTTATATACCTTGAAGCAAACCGTTTCCGAAAGTCCTGGGAAGTTTCTCTTGATGAACTTAAAGAGATACTTTCATGCGACAAAGAAGAAACTTACAAAGCTTTTAAACGGTTTAATGACTTGATTTTGAAAAAAATACACAAAGAAATGCACGAAAAAACCGAATGCAGATACTCTTACTTTCCTGTTAAAAGAGGGCGATCTGTTAAAGCTATTCGTTTTGAAGTTGAAACCCTTCCGAAGCAATATGAAGCTCCCGAACAGCTTGAAATGCCCGAATTTACTGACTCTGAGCCTGTTTTTGATGTCTCGCAAAGCGAAGCCGAGCGCCGCGATCTGTACCGCGACGCCCTCGCTCCTTACGTGGTTACAGACGATCAAATCGATGAGCTTGTGCAGCTCGCACGTAAGCATATCGATGCGCGTGGCCATTTTACCGGTAGCGATTTGGATCAGCAGATCTATAATTATTTGTTATCCGCAAAACGTCACGCAAAAACAAATGCGCGCGGCGAAATCAAAAATATCTACCGGTACTTGCTGCCGATCATAAAAAGCAATGATATAGGGTGGTGATTATGTGGCTACAGCTTCGTTCAAACCCGGCAATACCGTATATTGGACCGAAATGTGTTCCGTACCTTTTCAGAATTTCATGGTGACCTATCAGGAATTTTGTTCTCACCTTAAAGTCTGAAAACCTGCATAAATACTGGCTTTTTTGATACCTGTAATCAAGAGAAAAATAGACGCCACCACACTTCTTGGTGTAGCATCAGCAATAGGAGTTATCATAACTATTTACTTTTGAAAATCCATATTGTATACTAAATATCAAATACGCAGGACAACGTGGCATAAGGCCGTGCTCCTAGAAAAGAAGAAGAAAAACAACATGGAGAAAATGAAAGATCTGGCATATTATAACGGAAAAATTACCAGCATTGACGATATGATGATCCCGGCCAATGACCGCGGATTTTATTTTGGAGACGGCATTTATGAGGCGGCAATGGTATTTGATTATAAGATCTATGCGCTGCAGGATCATCTGGACCGTATGTTCAACAGCGCAGCCATGCTCCGCATTGAGCTTCCTTATACTAAGGAAGAAGTCGGCGCGCTTCTGACCGACCTGGTACAGAAGCTGGAGAGCAGCTGCCAGTTCCTGTACTGGCAGGTAACCAGAGGAACCTCTCCGAGAAACCATCTGTTCCCGGGTGAGGGCGTTTCCAGTAACCTGTATGTATACAGCAAGCCATGGAAGGGAGTGCAGATGTCCGATGAATACCGTCTCATCAGCATTCCGGATACCCGTTTCTACCACTGTAATATCAAGACCCTGAATCTGATCCCGAATGTGATGGCAGCCCAGCAGGCATCCGAGGCAGGCTGCAATGAGACCGTTTTTGTCCGGGACGGCTATGTGACCGAGTGTTCCCACTCCAATATTTCCATGGTGAAGGATGGCGTGTTCATTACCCATCCGCTGGACAACCTGATTCTTCCGGGAACCGAGCGGAAACACATCATCCGCTGGTGCGGTGAGCTTGGCATTCCGGTGAAGGAGCGGGCCTTTACCCTGGAGGAGCTTTACACCGCAGATGAGATTCTGGTGACCAGCACCAGCCATCCAAGCATGCGTGCCATGGAACTGAATCAGAAAGCCGTCGGCATGAAGAATCCGGAGCTGATTCAGAAACTGCGGGACAAATACTTAAACGAAATCGGAAAATAATCTGCTGCAGCAGTTTCAGATGGAAAGCGGGAGGAATTCATACGTGGAGAGAAATCGAATCCGGGACTTCGGCATTGTGCCGGGGCGCCTGGAGACTGGAAAACGGAATAAGATTACCGATGTACCTGGCGTAAAAGTCGGGCACTGCACCGTAAAAACGGAGGAAAACCATACCGGCATAACGGTGATTGTGCCGGGAGCGGACAATGCCTTTGCGCAAAAGTACACGGCTGCTGCCTATGTCCATAATGGGTTTGGCAAGAGCGCCGGCCTGGTACAGGTGGAAGAGCTTGGTACCCTGGAAACACCCATTGCCCTGACCAATACCTTAAATGTGGGAAAGGTCTGGGATGCTATGGTGGATATTGTGGTGGAACAGTGTGAACAGGATGGTCTGGAGCCTATGAGTATCAATCCGGTCGTAGGCGAGTGCAATGACAGCCGCATCAATCAGATTCAGAAACGGGTTGTGGGAGCAGATGAAGTCCGCCAGGCCTTTGCGTCAGCTTCGGAAGAGTTCGAGGAAGGGGATGTGGGAGCCGGAGCCGGAACCATCTGCTACGGTTTAAAGGGCGGCATTGGTTCTGCTTCCCGCGTGATCCGGATCGGAGAGAAAGAATATACGATTGGCGTGCTGGTGCAGTCCAATTTTGGCGCAACGGAAGATTTTGTGTTAAATGGCGAATCGGTGGGAGCAAAGATTCTGGACTGGAAGCAGGAGAAAGATGATATGGCGGCATCAGAAGAGGATAAGGGCTCCATCATGAGCATCCTCGCCACGGACCTGCCACTGACCAGCCGCCAGTTAAGACGCATTCTCCGGAGAACCGGCGTGGGCATTGCCCGTACTGGCGGTTACACCGGACATGGAAGCGGCGAGGTCATGATCGGGTTTACCACAGCGAACCGGATTCCGTCAGGAGCAGAGGAAGAACTGCTGCAGATTCAGGCAATTCCGGAACATGTGATCAACCGGGCTTTCCTTGCGGCTGCAGAGGCAGAGCAGGAGGCTATTTTAAATTCCATGACGGCAGCAGAGCGGACCCGCGGACAGGCGGGAGAACTTTATTACAGTTTGTCAGAGTACCTGGAAGATCAGGATTCGAAACAGTAACAAATTTGTGCAGACAATCAACAGAAACTGTATAGAAAAAGCGGATTGCAGGATGAGAGAAACGAAATCTCTGTCTGCAGTCCGCTTTTGGTTTTGAAGTTATTTTGACAGATTATTTGTCAGCTGCTTTCTTCGCCGCTTCAATCAGTCCGGTAAACACCGGGAGCATATCATCGGATGCCACCAGCATGGCCTCCGGGTGCCACTGGATACAACGCACGTATAATATAACTAAGAGATTATATACTCATAAAAGCCAAACCAAAAGCCCTCGGGATAGTGAAGTGACCCCAAAAAGTTAGACAATATTCTGAAGTAAAAATTGTTCAAGCAGC
>ERZ857882.4867-NODE-4867-length-11095-cov-82.122011_pt1 | contig 11095 bp, 7 predicted proteins | sample MGYA00519697_ERZ857882 | MGnify/ENA primary metagenome ERZ857882 (study PRJEB31778, sample SAMEA3449373) | human gut metagenome | biome: human gut; feature: human-associated habitat; material: faeces | place: United Kingdom | collected 2010/2012 ... | reverse complement strand
AGCTTTTATATACAGCATTATAGCCTAATACAAGTTTAGAACATTCATCCCAAGACCTAACTATTATATCTTTTACCCCAATCCCTTCTTTTATAGCATAAAACTTTTTAGTTTTAGATTTCTTTTTTTTTATTATTTTTCCCCATAGAAAAATCCTTCTTTCATTTATTAATTATTTCTTTGCTAAGTAAAATAATCCTTTTTAATCTTAATTTTTATATACTTCAAAATAAAAATCTAGATTCATTTGAAAAATTTCATCCTTAGTTATGGATCTATCTAGTTGTTTTTTATGTTTTATTGAAAAACCCTTTCTACTATTAACCCAAGCAGCTTGATGCATTATAGAAATTCTTCTATTTTCACTTATTTTCTTGATTTCTACAACTCTTTGAATCGAAGAAATACCTGCGATGATAATTTCTATGTCTTTAGGTATTCTTGAAATCAAAATTTTATATCCAAGTAAATAATGTCTCCAGGCATTGCTTGCCTTTAATCTAGTATCAACATTCATAAAGCTAAAAGCTATAGTTTTTATATTACTTCTATTAATTTCTTTAATCCAATATTCTAAATCTTCATTTGTGGCCCATATAACATCTAATACTGCTGGCAATCCTTCCTGGATCATTTCATTATAGACTCTTTTAGTCCGTTGAATATTATAAAGGTGTTCAGATCTTGGAGCATCTTCATAAAGTGAAAAGTTTGGAGTAATTATTGCTTTAAAATTTTGCCTTTTAAGTTGCTTATATAATAATTTTCTATTTTCCCAAAAGCCTTCTAAAGCTCTATCTTTTATATAAAATTCAGCTATTCCATTTATACTTTCTGGTAAATTCAAAGTTCTTTTATATCCTTTCATATTGTATATTGGTGATATATTTTCTCCGTTGGCCGATAATAAAAATTCTCCATGTATTCCAACAGTATTATTTACTTTTGAAAAGTTAAAATTACTTTTAAGCTTGTCTGGCATAATTGGAATATATCCAGGTAAATCATAAAAAGAATTAGGTAATAAAACTTTATCATCTTTAATTCCTTTAATAATATTAAAGGTGCCTAACTTTCGTGGGCACCTAACTAAACATCTTTTTAATTTTTCCTTGCTACATTTACAAAGAGATACATCACAAAGAGAGCACCCTTTACAAGATCCATCTATTTTTTTTGAGCAAGTATTACAATTTCTTATTTTACAAAGACTTATGCAAATTCCACCCATCTTTTGTTAAAACTCCTTCACTTTCATGTTTTAATTCTTTAAATTGCTCCTCTATAATTTCACTTATATTTAATATCTTTATCAAATTATCAGATGAAATTTTATCTAAATTATTTTTCATAAGTTGTAGCTGCCTTGTTATAATTCTTGCTTCTTTTAAAAATTCAACTACAGCTAAATCGTCATTATCAAATCTTTTCATTAATATCTTTTTTACTCCTTATTAGTCCATTTTCTTTTATAAAATTCACTTCCTGGTTTAATTAAGACTTTGAATTTCTTACCAAGAGCTATATTTTTGTGAGTCACTATTTTAGATTCAATGTATCCATTATCCTCTAATTTTTTTAATTCTTTTGAAACAGTTGTGTCACTAATAGAAAGTAAACGAGCAAGATATACTACTTTAATTATTCTATTTCCATAATTCTTTTCAATATCTAATAAAATAGCTAGTAAAAGCTTCATATTCCCATTTAAATTTTTATCGTACAAATAAGAATTAGGAATATAAACTCCATTAAATTTAACTTTTTCAGCCTCATTTGAAAGTGATTCTTGTAAAGCATCTTTTTTTCTCATAATTATCAATCTCCAATCTAATATTTATATTTATTCAAGAATTTAGCAATTGTGTAACTGCCGCCTTACAGCGATATTCTTTATTATACTTTTATATAATATACTCTTAAATAAGATTAATTATATTCTTATCAAAATCCTTATACATTTCTTTAGATGATCTGATGTTAATAGATCTTGTAGTTTCTTTTTTAAATCTTCTTTCTATTTAAGTTAGTTATTCAATTTGAAATTCCTTCTTTAAGGGAACCCACTAGGTTCCCTCTGTCTGCGACATTCACCCTCCTTGGCTACCGCCTTCCACCGATAGGAACCGCCGAGGCAAGCTCTTGCGAACCCAATCAGTTCCAGTTGGTCTACAATTTAAGGGAAAACCCTTGCAATTTGGTGCCGAAGGCATAGAATACGAGGGAAACTGAGGGAGCCGAAATGAACGCAGTTATTCCCTTACCAATAGACATAAAAATACTTATGACTATCAGTAAGGAAATAACTGCGTCAAGATCCCGAATTTAGAATACGAGGTTTTACCTCGGTCGCCTTCACTATCTGCACCTTATCTGTTACGTGTCATTGCACCCACAAGCTTTCTACATTATGGTTCTATCCTAATGCTTATTGAATTTATCTACTAATGGTTCCCGATCGCCTACGATCCTAGAACTCCCACACCCGACCTTTAAGTAGTCGTCACTCTCAACACCAACACCTAAAGATAAGGACCAGGTATAACGTTGGTAGGCACTATTTCGCATCAGTTGTGCTTTCTGTATGCTTATCTTTCAATAAGCAAATCTTTATAGTCTTCGCAAGACTCCTCTCCTAAGTTACTGTTATCTCAACATAACCATTCGAAGCTCCCATCTATAAGTCATAGGGCAACTGCATAAATTTACTGTCTATGCTCAATGCTTGTACATTTTAAAATTTATATTAACTATATAGACCTATAAAATAGCCTGAGGGAATTTAATATCTAGGGTATTTCCAGTCGGAGGGAATCTAATATCTCGAGTGTTCTAGGTGTATATAAGTTTTTAGCAAATAAAAAACTCTTAGGTACAAAATACCTAAGAGTGCATATATCAAAACTTTATTTTTCTTAGTAATATATAAAATAATGAAATCACCAAATTTTATATATTGCTTTACAATTAATCTTATGCTATTATGATATTAGCAATGGCTAATTGTGAAAAAACAAGTTCTAACAGCTGTTCTTGGTACGCTTCTACCACAGATTCAGTATATAAAATCTAATGCCTGAGAAACATTAAATTTTATCGTTTGAACTTTTTTTATTAGAAAACTTTATATTTTAATCAAATTATATATTTTATAATAATTTGATTGCCAGTAGCAGCGTTTTAAACGTTGCTACTTTTGTTTTCTAACAAAAATATATTATTTAATTTTCTTGTATTTATTTTACATTATTTTTATTAACTATACAATATTTATTTATATTTTATATTAAACAAAAACTCTTTTGAAACTAATCTGAACTTATGTTCGGTTTTATTTTACAATATTTCCTTCTTTTGTGCAATAATAAAAATATATTTTATATGTATTTTTTATATGATAATCATTTTTTTATAAAAAAAATTATATAATATATATATATTACCATATTTCTATATATATTTCTCATATGAAAGTAGGTAGTTTTCTGGTTGCTGCCTACTTTCTTTCTATAATTAATTATTTATACTTATACTTTTTCCATCACTTATTATTTCTATTGATCCTATTTCATCAGTTCTCAATATTTTTATATTCTTATTTTTTAACCTATCTAATATCTTCTTTTCAGGATGTCCATAAGTATTTTCTTTTCCAACTGATATTACAGCTATTTCAGGATTCACTAGCTCTAAAAATTCTTCCGTTGTTGATGTTGTAGATCCATGATGCCCAACTTTTATCACATCTGATTTTAAGTTGTAACCATTATTTATCACTTCTTTTTCTACTTCCTTTTCTGCATCACCTGTAAATAAAAATGAGTTTTCTCCATATGTTATTTTCATAATTGGAGAGTAATTATTTAACTCTTTATACTTATCTTTTCCTGGTGAAAAAACTTCTACATTTGTTCCTTCACCTAAGTCTATTTCCATTCCTGATTTTGCTTTTTTAATTTTCTTTTCTTTTTTAGCTGCAGATTTTAATACTGACTCAAAGGTTTTGGTTGTGTTTTTAACTTCTGGCATTATGATTTCTCCAACTTCAAAATTATCAATTACTTTATCAAGTCCTCCAATATGATCTTCGTGAGGGTGAGTTCCAATAACATAATCAAGCTTTTTTATTCCTTCATCTTTTATCATTTGAACTAATGTATCTTCAGTATCATTTGTTCCAGCATCTATTAACATACTTTTACCGTTTACTTGAATCAAGGCTGAATCACCTTGTCCTACATCAAAATAATCAATTTCTATTACTCCATTTATTTCTGTTGATACTACATTATTATTCTCTTTGCCATCTGTACACCCTATTAATGATACTATAAATAGACTCATTAATACTTTCAAAATCAACCTTTTTCTCATAATTCCTCCTATAATGTTCACATTCACGTTTTTAAATCATATATATATCTATATATGAGCTTTTCTTTACTACAGAAATTGATAGGGTTTACACTAGTTTTTTCTTATCCATATTATTGAATAAATTCAATTTTATTTAATTTATTCAATAATATTGAATTCTTATTTAAATTATATTAAAATTAAATAGTTGAATTTTTCTGTTGCGCCAAACAAATTGCTTGATTGTTCTAAAAGTAGATTAGTTTGGTAATTACCTTTTTTATTTTATCAATATACACTTTAATTAAGAAAAGTAGTTGGATTTTTATTGAGCAATCTAACTACTTTTCTTATTTGTTCTTCTTTGAATTATTATTTCAAATATTGTAAAATGCAACATATCTGTTCTTATTACTTAAGTAAAAGCAAGAAACTTTTTACCATACAATTCAGTTACTTGTTTTTACTTTTTTGATTTAATACATTTTTGTCTTATCATTTATACATTATGAATTAGAATATTATTTTTAGGCTATAATTATAAAGTATTTTTACCTTTCCATTTAAATGGATAGGATTTACCATAGTTTCTCCTATCCATTTTATTCAATTTTTTCAATAATATTGATTTTTAATTTGAATTATAGTACAATTAAAATGAATATTTAAATTCTCCTGTTGTACCAAACAAATAGCTTGATTGTTCTAGAAGTAGATTAGTTTGGTAAGTACCTTTTTTATTTATTTATTTTCTTTTATGTATATATACTTTACCTGAGAAAAGTAGTTTGATTTTTGTGGGGGCAATCTAACTACTTTTCTTTTTATTAAGCTTATTTTTTATTATTAATATTTTTTCTGAACATCTTTGCTCTATCAATATTACTTATATTAATTTTTACTTTTTCCTGATTTTTAATAATTTTTCTTTCATTGTTTTCTACTTTTCTTATCTTTTCTTCAGTTGATTTTCTTTCCTTCTTTATATTTATATCCTTAGATATTTGATTGTTTCTATTTGTGCTTTTATTTAAGATAATAGTATTACTTTCATCAGCTTCTACATCTTCATTTCTACTTTCTATTATCACTTCTTCATTATTTTTTCTTATAGGTACATCTTTTATTATTTCTACATCATTATTTCTAGAGTTATCTTTTACTGATGTCTCAATAATATTGTTTTTTCCTCTATTTATGCTATCACTATTGATTTCTTTAGGCTCTACAGTTTCTATTTTTCTATTTAATGATATATCTTTATTTATTGGAATCTCTTTTTTATCAGTTTTTCTAAGGTTATTTTTTCTTATTTCCCCAATATTATTTTTAGAATTTTTATCTTTTACACCTTTAGAAATATTATTTTTTATATTTTGGGCTAAATCATTTATACTTGGTCTTTTAATATTTTCTACTTTCTCTTCAGTCTTTCTTTTTTCATTATGTTCTGCAGGAGCTTGATTTATATTTTGATCCATATGTTCATCTTTATTTTGTCTTATATTTGGCCTTGTTTTTTGATCTGTAGTATAAGACTTTCCTTCTTGTCTATTTATATCTTGGGTTTGCCTTGATTGTGTTTTGCTTGTATTATCTCTTGTAGCTTTTTGTTTTGCTGCTGATTCTCTAGATTTTCTTTGTTCTTCCGCTTTAGCTTTATTATAATTTCTAATCCTATCTCCTACAGTTTCTCTATCAAAGTGTTCATCGTGGAAAGCTCTAACTTTATCTCCAAAGGTAGTGGCTTTTTTCCTTACTGCATCTTTTAAATCTTCAGCTTTTCCTTTAACTTTATCAGCTGCAGCTCCACCAGCATTTTTTAATCCATCAATACCTTTTTCCGTTGTTCTCATAGTATTACGCCATACTCCTGCACCTGATCTACTAACTTTACTTTGCAAGGACATTAATACTCTAAATATTTGCTTTCTTTGAAGTATAATGCCAATATATATTGCTGTTTGAACTAAAGCTATACCAAACCATCCATAAGTGCCTAACTCCCCTAAATATGTTGCTATAAGTCCATCTATCTTTATAAGCAATCCTAAAAGGAAGGAAGTTAATACTATTCCTAATTGAGAGCCTAATATTTGATTCCACCAATTAGATATTAAGTTTACTCCTCCAAAGCTAGGTGACATTGATAATAAAAGTAAAAATGGAAAGGCTATTACAAATAATATAGTTAAAATTTGAAAGACAATTTGAACAAGAGCAATAACTATCATAACAAACATTTTGAATATATTTACTATTGATATAAGAAGTGCTGGAAGTATTCTCCCTGAGCCTGCATTTTCTTTAAATAGTTCTGGATTTCCTTCGTTTAACTTATCTATATATTCTTGTCTTTCATTAGATTCTTTTTTTAAACTAAAAATTTTATTTACTATATCATCTTTATTTTCAAGTGAATTATATTTCCCATCAAACTCAAGCTCTAACCATGGTGTATGAACTAAACTGGCCCATAACTCTCCTGATATTTGGCCTATATTATTTTCCGTTGTTTCTCTATCACTTATTGCAACTATAGAATTTGCTCCTATACTCTTTGATAAGGTAGTCATTCCTGAAACTATATCTGCTGAATACTTAGTTGCCATTCCCATTATTGCAATAGTTAGTATTATATATCCTAATCTACTAAATAATTGTCCAATGTTATTTCTAAAAAAAGATATAGCAATATAAATTAATGCTATAGAAACTATTAAAATAAAATACTCATCAAAAACTGAGTTTTTTAATGATGTCATTATTGTATTTAGCACTTCTTTAAACATATCTGATATATCCATTGAAAAGGCTAAATTAAAAAGCATAATAAGCATATATGTTATTATAGTTAATCCATACCATAGCATATTAGCAAGCCAATTGCCATACTCATTAAAAGTTCCTTTTAATCCTGAGCTTACACTTTTAATATCTAAATAATAATTAGATCTAAAGGGACTTTCTAAGAATTTTCCATTCCCTACTAAATCTGTAAAGTTATTTGGCTCTCCTATAGCTTCAAAGATATCTGCACTTACGTTCCTTTCAAAAACCCTAAATACAACATAAACAAATACACATATTGCTACTAACTTAAATACTTTTTTCTTATTTAGGTTTGTATACTTTTTATATAAAAAATCAATCAAACTATCACCCCTTACGTTTGCGTATTATTCTGCACATTATCATATTGATCTAAGCTATAACTTTCTATCATAGAACAGAGCTTATTAGAATAATTAGGATCGGTTGCATATCCTGCTCTTAATAAAGCTTCTGCTTGTTCTTTATAATTTTTAGCATTAAATACTCCTGCTTGTTCATATCTAATATTTTCTTTTAAAAATTTTCCATGATCTAATATAGAATCTTCCCATCTATCGTACACTCTCCATCTTGCAACTACAGTTATATACTGACCATTTACAAATTCTTGAGTATTCATTTCTATAACAGGTCCTGTCCAGCTTATATCTGCCTTTATTCCAAATAAGTTGTTTCCTTGTACTGTTAGTCCTGATTTTCCCCAGGCTGACTCTATTATTCCTTGTGCTAAAGTTATAGAAGGAAGTACTCCATGCTCTTTATAGCTTTCTTGTGCTACTGGAGCCATAGCTTCTATAAAGGCTTTTTCACTTTCAGAAGGTACTACTGGACCTGCCTTTTTATTAGATGTTACATTAGTTCCAATAATAAGTATTGCTGATAACACAATAATTATTGGTATAAAAAAAGAAGCTATGAACATTGCTATACTAACTTTCTTCATAAACTTCATCTTTATTTTCTATTTCCTCATTCTCATCTTTTTTATCTTCTTTTGGAGTTGTATTAAATGCTTCTGTTATATCTCCGAAAACTGGATCAAACTTGAATTTACCAACTCTTCCATCTAAATCTTTAAATAAACACTCTCCGTTATCTAATTTTAATATCATGTTTATATTTTCTTCTGAAACATCTATTTTTAAATACTCACACATTCTTTTAGCTTCTTCTATTTCATCTGTTCTAAAACAAAACTTATAGGATATTGTGTTTTTTATTTGCTCTGATGGAATATCTAATACTGAATGCCCGTTGAATATACACCCTGTAAAAAGTGATCTTCCCATTCTTGTTAAAAAGTCATAAAGCTTAATTCCTTCAACTGAATTTTTTAATACCCAGGATTCATCAAATAAAACTATTTTAAAATTATTTCTTGGTGTTAATGCAAATTTCTTACCAAACTGAGCCATAATCATAAGTAGTACATTTGATAAATTTTCTTCATCAGTATAATCTTCTTTCTTAGTATTTAATCCTGGTATTTTTAAATTATCAATTTGAAGTATATTTATTCTATTATCAAATTTAATAGTTTCTTCTTTTCCTGTACCAAATATTAATTTTGACATACCAACTTCCTTATTAGCTCTTAATTTTCTTGCTAATCTTCTTGCTGCAGGAGATAGTTCATCTTCTTCTTTGTATTCTTCTAGTATTTCTATAAGTCTTGTCATAGATTTAACTTCAGATTCTTTAATTTTAACTGAAGCTTCTTTTAAAACTATATATTCATCATCTTTAGGAACTAATTTATTAAGCTCTATTACTATGTTTACAGCTAATTCTATAGCTTCCTCAATACTATCTCTATAGATATTAAAGGGATCTAACATTCCAGTATACTTTTCTTCTGCTGTTAATCTGACTATGCTTATAAGGCCGTCTAACCAAGGCAAATGCCTAATCCAATTGTTCCTTTCACTTTTAGGATCAAAAACCAGTGCATATCCACCAAATATAACATGGAGAAGCACTATAAGATTAGCAGCAAAACTTTTTCCTGTTCCTAGATTCCCATAAAGAGTAGCTGATGCACTTTTATTTTCTAAGCAAGCTCTAGCCATATTTAAAAATACTTTTCTTGATACTATGGCAGTTTCACCTAAGTAAAAGCCTTCTTCATCTCCTAGTTCCCTTCTAACCCCTATTCCAGTTCCTGCTATAGTTTTATAAGACATTATTCTAACGAAATCTTCAGTATATCTACTTGCTCCTGGTATAAATTCCATATATAACTTTAATTGATCTGCAACAGATCTTTGAATGCCAAAGTTTGAATCTTTATAAAAGGTCATAACATCACTTACATTATTCTCGAGAGTATCTTTGTTATCTGCAGAAATACAAAAAGATATGGTTGTCTTTGCTAATTTCTTTCTTGAATTAACTTCTATTTCCATATCTCTAACTTCATCTAAGGCTATATAGGTATCATCGCTGGCATTTAAATTAACTTCATTTGCATTATTAATTTCCGATTCAACCTTCTTTTTAGATCTATTAACAAAGTGTTTACTTTCTAAATTACTTAAGCTTTTTATAGTTATACAAGTTTCAATGGGAAAATTAAACTCTTGAGTAGTAAATATATACTCACTTCCTGGAAATCTTAAATCAGGCATCTCTGTTAGTGTTAAAAATGACTGATAACTATCTCCATCCTCCGTTGATATTTTTAAAGCTCTATCAATATTTGATATTTTACCTTCAAATAAACACTTAATATCTAAAGTTAATGGATCTATTTCAATATCATTTGTTTCTTCTCTTAAATTACAATTTGCCAAAGGAATAAAGCCTGTTTTAACAGCTTCTTTTTCAAGGCCTCTCTTATTAATTCTTCTATAAAGCCATTCCAAATCTTTATTTTTTAGAGCCTTTAAATTAACTCTTAATTCATTTTGCCTTATAAAAGCCCCAGAACGTTTTTTAAAGGCCTCTATTTTACTTTGTAGTATATTGTTATCCCTAACCCCTAAAAAATAATCTAGAGCCTTTTTAGGGCTATCTAATAGGTATTCAAAACATTGTCCTAATTTCTTTAACATATCATTCTCAGATAAATCTTCAAATTTAACTAAAATTATAGTTCTATAGTCTATAGATTTTTCACTATATTCAATTTCATTTCCATTTTCATCTTTTGCTTTTTTTGTAACTTCTTTTTCTTTTAAATAATCGATTACGCCTTCACTATAGACTTCTGCTAGTTCAGCTAAGGGATCTTCTTTATTCATAACCTTATAATTTTTTCTTATAATCTTATCTACTTCTTGCTTTGTGGGTATTATAAGTATTTTAGCTTCAGTAGTTATATCTACTAAAAAGTTAGTTAAATTGTCTAATACTCTTATTTTACTATCTCTACTTTTATTTTCATAATCTACCCCTTTAATTTCAAAAGCTCCATAGCAACCATCTTCGGTAAATATTATATTATCATCATAATATTTAATTGGAAATTTAAACATTTTCTCACTCCTTTTAATAAATTTGACTAATTTAAAAAATTTTTTTTAAAATTTAATAGGAAAAGCTTCTCATTACCACTTAAACTGAAAAGTAGATGTGCTTTAATTTAAGCATATCTATTCCCTTTTAATGGCATTGAAGTCTTTCTATAATTTTTATTTTCTTTAGTTTTTCTTGCTATTAAATTTGACTAAATTTAATAACTTTTATAAAATATCTATTGATAGACCTTTTTTAGATAAAATTTCTTACAAATAGATAGGTATTAGTTGCAACCTATCTATTTGCTTTTTAATGGAAAAACTTAATTTTATCTATTTTTTCAATTGGTTTAAATCTTTCATATTGAATCTTTTCTTTAAATCTGAAAGGAATATAAGATTTATAATATTTTATTAAACTCTTTCCATCCTTTTTATTTTCTTTA
>ERZ857882.4857-NODE-4857-length-11124-cov-3.540428_pt1 | contig 11124 bp, 9 predicted proteins | sample MGYA00519697_ERZ857882 | MGnify/ENA primary metagenome ERZ857882 (study PRJEB31778, sample SAMEA3449373) | human gut metagenome | biome: human gut; feature: human-associated habitat; material: faeces | place: United Kingdom | collected 2010/2012 ... | reverse complement strand
ATGGTGGAGTCCTCGGTCTCGCCGGAACGGTGGCTCACGATGCAAGCGTAGCCGGCCTCCTTGGCAGTCTCGATAGCCTCGAGCGACTCGGTGAGCGTGCCAATCTGGTTGACCTTGACCAGGATCGCATTGGCGGCGCCCAGCTCGATGCCCTTCTTGAGGCGCTCGGTGTTGGTGACGAACAGGTCGTCGCCGACGATCTGGATCTTGTGGCCGAGGCGCTTGGTCATCAGCTGCCAGCCTTCCCAGTCGTTCTCGCCCATGCCGTCCTCGATGGAGATGATGGGGTACTTATCGACAAAGCCTTCCCACATATCGACCATCTGCTCGCTGGTCATGACGGTGCCGCGCTTGGGCAGGTGGTAGCACTTATCCTCTTCGTTGTACCAGTCGGAAACTGCGCCGTCGATCGCGATCTTGAAGTCCTCGCCGGGCTTGTAGCCGGCCTTTTCCATGGCTGCAACAAGAGCCTTGAGTGCGTCCTCGTCGGAATCGAGGTTGGGAGCATAGCCGCCCTCATCGCCGACGCCGGATGCCGGAACGACCTTCTTCAGAGCATGGAAAACCTCTGCGCACATACGCAGTGCTTCCTTCCAGCTCTTTGCGCTGACGGGCATGATCATGACCTCCTGGATATCGACGTTCGAGCCAGTGGCATGTGCGCCGCCGTTGAGAACGTTCATCATGGGAACGGGCAGGGTCTTGGCGTTCACGCCGCCGATGTAGTTATAAAGGCTCTGGCCGGTGGCTTCTGCTGCTGCGCGTGCGCATGCGAGCGATACGCCGAGGATGGCGTTTGCGCCGAGGCGGGACTTGTTGGGGGTTCCGTCTATCTCGATGAGCATCTTGTCGATGCCGGGCTGATCGAGGACGTTCAGGCCGACCATAGCCTCGGCGATCTCGCCGTTTACGTTCTCAACTGCCTTGCTGACACCCTTGCCGCCGTAACGGCTCTTGTCGCCGTCGCGCAGCTCGCATGCTTCGTACATGCCGGTGGATGCGCCGGAGGGAACGGCTGCACGGCCAACTGTGCCGTCATCGAGGGTGACCTCGACCTCGACGGTCGGGTTGCCGCGGGAGTCAAGGATCTCTCTTGCCATAACGTCAACGATCTCAAAATACTGCTTCATGATTCACAATCTCCTTTTATTTGATTATCAACGAGCTTCCGCTCATCACATCGGGTTTTTCGATATTCATAATGTCAAGCATCGTCGGGGCGATGTCCGAAAGGCGGCCGCCCTCGCGCAGCTCAACACCGTCACAGCATACCACAAAAGGCACGGGATTGGTAGTATGCTGAGTATTAATTTTTCCGTCGGCATTTATCATGCAGTCGGCATTGCCGTGGTCGGCAGTGACGCAAAGGACCGTATCGGGCATGCTCTTTGCCGCCTCATACACCTTGCCCATGCACGCATCGACCGTTTCAACAGCCTTCACGGCAGCGTCGAGAACGCCTGTGTGTCCGACCATATCGCAGTTTGCAAAGTTGCAGACGATCATCTCGTACTCATCGCTCTTTATGGCCTCAACGCACTTTTCCGCAACGGCGGCGGCGCTCATCTCGGGGATGAGGTCGTATGTCGGGAACTGCTTCGGCGACGGAACGAGGCATCTCTCCTCGCCCTCGCAGGGCTTTTCGACGCCGCCGTTGAAGAAGAACGTGACGTGCGCGTACTTCTCGGTCTCGGCAACGCGGAACTGCTCATAACCCTTTGCCGAAACGATCTCGCCGATCGTGCTCTCAAGCTTCTCGGGCGGATAGGCTATCGGCAGGGTCAGCGCCTCGTCATACTGCGCGGTGCAGACAAAGCTCAGAGGATACACGCATTTTTTGCGCGCAAAGCCGTCAAACTCCGGCAAGGTGAGCGCCCAGGTCATCTCGCGTGCGCGGTCGGGGCGGAAGTTCATGAATATAACGCTGTCACCCTCGTTCACGACGCCCTCGGGGCACACGACGACGGGCTTAACAAACTCGTCGGATACGTTTGCCTCGTAGCTGTCCTCGACTGCCTTCACGGGGTCGGGGTTCATTGCGCCCTCGCCGCAGACAATGGCATTGTAGCCTGCCTCGACTCTGTCCCAGCGCTTGTCGCGATCCATGCCGTAAAATCTGCCCTGGATGGTCGCGATCTTCGCGTTGCCGAGGGAGACGCACTTGTCGTTGAGCTTTGTTACATACTCAACGGCGCTTCTCGGCGGAACGTCGCGTCCGTCGAGGAAGCAATGGACATAGACCTTTTCAAGGCCGCGCCGTTTGGCCATGTCGAGGATGGCGAATATGTGATTTATATGGCTGTGTACGCCGCCGTCGGATAAAAGGCCGAGGATGTGCAGCGCCTTGCCGGCGGCCTTGGCATCGTCCATTGCCTTGACGTAGGCCGGGTTGTCAAAAAAGCTGCCGTCTGCTATGGCGTTGTTTATGCGCGGCAGATCCTGAAACACGACGCGGCCTGCGCCGATGTTTGTATGGCCGACCTCGCTGTTGCCCATCTGTCCCTCTGGAAGACCGACGTCAAGTCCGGAGGCGGACAGCTGCGTATATGCATTTTCGGCAAATATGCGGTCAAGATTCGGTTTTTTTGCAAGGCTTATGGCGTTGCCGCCGCCCTCGTGCGCTATGCCGAAGCCGTCCATGATAACGAGAACGCACTTACTCATTTGCTTCCCCCGTTGCGGCAATAATGGTCGCAAAATCATTGGGCTTGAGCGATGCGCCGCCTATAAGGCCGCCGTCAACATCCGGCTGAGCCAGAAGCTCGGCTGCGTTCTTGGCATTCATGCTGCCACCGTAGAGGATGCTCACGCCGCGTGCTGCGCGCGCACCGTACATATCGCGGATTATAGCGCGGATCTCGCGGCAGACCTCTTCGGCCTGCTCGCTGGTCGCGGTCTTGCCGGTGCCGATGGCCCAGATAGGCTCATAGGCGATGACGCAGCGGCGCAGAGACGCAGCGTCAACTCCGCTCAGCGCGGCGCGGACCTGATAGTTTATGTGTGCCATGGTAAGCTCCATCTCGCGCTGCTCAAGGCTTTCGCCGACGCAGATGATGGGATTTATTCCGTGCTCTATGAGAGCGCGGGTCTTTGCGTTTATAAGGAGATCGTCCTCGCCGTGGTACTGGCGGCGCTCGGAGTGGCCGACGATGCAGTACTTGACGCCGATATCCTCAAGCTGCGAGGCAGAGACCTCGCCGGTGTATGCGCCCTTTTCAAACTTCGACACATCCTGTGCGCCGGTCATGATCTTGGCTTCCTTGCCGGCCTTGAGCATCGCCGCAACGTTCACCGCAGGAACGCACAGCACGGTCTCGCAGCTTTTTATTTTCGGCATAAGAGGCTTGAGTTCTTCGATGAAGGGCTTAACATCCGAAGAGAGCATGTTCATTTTCCAGTTGCCGGCTATGATCGTCTTTCTGTATTTTGTATTCATTGTTTCAGCCTCCGCTTACATTATTTATCCAGCAGGCATGCAACGCCGGGGAGTTCGCGGCCTTCGAGGAATTCGAGGGAAGCGCCGCCGCCGGTGGAAATGTGGGTCATCTTATCGGCAAAGCCGAGCTGCTCAACGGCAGCCGCACTGTCGCCGCCGCCGACGATGCTGATCGCGCCGGACTCGGCAAGCGCTCTTGCAACGGCCTTGGTGCCCTCGGCAAATGCCTCGAACTCGAAAACGCCCATGGGGCCATTCCAAACGACGGTCTTTGCGTTTTTGATCGCGTCGGAGAAAAGCTCAACGGTCTTGGGGCCGATATCCATGCCCATCCAGCCATCGGGGATAGCGTCAACGGAAACGATCTTCTTCTCGCAGTCGGCCTTGAATTCGCTGCCGATCGCGGTGTCAACGGGCAGCAGGAGCTTAACGCCCTTTTCCTTCGCCTTTGCGATCATCTCAAGCGCATAGTCGAGCTTATCGGCCTCGAGCAGGGAGTTGCCGATGCCGTGACCCATTGCCTTAATAAATGTATAGGCCATGCCGCCGCCGATGATAACGGTGTCGGCCTTGTCGAGCAGGTTGTTGATAACGCCGATCTTGTCGGAGACCTTCGCGCCGCCGAGGACCGCGACGAAGGGACGCGCGGGATCGTCGAGCGCCTTGCCCATGACCGACAGCTCTTTTTCAACGAGCAGGCCGGCATATGCAGGCAGATACTTTGCAACGCCTGCGGTGGAGGCGTGAGCGCGGTGAACGGTGCCGAATGCGTCGGAGACATAAAGCTCTGCCATATCGCTGAGCGCCTTTGCGAAATCGTCGCCGTTTTTCTCCTCGCGGATATCAAAGCGGAGGTTCTCAAGCAGCATGAGCTGGCCGGGCTGCAAAGCGGCGGCCTTTGCCTGCGCATCCTCGCCGATGATGTCCTTTGCAAAGATCACGTCCATGCCGAGCAGCTCGGAAAGGCGCTTTGCAACAGGTGCAAGAGTGAGCTTTTCCTTCCACTCTCCCTTGGGCTTGCCAAGGTGGGAGCATGCAATGACGGCAGCGCCGTTATCCAGCAGATACTTGATGGTAGGCAGGGCGGCAACAATGCGCTTATCGCTTGTTATCTCACCTGTCTCCTTGTTCTGGGGAACGTTAAAGTCGCAGCGCAGAAGCACCTTCTTGCCCTTAACATCCGCATCGAGCACGCTTTTCTTGTTGTAATTCATGATAAAGCTCCTTTCCGTCGGGAAATTCCGACTCGGTATTGAAAAATTAATAAATAACTGTTATGATTCGGCCATGGATCCGATGTCCATAAGTCCGGGGAAGCCCTGCTGACGCAGTGCCTCATAGGCCAGTATCGCGGCCGAGTTTGAAAGATTGAGGCTGCGCGCGGCGCTTACCATCGGGATTCGTATGCAGCGGTCATAATATTTCATGCGCAGCTCCTCGGGCAGGCCTGCTGTCTCCTTGCCGAGCATTATGCTGACGCACTCGGTCGAAAAATCGGCCTCGTAATATGCGTGCGGCGCTTTCGTCGTTGCAAGCCAGAGGTTATCGTCGCCGTTTTTCTCGAGGTATTCATCGAGATTTTCATACACGCTTATATCGACAAGGTGCCAATAGTCAAGGCCGCAGCGCTTGACTGCTTTGTCGGAAATATCAAAGCCCAGAGGCTTTATAAGGTGAAGTCTTGCGCCCGTTGCCGCGCAGGTTCGGGCAATTGCGCCGGTATTGTGCGGTATTTCCGGTTCGAGAAGAACTATATTAAGCATTATCTTATCCCGTTTCGTTATCAAATATCTCTTTTACGCGTATATTTTAGCACATTTTCCTCGAAAAAGATGAACTTTTTTGAGTTTTTTAAGATTTGTTGCATTTTTGACAACTTTTATCTTCAACGGGTGCCGTAAGTGAGCGTCAAATCGGCATTCTGCACATCTTGAAACTGTTTTCAGAGGCGAAAAATGATCTGCAACGCATGTCCGCGCCGCTGCGGCGCCGAAAGAAGTGAATATGAGCCGGGCGGAGTGTGCGCAAGTCCTGCCCTGCCGCGCATTGCCCGAGCCGCTCCGCACTACGGTGAGGAGCCGTGCATAAGCGGCGAGCGCGGAAGCGGAACGGTGTTCTTTTCCGGCTGCAATCTGCGCTGCGTTTTCTGCCAGAACCATGAGATAAGCCGCTCAAAGCTCGGCAAGACGGTTTCCGTCGAACGCCTTGCGGATATTTTTCTTGAGCTTCAGGATAAAGGCGTTCACAACATTAATCTCGTAACGCCGACGCACTACACCGACGCGATAATAAAAGCGCTCGAAAGGGCAAAGCTTCGCATCCCCGTTGCGTGGAACAGCTCGGGCTACGACAGCGTCGAGAGCTTAAAAAAGCTCGAAGGCCTTGTGCGGATATACATGCCCGACTTTAAATACATGGACTCGCAGCTTGCAAAGCGCTACTCGGCAGCGCCCGATTATCCGGAAACGGCCAAGGCGGCTATACGCGAAATGTTCCGTCAGACGGGGCCGTTTGTGCTTGATGATGAGGACATGCTGCAAAGCGGCGTTCTCATCCGCCACCTCATTTTGCCCGGCGCCGAAGATAACAGCCGCGCGGTCATAGATTTCGTTGCCGAAAATTTTCCCGGCGATGATATTCTCTTTTCCCTCATGGCGCAGTACACACCCATGCCGAACACCGAGCGCTTTCCGGAGCTTCAGAAGACCGTCTCCGCGGAGACAAACGATGCTCTTGTCGAATATATGACCCGGCGCGGCATATATAACGGTTTCTGGCAGGAGCCGTGCTCGGCAACCGATGACATGATCCCGGATTTTGATCTTACCGGAGTCTGATATAAATAGGAAGTTACAAGATAAACAGGAGGTACAATTATGGATTACAACGAAATTCTCAAGGAAGCAGCCGGCCTTATGGGACCGTACTGCAAGGCATGCCCCGTGTGCAACGGCAGAGCATGCGGCAACTGCGTCCCCGGTCCCGGCAGCAAGCTGCCCGGCAACACCGCCGCGCGCAACTACGACAAGTGGCAGGAGATATTCGTCAATATGGACACGCTCAATCCCAATGCCAACGTGGATACGTCCTTTGAGCTGTTCGGCAAAAAGTTCTCCGCCCCCGTATTCATCGCTCCGCTCGGCGCTCTGCCCCTGCACTACGGCGATAAGTACGACGATATCACATACAACCGCGTGCTTATAAACTCTGCGGCAAACTACGGCATATGCGCCATGACCGGCGACGGCGAGTTTCCCCAGCTTATTCCCGACGCCGTTGACGAAATGAGCAAGATCGGCGGCATCGGCATCCCGACGATAAAGCCATGGAACAAGGAGGTCGTCTTTGAAAAGCTCGACTATGTGAAGGCTCACAACGTGTTCGCCGTTGCGATGGACGTTGACGGAGCGGGTCTTCCCTTCCTCAAAAAGCTCAGCCCCAACGCAGGCTCGAAGAGCGTTGACGAGATGCGTGAGATCATCGACTACGCAGGCAAGCCGTTTATCATAAAGGGCATCATGACCGTAAAGGGCGCAGAAAAGGCAGTCGAGGCCGGCGCAAGCGCCATCGTCGTTTCAAACCACGGCGGCAGAGTTCAGGGCTGCACCCCGGCAACGGCGGAGGTCCTGCCCGCTATCGCAAAGGCAGTCAAGGGCAAGATCAAGATCTTTGTTGACGGCGGCATACGCAGCGGCGTTGACGTGTTCAAGGCCATCGGTCTCGGCGCGGACGCGGTACTCATCGGCCGTCCCGTCGTTCCCTTCATCTACGCCGAGGGCGAGGAGGGCTTCAAGGTCTATATGGACAGAATAGTTTCCCAACTGCGCGACACGATGAACATGTGCGGCACTCCCACACTTGCGGATATCGGCGAGGACAACATTTTCATCGCCAAATAATGCGGAAGCTTTTAAACCCCTTTTCGATGCTTGTCTGCGGTCTTGTTATCGGCACGGCGGCGCGGCTTATGGATATTTATTGCGACAATCTCGGCGAAATTTTTTCGCAGATGTCGGTGTGGATACTTTTAGGCACGCTCATCGCCATTTACAGTCCGACTAAAAAGGCCGCCGCACTGAACATTCTGCCGTTCTGCCTCGGCATGCTGCTTACCTACTATGCGGTGGCAATAATCAGCCACGGCGTTTACGGCAGAAGCTTCATAATCGGCTGGACGGTGTTTGCCCTGTGTACGCCGGTGCTTGCCTGGTTTGCCTGGATGGCAAAGCAGCCCGGAGCGTTGGGAAAGCTCGTCTCCGTCGGCATAGTCCTGGCCTCGGTCGTTTTGAATTTCCTCATGTTCGGCGACTCGGACATATTCAACATTTTAATAAACCTCGTCCTTATCTATTTCCTGTTCTTCGAAAAGATAAGGCGAAATGCATAAAAAAAGCACCTTTTCGGGTGCTTTTTTCATTACTTTTTTGTATTTTGATGTCCTCACTATCCGCAGGATGGTGTTCGGCTTTGGCCTTTTCCTATCAAGGCTTTCTTTCTATCGTGTAAACCGCGCTGCCGAAGTCGCCGAACATGTGTATTTTATTGTTATACCCCGTGCCGAGGAACTGGTTATTAAGCCCCACACCGGACATGAGCGCGGCTCCGGACGCGGTGAAGTCCTCCGCGCCGTCGGGCATGGTGAAAAATTTGTTCGCCGTGCGCAGGATAAAGCCGTCGGGGTCAAGCTCGATGGGCATGACGTGCTTTACAAGGCCGCCGAGGCGCTTTATGAAAAGGCTCTGGCGCTTGCAGGAAAGATGATATTTTGCCTTGGAGTCAAGATCGTGTACGCAAAGCGCGTCCGGGCCTTCGGAGGCTGTGCAGAGCTTCTGAAAATGTCCGACGATGTGCTCTTTTCCGTCGCGCGAGGAGACCTGACAGTGCACCTTGTTACCCTTGCGCTCGTCAAAGCGATAAAACCTGCCGAACTGGAGCGTTCTGCGATGGGCTTTGTAAAACTCTATCTGGCCGCGCAGCTCCTTTAGCTCGGCGTGCGTCATATATTTAAGCTCAAGCTCATAGCCGAGCACGCCGAAGGCCGCAACGTTGAAGCGCGTTGACAGGGGCGTATCCCTGAGCGTCTGCTGGTGCGGCGCGGCAGAGACGTGCGCGCCCACAGTCGATTGCGGATACAGATACGACAGGCCGCTTTGGATATCGAGCCGCTCTATGGGGTCGGTGTCATCGGAAGCCCAGATCTGCGGCGAATAGCACAGCATGCCGAGGTCAAAGCGGTTGCCGCCGGATGAGCAGCTTTCAAAAAGAATATGCCTGCGCGGCGTGAATACGCGGTCGAGCACCTCGTAAAGTCCGATGATATAGCGGTGGGCGAACTCGCCCTGATTGGACAGCGCCGGCGAATACGCATCGGACATATGCCGGTTCATATCCCATTTGACATAGCTTATCTTCGCGCCGTCGAGCGTTTTTCCGACGCTTTCAACAATGTAATCGCGCACCTCCTTGCGCGTAAGATCCAGCAAAAGCTGATTTCTGCCGAAGCACGGCTCGCCGACGGGCGGCTTTATCGCCCAGTCCGGGTGCGCGCGGTAAAGCTCGGAATCGACGTTTACGCTCTCCGGCTCGAACCACAGCCCGAACTTCATCCCCAGCTTTTCAATGCTGTCGGCAAACTCTCCGAGGCCGCCCGGCAGCTTCCTCAGATTAACGTCGTAGTCACCCAGCCCTGCCGTGTCGCTGTTTCGTGCGCCGAACCAGCCGTCGTCAAGGACGAAAAGCTCCACGCCGAGCTTTTTCGCTCTGCGTGCCAGTTTCAGGAGCTTTTCGCGGGTGAATTTAAAAAAACAGGCTTCCCAGTCGTTTATCAGCACCGGGCGCTCGATATTCTTCCAATCGCCGCGCACGATGTTGTTGTTGACAAAGTCGTGGAAATTTGCGCTCAGCCCGTTGAAGCCGCGCTCGGAAAAGGTCATGACCGCCTCGGGCGTTTCAAAGCTCTCGCCGGGGTGCAGCGTCCAGTCAAAGCAATGCGGATTTATGCCGAGCTGGATGCGCACAAGGTCGTGGTTTGATTTTTCGACAAGGCCGAAGTGGTTGCCGCTGTAGACAAGATTAAAGCCCCATGCGCGCCCCGAGTCCTCGCTCGTGTGCTTTTCGGAAAGCAGAAAGCCCGGATTGTGCCGGTTCGACGATGCGCCGGTGGTCGAGGAGTTTACATACATGCCGTACTCCACGGGGCGGATATGCCGGTGAGCTTCCTTTATCCAGCCGCCGTCAAAGCTGTGCATCAAAAAGCCGCGATCGGGCATATCAAGGCTCATGCTCACGATGCGCCTGAGCGAGATATCGCCGGTGCAGTTATTTTTAATAACGCAGCGGCGCGATATAACGTCGGATTCGGGAAACACCGTGTAATAAAGCGTCAGCGCCGCGTCCCTGTCGCGCTCGCGCAGGCTTATGATAAGCGTCTGCGCCGTTTTTTCGTCGTCGTAAGCCGTCGGCAGGCTCTGCATGGGGACGCAGCCGGGAACGATCTCGTGGCTTTCATACAGAAAGTCCGAGGAAAAGCTGCCGTCGGGCATTTTTGCCTCAACAGGCGTTTGGCGATAGTCTCCCCTGCCGACGCCCGACCACTCAAGGCAAAGATTATCAAGGCAGTAGTTATCGTCGGCCGTGTCGTACATTACGCTGCTGCCGAGCTGGATATCGTGCTTTGAAGCAAGCGGCTGCGCGTCGCTTATTTCGACATGCTCGCCGTAATGGATGTGCTCAAGGTGCCTGAATTTCGTTACGCGGAATATGTAGCTCGTGCGCCTGGTATCGAGCGCAAAAACTCCGTTTTCGTATGTAATACTCACCGTATCACCCCTTAATTTTTATAACAAAATCATACCATAGATATTCCGCCGTTACAAGCTGTTATCATCGCTATGCTCGGTCTTGCGCAGGCGCGCAACAAGCCGGCTCACAAGCGATATGAGAAACGATGTGCCCAGCACAAGCCCTATCGGCAGCAGCGCCGCCGCGATTATCATTTTCATTTTTTCGCCGCCCTTCGTATTTATACTGCTCACTCATGGTGCAAAAAATCCTATTAATTATTGCCAACGCAGGCCGATGATGATAAAATAGATAAGATTTTTTAATGTAGAGGTATAACGAATGCTTTCAGTCAATGATCTTTCGATAAATTTCGGCGGAAACGTTTTGTTTTCGCGCGTTGATCTGCAATTTACGCCCGGCAACTGCTACGGCATAATCGGAGCAAACGGCGCAGGCAAATCGACGTTTATAAAAATTCTCTCCGGCGAGCTTGAGCCGTCAACAGGCACCGTCACCATCGCCGCGAAAAAGCGCATGTCCGTGCTCAAGCAGAACCAGAACATGTACGATGATTACACCGTCATGGACACCGTAATCATGGGCAATCAGCGCCTTTACGACTGCGGCAAGGAAAAGGACGCGATATACGACAAGCCCGATTTCGACGACGCCGACGGCATACGCGCGGCCGAGCTTGAAGAGGAGTTTGCCGAGCTTGGCGGCTGGGAAGCCGAGTCCGACGCAAGCCGCATACTCCAGGGTCTGGGCGTTTCGCCGGACTTCCACGAAACGATGATGCGCGATATGGATCCGCGCCTTAAGGTCAAGGTGCTGCTTGCACAGGCACTGTTCGGCTCGCCCGATATTATCCTGCTCCACGAGCCTACGAACAACCTCGACCTCGC